>Ga0255772_10000948_pt1 | contig 28595 bp, 23 predicted proteins | sample 071ome_34_FD_179970 | JGI IMG/M metagenome (GOLD analysis project Ga0255772, IMG submission 179970) | Coastal salt marsh microbial communities from the Groves Creek Marsh, Skidaway Island, Georgia - 071411BT metaG (version 2) | ecosystem: Environmental > Aquatic > Marine > Intertidal zone >...
AAGTGCATTGATCATTGCAATCGCATCAACACCGCTATTGATGACTGGGCTACAATTATCCAAATTAATCCCACCAATTGCAACAACAGGCTTAATTGAAGTTTCAACCACGTGCTCCAGAAAATTTAATGAGGCATGCGGTGCGTTTGGTTTTGTTTTTGTTGGGAAGCAAGCTCCCAAGGCTATATAGTCACAACTTGTCCTCATCATTTCATTGACTCTTTCAACATCGTTGTAACAGGATATGCCAACAATAGTTTTTTTTCCTAACTTATCCCTAACTTCTTCGATTGTGATGTCATCTTTTCCTAAATGGATTCCATCTGCTTTTAAAATACTACACAATTCATAATCATCATTAATTATAAATGGGACTTGATAACGATGGCAAAGTGCTTGAAGCTCTTTGGCCTGTGTCATCTTTAATTGCTTGTTAGCTTTTTTATTGCGATACTGTAATAGGTTAATTTTATTTGATAAAATTTCATCCGTTTTGGCAACCAATTTCTTTGTATCATGCCAATCCGGTGTAATTGCATAAATTCCATTAATGATGCTGGGGTTCATCATTTCCCTCATCTGACTCATTAAACATCCAATAAAACCGATTCGGTGTCATCTGACCTTTACCAGACTGGAAGGCAAACCTAAGCGTATCCCAAGTATATTGTTGGGCCTCTTGAGCAGCATCACCAATACTAAAGCCCTGTGCAACAAAGACAGCAATTGAAGATGCTAAAGTACACCCTGTTCCATGGAATGAACCCGGAATGCGCTCCCAATGAAAAATTTTTGGTTCATTTTTATTTTGTGAGTTATAAAATCGATTTACTATTGATTTAGTGATGTCATCACCGCCAGTGATTAAAATATTCTGACATCCGGTTGCCATCAATCTTAATGCGATTTGATCAACATCAATTGACTGTTTATTTTTCTGATTAAAGGAGGATAAAATTCTTGCTTCATTGATATTCGGAGTAATCAATGTAGCCTTTGGAAATAAAAGTTCTAGCATGCTTTCAAGCATATCCTGAGTTGATAGCTGATCTCCCATGCCTGATGTAATGATTGGATCTAAAATCACTGGGATCTGGGGATAATCGGCTGTGATTTGAGATAACATTACAATATTCTCTGTACTGCACAATAATCCACATTTAATCACATCAATATCTGAGTCTTGAAGAATTTTTCTTGCTTGATCATTCACTATTTTCGCATCAATTGGGCTAACATAATCAACCCCCTTAGTATCCTGAACAGTAACTCCAGTAACAACAGACAAAGGATGACATCCTAAACTCGTTTGCGTCATTATATCGGCATTCATTCCAGCCCCTCCCGATGGATCAGTTGCTGAAAAATTTAAGATTTTTGGAATCTGGCTCATGAAAAAATTATACTGTTGAAATTTTAAAATTTAGAAAATTTCTTAACGTAAATGATATTAATTAGACGGGCAACTTGGTAAATCAACACACGTATAAGCTCTATTACCGGCAGTTTGAGAACAACCCCATCCGTCAGTATTACACCACATCCATTGACCATACCTATTACATGATATTTTATTAGCTCCAGCTTTTGTCATATGGGCTGGATAACCCTCACCTTGACCATAGCAACTTAAACCATTCCAACCACCAGAAGGTTTTCCGCCTCTAACAAGCTTTCCTGTAATTCCATTTGGTTGAAAAATCGAATTCCCGTTTGTACCATTAGTTTCGGTTTTAGTTGCCAATCTTCCACCTTTTTCATTACAAGAGTCCCATGCTCTCCCGTAGTCATGTTTTTGTCCAGAGCTTAGAGTAAAGTGCTTTTTACCATTGACTGCATTAGCAATCGCTGTCTGAACATTAACAGGTATTGATACCGTTTTTATTAAATGGTCGCTGTAATTTGGAGCTAATTTCATAGCAATGCTCAAATTCACAGTTCCTGTTGCAGTTGTATTGCCTGGAATCGACACTGCATATGCGGCAGGACCTCCGCCATTATATGCAGGTCCAGTATTTGAAAGAACATTCCAATCACTATGTGCATTCGATACATAACATCTCCATGCACTATAACCACACATACTAGGTAAATTAATTTGTTGTGAAACATTTGCACTACAGCCAGCAGAAGCATTAGATGCTGGTTGGTTAGTAGCAACGCTGGCAGAGGTTGTTGTTGCATTCTCAACTATCACGCACAGAGCATAAGCCTCAATTTGTGCTGCTGATGCAGACGCTCCTCCCCCTAAAGAACAACTAGTTGATGATTTGCCAGAGTTAAATATAGTTAAACAATTGGATGTACCGTCGTTCCCACAACCCGATCCATTTAGAGCAGAAAGGAAATCTGCTGAAACACCAGCATCAGATAAATTTTCTGAAGTCACAGCATTTGAGCCTAAAATGATATTGGCTGTATTAATATTTACAGTAACTGTATAGGTATGATTTATTGTATTTACACCATCACTAATGGAATATTGAATATCAACCTCACCTGACGACGTAGGTGTGCCACTTAATGTTGTCCCGTTAATAGAGACCCAGGATGGTGTGTTTGAATTTGAGAGAAAAATAATATTTTGAGATTCAGGATCAGAAGCAGAATCAGCCAAGCTACACGTCCACGAGGAACCAGCGTCTGGGTCAGAACAATTCAGTGGATCAGATGCTGTGGGATCCTGATTTACAGAAGCTGTAAGGTTAATAATTTTAGAAACTGCATCGTTCACACCATCATCGAAAGAAACCTCTATAGAAAAATCCTCATTTTTAGTTCCAGCTAAAACACAGCTATTAGTTAAAGTTACTCCATCAGGTAGACTGATTGCTTGACAAGATACAGTATCAGCACCTGAGGTTGGAAGAGTGCATGAAAATGGAATTCCAGAGGTCACCGCACAAGCATTATCCGCTTCATTATTAGATGGTAAAGAAATACCTGTTTGCCAACTTGAATCAGATCCAACCGAGGATGTACTATCACTCTCAATGACAGCTGAAATAGATAAGTTAGAAAAAATAAAACTTATAAACAGAAATTTTTTAATAAAATGGGTCATAAAGTTTAAAAATTTTTTTATTTATATATCATATAATAACAGCTCAACTAAAATAATGAAAAATTGACAATGAAAAATGGATTTTCTCTGATTGAGTTACTTGTTGTAATCGCAATTATTGGCATATTAGCTGGTATTGGAACTATAGGTTATCAAAACTATATTGACGGTGCCAGACAAGCTAGCTCCAATGAAGAAAGAAATAAAAGATCCGATCGAATTCAAAATGATATTGTTGCTAATCAAACCGGTGTGATTGAATCCTTTGATACATGCTTTGCAATGATTTCTAGTCAGGTCGATGAATTTAATGCTGGAAATTCTAAGAATCCATATGGAAGTAATGAACCTATATTTATTAACGGTCACACCGCCCCAAGAAATTCCTCCAATACTATAGATTTAATTGCGGGACAACAGTTATTGATGTGTAGTCAGCCTTGCGCCTCACCAGAAAATGTTGAAGTACGTCTCTGTACTTGTAATGACAAAGATGGGTGTACTAGCTCATTAGGAGACCCTGAGCTAGTTGCATGCCCAACACCTGTTTCATTGATGAATTGTTAAAAATTTGATGAATTGTTAAAAATTTGATGCATTTTTTTTTAAGGGTTCAACAGTTTTTCCTGATTTTTTTAATTATTGCAATTGCCAATGGTACTTTTTGGATGACCAAAGAGTTTGGTGAGGTCTATCCATTTGAATTCTTTTTTCATCTGTTTTATGGCATAGGTGATATTGGCACTATCAACCATGGTCATGCCCTAAGCCTATTATTTCACTTAATCATTTCACCATTTATTGCATCTTCTTGCATCCTATTGTGCTTGTATTTAATTAGCTATGCCCGCATCAAAACTCCATGGGTATTTTGGCTAGCGAGTAAAACAACACAGATCTTTACAACAAAATATCTGTTATCCACCTTTGCGTTAACCATTATTTTTCTGCTTTACTCAATCAACATTCATTACCTCTTTGGGACAAGCTCGGCCGATGATTTTTTTAAAGAAAATTATATCCAGCCAAGTTATGAAAAAATTGAAGCACCATCAATCAAAAGAAATCTGATTTTAATTTACGTTGAATCGCTTTCAGCTGAATATGAAGATATTGAAAGATACCCTCAAGACCTTCTTAAAAATCTAAAAGAATTGACAAAAAATGATTTCCGATTAGATTTTAAACAGGCCTTTACCAATCGTTGGACCCAGGCAGGTTTATTTGATTCTATGTGCGGACTCCCATTAAAAATTAGTTTCGGTAGACGATTTAGGGATAATCCCAGACTGAAACGATGGAATGAAAAAGCCACCCAATTCTTTAACAATCAGAACACACATTCGGACTTTGCTCCAAATATAACTTGCTTAGGGTCGGTTTTACAACATTTTGGCTATACCAATGTATTTATGGGTGGGGCTGATCTAGAATTTTCTGGGAAAGGCCAATTTTTGAACCAACACGGGTATCAGGAGGCCTATGGCAAAAAGTATTGGGAAAGTATTGAAGAAAAAGCATTTAATCAGTGGGGATTAAATGACGACCGTTTATTCTTTCATGCTAAAAATAAGATACTTGCTTTAAATCGCCAAGATAAACCCTTTAATTTTACGATGCTGACGCTCAGCCTGCATGAGCCATCTGGTTTTTATGATCAAACTTGCAAACAAAAAAATTATTTTACGTATGAAGGTTTGATCCAATGTACGGATGAAACTCTGAGTGAATTTATTAATTTTTTCCATGAAAATAACTTATCTAAAACAACCGATTTAGTCATTATTGGTGACCACAACCCCAGAAAAAACATAAGCTTAGTTGATGATGGTCCAACTAACCAGAGTAAAATTTTTAATCGCTTTATCACCACACAACCACTTAAAATTAATAGGAATGCAACTTATCATTTTGGTATTTTTCCCAGTATTTTAAATATGCTGGGTTTCTCATTCCCACAAAATAAATTAGGTCTTGAGAGTTCTTTTTTTGGTGGGTTGAATAATGACGATCTACATATTTCCTCATTAAAACCCTCAGAATTAAATGGTCTGATCAATAGTTATTCGTTGTACTATAGTAAGATGATGTATGGCAAAAAGTGATGGAATGAATCAATTTAAGATACTTGGATGCTCAGGCAGCATCGGAAAAAATGGATATACCACATGCTTCCAGATCAATCACGATCTTCTTATTGATGCGGGCTCAGGGCTATTTGATGAAGAACCAGAAGCATTAAAAAAAATTGATAAGATTTTTGTGACCCACAGTCACCTAGATCACATTCTTGGTATTCCACTACTTGCTGATCTTGCAGGGTTTTATAGGGAAAAACCTATAGAGATTTTTGCTCACCCAACAACCATTGACGTTCTTAGAAATCACATATTTAATAACTCGATATGGCCAGACTTCACTCAAATTCCAGAGAAACAAAATCCCTATTTAAAACTTAAAGGTATTGATCCTCACGAAGACTATCTTCATGATGGTCTCAAGATCACCCCTTTTGAAGTCAACCATACCGTTCCCTGTTTCGGTTATAAGATTGAGTCTGATAAACATGGCATCATTTTTTCAGGGGACACGGGACCGTCAGACAGACTGATTGAAGTAATTAATGAAAGTACAAATTTAAAAGCTGTTATTATCGATGTGTCATTTGAAAATGAACGTAAAAAAATTGCGGAATTATCAAAACATTTTTCACCCACCAGCTTGCTAACTGCTTTAAATCAAATTAACACACCGCAAAACATCTATATCACTCATCAGAAACCCGGGTCAGAAAAAATAATTCTAGATGAGATTGCCCAAACCAAAACCAATCACCGCATCCAATATTTAAAGAAAAATACAATTATTCAGTTTTAGGCAGAATGATTAATAATGTTGCATCGTCGTGAACAATTACGTTATCACGTTTTAAGTATTCTTTGATTTGTTGATACCGCTGAGGTGCACTCTGACCTTGTTGCTTTTTAGCAATCTGAGCTAATCCTTTGGAGTCAAGCTCCTCATCGTTAATTTTAGCTTCAGTAATGCCGTCAGTTGAGATGTAGACAGACTCCTCATGGCTTACTTCAAAAATTTTATTCTTAGGTAAAAATCCCTCACTGTTAACTATCCCCAATGGCGGTGCAGTGGTGCCATACTGCTTAAACGCATTGCCAATATAATGGATTACTGGATTATGGCCACAATTCACCAATTCTATTTTATTTCCTCTCATCCAACCAATAATACATGTCACAAATCGATCGTCTGTCCCTTGACCATAAATTTCATTATTCATTTTTTTTGCTATCTCATCGGCTTGAAATTTTTCTTTTGCGAATAATCTAAACAAAGACATGCATCGGGACATTAAGATGGTTGCAGGAACGCCTTTGCCTGAAACATCGCCTTGAATAAATGCAATATCACCATTCACCTCAAAATAGTCAATAAAGTCGCCTGAGAGTTCGCGGTATGGTTGCACGCCGCCTGAAATAAAATCATATTTATCGTAGCTTGGAAACAAAACGCTCTGTGCAATTTTGGCATCCGCAATATCTTTTTCAATTAACTTATCGATCACTGCCTTTTCAGTTAACTCAATATTTTTAAGGACAATACCAAGGTTTAAGGCTAGCAATTCAAAATAATCCAAATCGTCTTTTTCAAAGTAGCCATTATCAATTTTTTTATTTAATGCCTGCAAACAACCATACACCTGTCCGTCAAATATCACAGGAACCGTCATTAATGATTTTGTTTCAAAGCCAGTCTTTTTATCGACCTGATTTAAATGAGCAGCTTCTTTTTTTACATCTTCAATTAGTTTACTGTTCTTATTTTTAAACACAGCGCCGACGATACCTTGATCAGAGGGAATTGAGAGATCAGTAATGTCGACCGGACCCACACATGCCTGACATACCAATTTATCAATTTCTTTTTTATGGATAAAAAAGGAGGCTGCTTCAGCATTAATGAGGTGTGCAATCTCATTAAGTACATTTTTGAGGGTGACCGCAATATTTGAATCTTTGGAAAATTGATTCAATAAATTAGTCAAAATATTTATGAGGTTGGTTTGATTCATTCTTGTATCTTAATCTCACACAAAGTCGTATGGCCTATCTTGTTTGGACTGATTGAAAAAGAAACACTATTATCTCTAATGATCTTAAGACCCATTTTACCTGACTCGGTTGGTTGAAATTCTTGATTCAAAAAATTGAGGTCCATATGTTCTGCATTGTCTATTACTTTAAAATGAATCATATCTTTTTTAGGTTCAAAACTTAACATAAGATCATTATTTTCTTTTTTCTTATAGGCATGCCGATAGATATTTTGCATGATCTCATTAATGACGATAATGATTTCATCTTTATTCTTAATCTTATTTGAAAGGTTTTCAAGCAGATATGATCTAACTTCTGTAAGGAGTTTTGGTCCAGTTTTAAATAATTGATCCATAAAAAAAGCCACACATATAGTGTGGCTTTCCTCAAATCTCGAGCATTATGACGAAATGTTATCTAATGCAACAACATCAGCATCCTGGAGTGATTGTGAATCTGCATCACCTGTACACACCTGAACAGTTGCTGCTCCGTCAGCAAATGTAACGTTTATGTGGCCTCTTGTAGCAGCAGCACAAGCAACCGCAGCGCCTACTGTAACAGGGTCATCAGCAGCATCGTACGGGTTAGCAAAATCACCGCCATCACGAATGGTAGTAATACAATCTAATGCAGAATCATCAGCCGCACAATCGTTACCCACACCAGCAGAAATCGCTAAATCTTGAGCTCTAAGAGCTTTAGCTAGTGTTTCAGCATTTGAAAGCGCTACTCTTTCTTTTGTACCGTCGATATAGTTCTGATAGCCTACCGTACCAACTGCAGCTAATATACCGATAATTGCAACAACCACTAATAATTCAATTAGCGAGAAGCCTTGTTTTAATGTATTCATAAATCCTCCACTTTGTTATTCAAATGTTCCTGGTTTAAATTCAAAATCATCTGACTTTGAATCGCCAGAATCATCTCCATTAGATAAATTCTGTCCCGATTCATCTCTCTTGTCAACAGGCTGAGCAGGGATTTCTTTATCTTGAACTTTGTCTTGCGGATCATCATCAAAATTAAGATCCAAGTCCATTTCATTGTCTGTTTCTGAATCGTTTCCAAAATCAAGATTTATTTCCTGAGCATCTTCCTCTTTAGGGCTTTCTTCAACAACTTCTTCAGTCAGGTTTATTGTTTCATTCAGCGGAATATCCGTATCATTGACTTCGCCAAGGTTAACACTATCTTCACTCACATCTTCAGGGGCCGATGACTGCTCAGCTGGTAACTTAAATACCTTATCTAGACCGGCTAATTTAATTACCTTGGCAGCGGTTTCAGATATGGTGGATATTTCAAATAACATCTGATGTTCTTCTGCCAGACGTTTTGAAAACAACAATACAGCAACCGCAGATGAATCCATATAGTCAACAGACTCGGCGTTAATTGATAACTTTTTAAATCCAGCCTTAGGCTCGTTAGCTAATGCGTCTTTAATGTTCGAAGTTTCGCTCAAGTCGACATTGCCAGAAAGAGTCAGCACAAAAGCATCATTATTAACTACTAAATCAAAAGCCATCTTTTATCCTCAATCTAAATAGACTCAATTAATCCTTTTCCTAAAAGAATCTCTTTATACTTATCCATCAACATCATACCTTCTTTGGCACCCGTCTGCATCATATTAGCAATTTGAGAGATTTTTTTCTCACGTATCAGGTTTGCCACTGCAGGAGTATTAACCATCACCTCAAACGCGCCAATTCTCCCACCACCTTTTTTCTTCAAGAGCTGTTGGGTCATGACTAACCTTAAAGAGAGAGATAGTTGAGCTTGAGCTTTACTTTGTTCCTCAGGTGGAAATGCATCCACCAGTCGATTGATTGTTTCTGGCGCTCCATTGGTGTGAAGTGTACCAAAAACAAGGTGCCCAGTTTCTGCCGCTGTCAGTGCCATTGAAATGGTCTCATAATCCCTCAATTCACCCATAAGAATGACATCTGGATCCTGACGTAAGGCGCCTTTCAGCGCTGATGCAAAGGTGTCGGTATCTTTGCCGACTTCCCTTTGAACAATAATGGACTGTTTATTTTGATGAGTAAATTCTATGGGGTCCTCAACCGTGATGATATTTTCTGCTCTAGTCCGATTAATTTTATCAATCATCGCAGCCAGTGATGTAGACTTACCGGAACCGGTCGCGCCAGTAACTAAGACTAATCCATCTCTAAGTTCTAGGGCCTGATGAACTGCTGCTGGTAGTCCAAGCATATCAATATTGGGTACTTCCGAGACAATCACCCTCAGCACCAATCCAGTTCCTGTAATGGTGCCCAAGGCCGACGCCCTAAAACGCGTATCTTTAATGACAAATGCAAAATCTAAATCATGGTGCTGCACAAATCGATCGTACCAGTCCTCAGGAACTTCTGAGCGAATCAGATCTTGCAAATCTTCCTCTGTCACTTGCATATCATCATAATTTTTTAATTCTCCATGAACTCTGACAGTTAATGGTTTGCCCGCGTGCAAATGAAAATCGGAAACGCGTTCATTTTGAAGCGTTTTGTAAATATAATCGTATAAAGGATTTTGTTCGCTCATGTAATTATTATTCCATATTTATGCAAAAGCATCACCTGCACTAAATATTGGCAGGTATAAGGCTACGACCATAAGACCAATCATGCCACCAACAAAAACAATCATGATCGGTTCAATGATCGTAGTTAATCCAGACACAACAGATTCAAACTCTTCCTGATAGTAACGAGCAATAGAGCTCAGCATTTCATCCATGTTACCTGTTGACTCACCCACCTTGATTAATTGTGATAACTCCAAAGGAAAGACAGACTCCTCCGCAAATAAAGCCGATAAATCAGAACCGGTTACAACTCGATCATTAATTCTTTCCATCGCCTCAATAAATTTGGTATTCGTGGTCACGTTAGTTGCAACCTTTAATATTTCTTCAACACCAATACCGGCAGCGAATAAGTTTGCCATTAGTAATGACAATCGTGCCACGGTTGACTTAATAATGATATTGCCAAATAACGGGAGTTTAAGCATAAAACCGTGGATAAATGCTGTGTAGGGATACAACCTCTTCATGAAAAAACGATGTAAAAATATGGTACCAACAATTGTTCCAACCAGCCTCATGAAATTTCCGCCATCCATAATCCAATCACTGGCATTGATTATCATCTGTGTTGGTCCTGGCAATTCAATCCCCATGCCCGCGTACATTTCTTGGAAGGTAGGCACCACAAAGATAAGCATCGCCCACACAATTAAAATAGTGACCACAATCAAAGTGACTGGATAAAATAATGCACTTTTAATTCCCTTGCGAATTTTTTCCATGCGTTCTTGACCGTCCACAATTCGATCAAGAAATTGGTCCAATTTACCACTAATTTCTCCAGCCTCAATCATGTTACAAAATATACTGTCAAAACAGACCGGGTGTTTTCTTACCACAGAAGAGAATGGCATACCAACATTAATATCCTTAATCATTTCATTAATGTATTTTCTAAATACAACACTTTGAGTTTGCGTACTAATCAAATTTAATGAGTCAAGAATGGTGAGGCCGCTGCGAACCATCGTGGACAATTTTTTAGTAAATACTAAAATATCGTTATTCGGAACCTTGCCAAAAGGGCCCCAGGTAATCGCTGTCAGCGTGGGATCTTTTTTTTGTTTTAATTCTTTGGCTCGAATATTGGTATATTTTCTAGACTTTAAAACGGTAAGAGCTTCATTTCTATTGCCTGCTTGGATCTTGCCGTTAATCGAACGACCTTTTTTATCTTTTGCTTTGTAGCTAAATTCTTTCATTAATTTTCTAGTTGCAAGGTATTTGCATATTCCTCAATGGATAGAATCCCAGATTTAATAAAATCTCTACCAATTTCTTGCATTGTTTTAAATCCATCAATCTTGGCAGCTTTTTCAATCTCTTCAACAGATTTATTGTTTAAAATCGCAATCTCCATCTCTTTGGTCATTCTTAAAACCTCATAAATACCTTGACGGCCTTTTAATCCAGTTCCTCCACATACCTTACACCCCGATCCACGCTGTGCCACAAAGGATGAAAGTTCATCGTCCGCAAAACCAAGCTTTAAAAGCTCCTCTTTTGTTGCACGTGGGTCGTCTTCAAGGCATTCTTTACAATTTTTACGAGCTAGACGCTGGGCTACAACAACTGATAATGCACTCGCAATCATAAAATTCGGCACACCCATATTCTGAATTCTAGTAATCGTGGCAATGGCATCATTGGTATGTAGTGTGGATAACAGTAAGTGTCCTGTTAATGCCGCTTTGATAGCGATATCAATAGTTTCTTGGTCACGAATTTCACCAACTAAAATCACCTCTGGATCTTGGCGTAAAAATGCTCGCAATATTGAGCTAAAGGTAAGCCCTATCTTTTCATTAGCCTGAACTTGTCCTGCACCTTCAAGATAATATTCCACAGGGTCTTCCGCAGTCAAAATACAAGTATCTGGTTTATTGATTTCTTGCAATGCGCCATAAAGGGTCGTGGTTTTTCCTGAACCTGTTGGGCCTGTCACAAGCACCATCCCTTGTGGCGCATTAATTGCGTCAATGATTTTTTGATAATCTCCAGGATCAAATCCAAGCTTATCCAAGGATAAAGCAGGGTTGCCGGCCAAAATTCTCATTACAATGCGCTCCCCATTCTTGGTTGGCATGATATTAAATCGAAAATCAATATCGTCTTTACCTCCCATCGGGTCCTTAATTGTGATTGCTCCATCCTGTGGTAAGCGTCTCTCAGATATATCACAATCGGCCAGGATTTTAAAACGGGTTATTACCCCAGGATAGTGCCTAAATAAATAATCGCTATATTCTGAGATTACTTGCATTGAACCATCTCGACGCATTCTAACTTGTGCAAAGTCTCTGAAACATTCAATGTGAATATCTGATGTTCCTGAAATAACTGATTCATTTAAAATCTGATCGCAAAAATCAATAACCAGATCAGGATTGCCCAATGAAAAAGTCTCCCTATACTTCATCCCCTTAGGCACATTTAATTTGGATTTTTGGATGACCTTATTGGTTTCCTGCTTGGTAACTTTTTTTATCGGTGCCTTTGGAATTTCGGGGCTAGCGCTTTTTTCTGTAGCAGATAGAACAGTTGATATTGGAGGGTATGTCAGCATTCTTTCGAAATGGGACATGCTAGTGATCTCAAAAATGACATCTAAATTAGATTGATTTTTTATTTCTGATGATAGTGAAATATTTTTTGGATCTAAAATTAAGACATGAATTAAATTATCAATAATTTTATAGGGGAGTATGATGTTTTCAATAATTGTTGATGAATTAATACTCCTCACTGCCTCACTTTGACAATCAGACTCTTCTGGAAATACTTTTGGTAAGCTCACACTCTTTGCAAAGGTTGACACTAACCAAGATTCATCAATCGAGCCGTCATTGATCAGTGTTTTTAGCTTTTCGTGCCAATCTAGTTTGCTAAAAAAATCTGAGGTAATCTTATTTTCTTCGAGACGGCCGGCATTAATAATTGCCTTGATTGCTTTTTCACTAGTCCCCGCTGAGTAATTAACGAGCATAATTAGTTAGATGCTGGAGTCGTTGGATTTGCTGGTTTTGACGAAGGTGATTTATCTATACTCACTGGGAATGTTGAAACCGGAATGAACATCGCATTTCCACTTAATCCTGTCACACTAACACCATCGGCATTTATATTAGTTATGTGAAAACCATAAGGTCCTAACAATTCATCAACCGTAACATCAATAGAAATATTCTTTAGCTTATTTAAGTCAAATTCATAAGGCTTCTCTTTAATATCAAGCAATGCAAATTGAGACAGTCCCAACGTGGCCGTATTTTGTGCTATTGGTTTCTCCTGATCAGAGACATAATGAAAATGCACGTTGTTACACTCCATGTCTTTTTTCTGCAGAATTGTTGCAACATAATAACAATGTGCGGCCGCTATTTCCTTTGTTCTAAATGGGCCGTATTCAAGATCGTAATTATTTTGTGTACTATTGGCATTAAAACGAACAACAAGATAACGATTTAATGAGCGGCCATGATTAATTAAAATATTTTTCGCTGCTGTATTTATTTCTAATTGGTCTTGTTTCGTATCAATTTTGACATAATAAGCTTGATGTTCATCGCCATAAAAGTCATCTGGATTCAATTCTAAAATAGCAGGCCTATTCGATTCATCATCTTCAACGATGCCAATGACTCTGTAGTGTCTAAGATCTGATAAATGTCTTAGATCATCAACCCTTGATGAATCGATACCCACATCATCCCCAAAGGTCGCATAAGCTGGTGATCGAGTGATACCTTTTTTGAATGGATCAGAATAAATTCCCTGGCCTGAATAATCTAATTCTATGGCAGATTCATCATTTGGATTCATATGCTCTTCTGTGAATTCATCATCCAACATCCCATCAGCAAAAACTTGTAAGCTCATTCCTACAGACATGGAAAAAATGAAAAAAATGGCGATTGGATTAAATAATTTTTTATTCATTTTAACTACCCTTAGTATTTACGTTCGTCGAAATATTTTCAGTAAAAAATGGGATATCATAAATCACCCTAAACTGTATATCTTGATCATTATTTTCTGTCACTATCTCTTCCACAGGAATAATTAGGAACGGATATCTTTTGATTAAATATTGTCTTACTTTTAAGTAATCTAGGTACTGCCCTTTTAATTGAAAATGATAATTCATAAATGCAACATTTTCAGGAAGATCCTTTATTAAATTCTGTTTTCTTTCTGTTTCTTTTTTCTTCACAGATTCAAAAATCTGGTTAAAGTTATTCAATATTTGATCTTTTATTTGAGCCGTCTCTTCTTTTTTATCAACTTTTTTTGATTTTGCCTTTTTCTTCGTTTTTTTATCCTTAGCCTTAGCTTTTTCTTTTTTTGCTACTTTTGGTTTATTATCCTCAGCAATTGGAACGACGATATTAGAAAAAATGGTTGCATCTGCGGCTGGCTTTTGAATGGGTGGCATACCAAAACTGACCGGGGATATTGATTTATTTATCTGTATTTCTTGTTTAACAATTCTTAGCTCACCATTTTCTAACAACTCTGCCACTTCATTAACAATTTCATCAGCCATATCTTGATTAGGTATTTTCTCTAATTCAGATTGAATATGTTGTTTTTTTGCAAAAACCTCTTGCTGAATCTGCTGTGCATTTTTTTCGATATTTTTAATTTCAGCTAATATTTTTGGTAAATTTCTTTTAGTCTTACTGATCTTTGTATTGTAATCTTGATAAAACCCCCATGCCAAATTTGTTACAAATAATAAAATTCCTACCAGTATTAAAAAATTTAATGACCATAGGGGTTTTTTATCAAAAACAATATTTTTTCGATATTTGCTGGCTAAGAATCTTTGTGTACTACCTGGATAATATTCTATTCTTTCGTCAATAACTTGATTTTTTTCTTCTGATTCTATGTTGATATCATTGGTAACATTAGCTGACTCAATTTCAGCTAATAACTTTTGTGCTCTTTTAGATAATTTTTTATTAGTCGTCATCGTTATATTTTAATTACTCCAACTAATTCAAAAAAATTCATTGATTTATCTTTTCTGCGATAGGAATCAATTTTCACATTTTCAAAATTTGTATCTTTAATAAATCCATTATAAAAATTATTTAAACTAGTTACGTTTAGACTGTTACCGAATATCTGAAATGAATTATCACGAATGATCACCCTCTCCAATTCTACTTCTTTCGGTATCTCCCTAACTAATTTCTCAAATAATTTTTGATTTGTTTGTCCGTTTGCTAACTGAGAAATTATTTCATATTGTTTTTCCATCTTAGCTGTTTGTGCGTTGCCACTTTTTATTGCATTTTTTAATCGTTCAAGTTTTTTTTCTGCCTGGACTAGTTTTTGTTGTTTTTTATCATCACTGATATTTAAAGTGTGGAATGAGGCTAACATTATTAAAGATAAGATAATCAAACCAACAAACAGGTAATATCCTCTACATATTTTTTGCTCAGCAATAAAATTTGTTTTTATGAATTTACCTTTATCATGGAAGTTCATTAATGCGGTATTTGCAATCAAATTTGGTATGGCCGTTTCTGAAAAATATTTCAAGTCATAATTTCCCAAATTTGGTATGAATTTTGTTCCTTCAAATATTTTCGCTTCTTCATTGGCCTCTTTGTCTAAAGATTCCAAATGATTTTTTTGAATAGAGATATATTCAAACTGCTCTTTTATGGAAATTAAATTCACATCTCGATAATTTTCTCTAAGTAATTTAAATATTGAGAAATCATTATCATAATCACTAATAAAATATATATTTTCAAACTTTAAAACTTTCAACTCTTCTATCAGATAAGATGAGCTTATTTTAAGAGCTGTAGAAATTCTTGTTATAAGCTCATTCCAAAAGTCTTTGTTATTTTCATCAATTATTGGAACTTCATCTAACAATGATTCATCTAGCTCATCAATGTTTACTCGGGCAATTTCACTTTGTTCAGAATTTACATAAATTATTCGATTATTCCCTTTACTCAAATGAAATATTGCAAAAGGTCTCTCTCTTTGAACTCGGGTCAATCTGGATTCAATTATTTTTATAATGGATTGGTCCTCAGGTATAAAACTAACTGGGTAAAGATTAGATTGCAAAGATAAATTTTGATATTGCCTTAAGGTTAACTTATCAATTGCACAGTACAACATGTTTGTTGAATTTTCCTCATCATTTGTTGTTAAAATTGATGAGCGAATTTCAGCTAATTTGATATCAGCTAAATCAGGATCATGCTCTTTCCAAAAATCATATGCAGAAGCTTTAGTTAAATTATCGAATTCTTTTTTATCCCCTTTCACTTTTAAATTTAATGGGATCGTGATATTTTTTAAACGGCTTTTTTGATGAGGGATGACCCAGGTCACTAACTCCCCCTCCATCTGGTATTGTTTAACCATCCTAGCCAGAAAAGAACTTAAGAATTCAATCTCAGGATTGATGTTATTGGGATTAATTTTTTTTGGTAATTTCCACTCTAATATTTTTGGCTTGACCTTAAATTCTTCAGCGTCATAAGAAAAAGATACGAGTATAGAAGAATGGGTTAATCGCATCACAATGTCAGAAATAAAAGTCTTTTTCTTTTTGGCTTGCTTAATCATATGCAGCCTTTAACTCTTTTTCTTTTAGGTCAAATTGATGTTGATTAATATATTCACCATCAAGTAGCTCTTTTAATGCTTTTAAATTTAAAGTTAGTTCTCTTTTTTGCGATGCTGACAGTTGAGTTGATTCGTTATTCGTTTGGTCAGATAAATCTAAATCTAAATCAGCAACAGACTTTTTAAATTGCAAAGTAAATTTTTTATTATCATCTTTTTTTTGTTTGGGAGTATCTTCTGCCTTAGTTTTTATCTTGCTAGTTGCTAATAATGATTTTGTCCTTTTTTTTCTCTTCGAAAAAAAAATAAGGAAGGCAACCAAAATAATAATCATTAATACCATTAAAGAGATAATGACCTCATCAGACAATAAAGGGGATTTACTAAGTTCATCAATGAATTTTTCAATCATTTTTACAACTTTATCTATGTATGTAAAAAGAATATCCATTTAATTGGTTAGTACCTTGTCCTTGTTATCGTACGTTTAATATTTTCCTTTGTAATTACGGTAGGATTAATAAATACCAATAATTCTGTTCCTGTATCCGTTCTTCTTACTTCTCCACCGCCTAGTAAAGCAACCAAGGGTGAAAGTATTCGACTAAAGCCTAATTTAGAAACAAAAGGGAGTCCTTGAGTTGAATTATTTTGTGTTTGTTGAAATAAGCCAGCCATCATTACAACTTCTCCAGGCTCAATCTTTAATTTAGTGGTAATGTTATTAGCTGTTGAAGCTGAAGTAGGAGAGGCTGAATCGTATGTTTCCTCAACAAAGTTAAAATCTAAATCGATAACATCGTTATGTTTGTTAATAGTTGGAGTAACGGTTAATTTTAAGGGTGCATCATATTCATCAATCTCATTATTAGTATTTACCGATGTAGATGCATTTGTGGTGGTGGTTGAGCGTTGCTGTCTGAATGTTCTGGTTTTATCAACAACACCTTCTTCACCATCCCTCACCAAAATAACCGGATTTGATATTTTTTTCCCGAGTGAGTTTGTTTCAATCATATTCACCAGTGCTGTAATCTGATTTCGGGTCCCAAACCTAGTCGAGGCTGATATGCCTCCTTCAGCGGTTGCTGAAGCAAAATCTAATAGCCCTGATGTAAATGAGTAGAGGCCTTTGTTAGCATCTCCACTTGCACCAAGTGACCCCGTTTCAAATTTTGATTCTAATTCATTTTTCCAGTCTGAATTTACTTCTAAAATAAATGTTTCAATCATGGCTTGTTTCACCGGCTGATCTTGGTCAACCAAAAACTTCTCCGCTAACTGAATATCAAGAATACTTCCTGATGCCACAATACCAAAGTCATCAGCAATAAATTTTACGCAGCCTAATTCGGAATTACCTTCAAGTACGTTTGCTTCATTGATTAATTGAGCAGCAGATTGATCAATTGACTGAAATTCATTGTTGTTATTCTGTGTTTCCTCTTCTGATGGGCTGGGTGGATTAGCATTATCTGAATTTTCATCATTGTTTTGTGCAACCGCTGGTTGCATTTCATCAGTAGTTTCTGTAGGTGTTTCAGAATTAGGTTGTTGTGCGTTTGATGAACACTCATTGAAGACAGTAAAAGCATTTAATTTTGCTAACATCGCTGCAGGTGTGTCGTTGTAAACACTGAATTTCTCTATTACATTCTCGTCACCATTTTTTATTTCTTTATCTTCAATAGCAACTGTTGGTGTTTTTACATATTCTGAATTTTCTGCACGAGAGATGAGTGTGTTTCGATAGGTGCTGCCTAATTCTTTTTGTTTGATGACGTTGGTGCGAGTTCTTTCAACAAAAATTAACCTCTTAACAATTTTTCTGCCATATTCAGTTTGAACAACTTCATCCACATTCAATACCTCTTCAATCTGGACATCTGAGTCCGTCATTTGATGAGCCACTTCTTCGATTAAATTTAAATCCTTTTCAACTTCAAAGGCGTTTAGTGCAATGGATTCTACAACAGGGTTAAATGGTTTATCTTTTGGAAAGTTCTTTTTCAGGTGTAGTGTTTTGTAGTCGGATGAAAAATACATGACCAAATTGTTATTTTTGGCCAAATCTCTAATGATCTCAAAACTTGACCCTTTGAATTTACCTTGAATATCAATATCATCGATCTTCAATTGAAGTCCAGTATTTTTTAGGAGCTGATTAACCAACATACTAAGTCGGGTGTCAGAGACGCTGACGGTTTTTTGTTTAGCTAATTTTTTATAAACGTTAGTTATTTTTTTGAAGTTTTGAATTTCATCAAGCAAAGTATTTGTATCTTCGTTGATGTCTGAGTTCTTATATTCATTTTCACTGGCTCGTAACTTTCCAATTAAATCATTAGGAAGGTTCGCATTAGATTTTACCAAATACTCTAAAAAACTATTATTTTCAAAACTATTTGGGCCGTAAGAAAATTGCAACAATTCTCTTCTTTGCTTATTTGGCTTTTTTTCAGTGATGAATTCTTGATTAAACTTTTCAGCCCGATCTATAAATTCATCCATAGTTTTTTGGGCTACTTCTTTTTGGCGGTCAATATTGCTAGCACAACCAGCTATCAGAAAAAATGCAGCAAATATCGATACTTTTTTCATAGGATCATTTAAAAATGAGTTATTTCATAATAACAAAATATGCTATTTATAACAATAAAAACACTATATTTTGTAGTTTTTTTTAAATCACTCTAAGTTGTTGATTTATATAGATAAGTATAAGTGCTAAGGTAAATAATGGGGCTAAAGCAAGTTTGGCAGGAAAGAATCTTCGTTGTAAACGAAAAATGATTGAGTAAATAACCCCAATCCATGAAGCTAAAATAAGAATTTGCAGGACGATTAATGGTGCTGTCCACGCTCCGAGCATGGCCAAAAGATATTTATCACCATCTCCAAATCCCTCTTTATTCCTAAAAGTGCGGAATATAAAATTTACAAAATAAATAATTATAAATCCGCAAAGAGCGCCAGTGATCATCTCAACAAAATTTCCATGCAAGGAGCCGTAAATAAAACCTAAAAGGGTTCCAAAAATAATTGTCGGAAAATGAAGTAGTTGATAATTAAGATCAGTGAGTACTAGAAAAAATAAGATAGATGCAAATAAAAGGTAAAAAATTAAATCAAAATTAATTTCATTACAATTAAAAATGATCACAAAACACGCCCCTAAAATTATTTCGGAGAGGAGATATTGTATTGAGATTGTTTTCTTCAACCTACAACCACATTTTCCAGACTGGAGGGCCCAAGAAAGCACTGGAATCAGCTGATTCCATTGTAGTTTTTTATCACATGACCTACATCTGGATGGATCAAAGATTGTCTCGTCATCATTTGTGATTCTTAAACTACAAGCATTTAAAAAACTACCAATTGACGCCCCTAGTAAAAACAAAATGATTTGATAGAATAAAATCAAAATAATATCGAATAGTTAAAATTTGAATATAACACGAAAGACTTTCCTCGCTGGCTTTTCATTGCCGGAATTATTAACTTATGCTGGCTTAGCATCAGTGGTTGGTTTGTTTATGTGGAGCATGATGAATGGCTTTACAAAAAAACAAAGTAATATTGAAGAATTAAATAAAATTGTTACTGAAAAAAATATTACCATCCAGAAAATTTCAAAGCTTCTTGCTAAATCTGAAGCTAACCCATTAGCATACGATGGCTCTAATATCGTTAGTTTTACAAAAGGAAATTTAAATTTTACAAATCAAGATGGTAAATGTATGGGCTTTAATGATGTAGTGAATGATCAGTTTATTCGTCAATCATTATGGCTGGGGTTTGAGGATGAATCGGGGCCTCATGGCATCTATCATGGTGTTGGGATTGATTGTGAAGATAATACACCAAATAGTCTGGTAAAGATTTCAGCAAATATTTTTGTAAAAAAAGATACTGCCAGGGATTGGTTTATAACTGATAATCAAACCGTGCAGTTAAACTTAAAGCCCCAAGGAAGGCTAATAGGTCAGAACAACTCTGAATTAAATCTAGACATTAATGCCTCACAAACAGTAATTAAATATAACAAAATACAAGATATAGGATGCAGAATTGCTAGCCCAAACCAAAGCTGGTTTAATGGACTGCCAAGTGATTATAGATATGGATTCATCGCGTTTACGAGTAACTACAATAATGATCGAGACCGCCTAACGTTAACAGGAGTCAATTGTTCTGGAAATAATTCAACTAATATTGATGGTATTACTGTCAATTGCCTATTTTGTCATGCTGGTTCAACAAGTGATAAATGTCCACAAACTCAACACAATATCGATGCTGATCATCGTGCCAGAGGATTTTTACACCTTGATGCTGGAGAGGCACGGTCTGGGGAGGAATGGGAATCAATCCTAAACGAATTGGAATATGTACCTCGCTGCATTGAAGCAGATGGTTGCACACCACCGATTATCATAAATCCGGGATCTGAAATTGATTCAAAAAGATTGATTACTATCCTGTTATCCAACGATCAAAGTATTCTTGAGCATGATCAGAACTTAGGAACGGGGCAAGGTAGTTTTTTACTTAATCTTCATCGGCTATCTCAATCTTGTACACATGAAAACTTTTAAAAGAAACTTAAAGAGTGGCTACATGCTTCCTGCAGCCATGGCGATGGTGGCTATAATGGTCATAATCACCACAAGCTTATTAAGAAATACTGATTTTGCAATTGAAAGCGAATACAAAGAAGACAACAGAATTAAATCTAACAGCTTAGCTAGAACAGGGCTAGAAAATATTACCTTTCTACTGAGAAATCTAGCGTCTCAATCAGAAAATATGGGTACGCTGTGCTCCTATCTCCCAAGAATAGGTGGAATAGGAAATTGTGATAGCAGTTCCAATGAAATGGATCCAGATTATGCTGATTATTCGACCGACCCTTTTTCAGACTGGATTGAATTAGCCGTAGAAACTGATTTTGATAACTTAAGTGAAGATGAGGAAGATGCCAACGCATGTGGCATTTCTGGCAGCTATTCAGGCAAAGACTCTTGGCCAGCAGACCTCATCCGAAATTTAGCTACGACATTTTATATTCCTGGGAGCGATGCTCCGGGAGGTGGAAATATTGCTCGATCTCAGGCCCTATTACAATCAATAAACCTCGGTATTATTCCTGATAACCAACTGGATCCGGCGAATGGTGGCTTTACTCTTGAAGCATGGACTTATCTTACAGATGATAATTACTTAAGTAATGCTTTCTGGCCACGAATTTTTGACCTTGGGAACCCCTCGACACCAAACACAGATAATACAAATATTGTTTTAGCTTGGAGAGGAAATACTAAACGATTGAGTTTTCAATATTACAAACCAACCGGCGATTCCACAGGTCGTCCGCCCGGTTATAATCGAAGTAGAGCAACGATAGGTTTTACAGGTAATGAAGGTATTCTTTTTCCGGCGAGGATTTGGGTGCACTCATTTGTAACAGTTGAAAAAGATATGATACGTATGGGTATCACTTGCAATAATGACAGTATGGCTCGAGGTGTTGATGATGATTGGCTAGCTTCTGATGGTCCTAACACCTCAGCAAATGCCAGAACTTCACTCCCTAGCGAGTGTAATAATGGCAATCCCGTTATTTTAGAATTTGCTAATCCAACCGGTGATCGAGATAATCGTAAAATAGTCCCGACCGCCGTGGATGGAAATGGTTGGACGACATGGGCAGAAAATCCAACTCGACCGAATAATGGTATCCCATATACATCAAACTTTTTAGGTCGCAGCAATTGGGAGCAAGACTCTTTTACTCAAGGTTATTTTCACAACGCCCGTGTTTGGCAAAGAGCATTAACTGAGGATGAGATTGAAGAAAATATCGAAAATGATTTGAGTGGGGTGCCATTAACTATTTCTAGTGCTGGTGGAAGTTCCGCCATACTAACCAATCCATTTTTGAAACAAAGCACGAGAATGTCGCCACGATATGACCATGGCACGCACTTTTTGAGATACTTTACTGTCATGGATAATGAAAACCCTAACAATATTGCAAACTCATCTTTTCCATTTACATTTCGAGTTATGAGTTGTGCATGGTCAAAATCTGAACAAACTCAGTCAATATCTACATTTTCCTCAACTTTGAGGTACGGAGTCACTGAAGATGGTAGGGGAATAATTACTAACGTGAAAAGATATTAATTAAAAACTTGATGGCTGTCTATTTTCAATTGCACCCCCAAATCGATCCATTGGGCTTGCAAAGTTTTCCATTACGGATTGAACATATCCCAGTGAAAAATCAGAGGAATAAAAGACTAACCTAGGCGGTACGAAATATACCGAAGAAGGTGCTGCCGGATCAGTTGAGGCTGAGCTTGAGGGACAGCTCGAATTTTCAGCCAAGGTAAGTGTTTCAGTCGAGGAATCATATGAAGTTACTCTGCAAATTCCACCATCTAACATGCCAATATCAAAAAAAGGAACATCATCCGAATTTAGTAAATTATCAATATCTGTTTTCAAACGATCATAATCGTCGTCGTCAAAACAATCAAAAGTGTATTGAAAATTGGTGCCTCCAGTAAACTTACAAGATTCATCAGGGATGGCAAACACTCGGTAATAAATAGCTTGATCATCACCGATGGATAAATTAGTAAGAGGAAGAGTAATTTGTGGCTCAGAAGTAGATGGAACGGCTGCCTCATCGATTAGTTGATCCCTAAAAACACTCAATGTTCCAGCAGCTGTCGGCCATGCATTACAATTTTGAAATTGTTGAGGGCCGTCATAAACATCCATGCCACCTGGAACTTGACCTGCGCCCCCACAATCTCCACCATTTCCCCAGCTTCCAGCATTGCCGCCCGCCCAAGATGGAAACTCACCTTCAAGGCCTAAATGACATAGATCTTCTGTGCAAGTTGATTCAGAGTCCATAACTTTACGGTTATCAATCCATAATCGAATGCGTCCGGGGGTTTGGTCTTCCGTGCTGCCCGTATCAATATCCCAAGTAATATTATGTTCCATGCCATCAAATTCAGGGATACTGTTAATCGCTACACTGCGAATAGCCCGATCAGGCCCACTAAAATTGTCATCTTCAGAAACGGTTCCACGGCCTGCTCGCATTCTAAAAAAAAACTCGCCATTAATAAAAGCAACCCCTATCCATGTCCCACGGATTCGTCCACCCATATCAAATAATTTTAGGGTTTGGGAAATTGGATCAGCATCAACATCAAAATCTGCACTGTTTGGCAAAGTCACATTCCCTGAGGCAATGTAATCATCGTGAATAAAATCATCTGGATTATTTACACTTGCACCTTGGCCAAATCCTGCAGCAATATTGCCATCTTCAAAAGTATAGTCAGCGACTAAATCAGCGGTTAAGTCACCAGGATTAGAATCTAAACCTAGGTCAGTAGCATCAGGATCGAATAACACCCGAATACGGTCATTTCTAAAACGATTATTATTTATAAAAGGATCTATATTTGGAGTCAAATCTAATACCTCAATTGCAGTTGCTAGTTCTTCACTTGAGTTGTAGATTGCAAAAAATTGATTAAATGCGGCTTCAGGTTTGTCCACATTTTGCGTGGCCATAATGGACTGATACTGCATTTTTTCAACATTAAAAAAAATCTGGTATCCGGCTGCGGCTGTGAGGCCAAGAATTGCAATAGCCATCAATATCTCAATAATTGAAAACCCTTTTTTTAAACTATTATTCCACTGCATACACCGGTATCTTTTCTTTTTTTCCTCGAACAGCAACATTATCAATAAACTTTAATTTAATTCCCAACTTTTTGTATGTGTCAGTTCGTTCTTTCACTTTTTCTTGAAACCCAAATAAAATAGTTTTTTTCTTTTCTTTGGTCATCGCCTCCAATCTTGCAGCTACATTCACCACGTCTCCCATGACTGAATAATTGAATCTGAAATCTGAACCCATATTACCCACTACCACAGGGCCACTACATAAGCCCATCCCAAAATCAATTGAAATTAACTTTTGTTTATTTTTCGGTAAGAGCTCTTTTACTGATGCCTGAATTCTTGGAATAGATGCTTTAATTTCTAATGCTGCATGCATTGCTTTATATTCATAATTTTCAACTGGAATAGGCGCATTCCAAAAGGCCATAACCGCATCACCAATGTACTTATCAATAGTTGCTCCATGCTTCAACAGTATATTTGTAACTTCATTCATGATGCTGCCAATGACTTTAACCAATAAATCTGGCCTATCTTTTAAGTTTTCAGTGATGGTTGTATAGCCCCTGATATCTAAAAAAAAGACGGTAGATTGTACTTCTTTTCCCCCTAAGGTGGGAACATCTGATGCTTTATTAATATTTTTTACTAAGCTCTCTGGCACATATTGCATAAAAGAACTTTGGATCTTCTTTTTTTCAATATTCTGAATAAAAGTTTTTATGACATAAGTGGTTATCGTTGAGATAAATATAATCGCTATTGCAAATGGAATATTTACAATTAAACCAAATCCTAAAAAAATATATTTTGTAAAAATATAAAGAGGTACTAGAGACATTGGTAGCAAAACAATAATCAGATAAACAGAGAATTTGGTTACCGCCCAACATAATAAAATACTAAACAGGATCGTTAAAAAGTACATTGTTTGTTCGTACACGGGATGAAAATTGATAAATCTTTTGCCTAAAATTTGATCAATCACTTGCAAATGAATTAGGGGTCCAGGGACATCATCCTGATAGCTTGTGCTATGAAAGTCTCCGAGACCAGCAGCAGAGGAGCCTACTATGATTATCTTATCGGTTAGATTAACAGTTTTTCCTTGAATTAGATCTTGGATGGATACTGTCGTAAATCTATTCATATCACCATAATGAAAATTAAAAACACCATTAAGATCAGTTTCCGTGATTATTTCACCCGTCTTTATTTTTAATTTATCTCCGATCTCATTCGTTTTCAAAATATGGTTCGTCGCAGATTGAGCTATTCGAATCATTTCTAAATTTAATGCTGGAAACACTGAGCCTTGAATATTAAAAAGCAAAGGGGTGCTTCTAATTTTTCCTTCTTCTTTGATGGTGTTTACAAATCCAAAACCGGCCACCTCAGCATAATCTTCAATGGGGGCTAGTATCGATTCTGTTTGATATAAGTGTTGATCTGCATCTCCAATGATGGTTGTTGGACTTGATAATTGAGCTTGATTTTTTGCGATATTCTGGTCACCATCAATTGCTGCCATGGCTAGGACATAAGGTTTTTGCTGCATCTTGTCCATAAGGAGTTTATCGCCATTTAAAATGCCCAGTTCAATAAACTTTTGTTCATTAAATCCATAAAAATTCGCCATATTTTTTGCTGAGTATCGGTCTTTTTCAGCAAACAAAATATCAACTCCAACGATCAGAGGATTTTGATCATTGATCTTTTTAAAAATATCGGCCATGGTTTGACGTGGCCACGGCCATTGGCCTATTTGGTTTAGAGATTCATCATCGATATCAATAAACAGCATATTATCTGCATAGCTTTCAAATGCCTGGTCATAAGGAAATAACTCACTCATGATATCAAGGGTTATATTTCGACTCTTATCAGATAACAACAGAAAATTGGATGAAGCAATTATCCATATTAGGATGGCCATCATAATGCCTATGGGTAGTGGTGCCAAAAATTTAATTAGAACTGATTTAATTATCTTCATAAACTTTAAGTATATCCGTGTGCAATTATTATTGGCACACTTAAAGTATTCCTTATTATTTTATTCCTGTAAAATCTATTTACATGAGCAAATTATTTATTTTTTTACTAAGTCTATTCTTTTGGCATAGTATTTTCGCTGATGTTGTTGGTGTGATTTCCTTAGCAACGAAAGAGGTGATTATTCTTGCTGCCAATGGAGATCAGCGTCCAGGAAAAACTGGTGACTCATTTCAGCATGAAGAGACTATTATTACGCCTGAAGGTGGCAAGACCCAGCTTCTCTTTAAAGACCAGATGACTATTAACTTAAGTCAAAACAGCGAGCTCAAAATTGATGAATTTGTTTATTCAAATGATACGCAGCAAGAAAATAAATTAACGACCTCAATTAAAAAAGGGGCCTTTAAATTTATATCTGGCAAAATTTCTGATAAAAACCCAGAGGGCATGAAAGTCAAAACTCCAAAAACACAAATAGCTATTCGTGGTACCAGTGTTCTAGGGGATGTTAAACCTGAAGCAGAAAATATTGTGTTACTTGATGGGGCCATTGAAGTTGCCTCTTTAGAAAATCCAGCTACTACACAATTTATCGATCAGTCAGGCTTTGGTGTTTCGGTGGATACGGTGAGTGGAGACATTGCTCCACCTCAACCCGTGGATACAACGAGTCTAAACACTATATTTAAGGAAGTAAGCCTAACAGAAACAGAAACCTCCTCGGAAGCTGCGCCTGCAGAAACTAAGGAATCACAGAAGTTGGTCTCTACGATTTCTAAAAGTATTCTTGAGGAAGATGATAGTGATTTAAATAAAACTTTTGGAACTAAGGCCAAGGAAGTAAAAACAGCGTTATTGAAAGCCGCTGATTCCGTCATTGCAAAAAAGGCTGCGGCATCCAGTTCAACCAGTTCATCTAGTTCAAACAGTTCAACCAGTTCAACCAGTTCAAACAGTTCAACCAGTTCAACCAGTTCATCTAGTTCAAACAGTTCAACCAGTTCAACCAGTTCAACAGCAATCTCAGTGGCTGAGGTTTTATCTGCGTCCCCAAGCTCAACGTCATCACAATCTGTCTCTGTAACAGTGGCTGAAGTTTTTACCACTCTAGCCAGTCAAAATGCAGAGGTGGCTGATGCAATTTTTAAAGAAACTGGCTCAGAACTCACCAACGCCGCCAATGTTGTGGTAACTTTAGATGTCGTAACTGCTGTTGCCAGTGGAGCCAGCGCTCCAACTGGGGCAGCTTTTTATGATTTGACATCGGGGAGATCAGGCTCCATAACCCATACTTTTAGTAATTTAAGTCTTACCGCAGATACCGGTACGGGAAGTGCGAATATTGTAGGCTCCATGCAAATCGATATTGATAACAAACAATACGAAATATTACTTAATGGCAGTGGCACAATTGGCGGTAGCAACTTTAGTTTATATGATGCAGGTAAATCAACTTTTTTTGGTGACGGAGATAATATTTTGAATGCTGGCGGAGCTTACTCGTTAGCGAGTGACGCCATTTCAGATTTAAGATTTGAATTTTCCGATTCAATTGCTCTTGGCGGCGACAGAGCATCCTTCGACGTGTATTATACGGCCGATGACTATCCGCTAGGAAATAAGGATTTTGCTTCGATGACGGTTGATATATACACCAAAGATTGGAATGACGATTTTTCTGCTTATACCGTTGACAATAGAATCACAGGAACAGAACAAATCACTCCAAATCGATAAACATCTAAAATGTTCTAGATAAGCTTAACATCCATTCTTCTTCATCTTTTCGTTTGAAGTTTGAGAGATTAGATAATGAGGATCCTTTTCGGTACATCACATTTAGAGTCGGTTCCCCTGGTTTTGGTATATCCCAGCCTTTAAGGCCTATCATCCAATTGATGCCATAAAAATTAATAATGTCGCGTCTCTCATCATTCGAAATGGTTGTATTGGCAGCCTCGTAATTATTTTTAATCACTGTCTTAAATAATGTGGTTGCACCAGGTCCATGATCTGTGGTTAAACTCATATTAATTTGGTTGCCTTTAAACGAATAATGATCCTCTTTGGCACTAGTCCTTGATTCTACATAGCCCACATTAGCTTTAAAATGTTGCCAAGATTTGGTTAAGCCAATGGAGCCTTTATGCACCCAGCCACTCTTATCATTGTTGTCTGAAATACCGTCATAATGTCTAAAGTCATTTTTTGTTGCATTAATACCAATGTTCAATAATAAATTTGGAGCAATAAGCCGACGATGTTCAACGTCTAAGCCATAAAATCCAATGAAATTCTGTTTAGCTAAATGCATCTCTCCTGAATTGAGCATAAATTTTGTTGAGCCACCAAACATTTCATAATCAATGCCTGCTCCCACTAAGTAACTTTGGTTTCTTCCTTCTTTATAACTGGATCCATAAGAGCGGTCGTTCAAAACGACATTAGATAAAAAACGGTTGTTATTACCAAGATCTCT
>Ga0255772_10000954_pt1 | contig 28565 bp, 29 predicted proteins | sample 071ome_34_FD_179970 | JGI IMG/M metagenome (GOLD analysis project Ga0255772, IMG submission 179970) | Coastal salt marsh microbial communities from the Groves Creek Marsh, Skidaway Island, Georgia - 071411BT metaG (version 2) | ecosystem: Environmental > Aquatic > Marine > Intertidal zone >...
GAACAATTTACAAAGTTCTATGACGAAGTTGCAAAATACAAAGATTATATTTACGATATCTACTTTACAAGTAGGGTTCCTCCTTTTGTACAAGACGCAATGGGAGATGTATTCGACGGAAATCAAGCAAGTGATTTAATTCATAATGCAATGATATTTCAAACGCAGTTAGGTATTCCACTAAGTGCTACATTCAACAACATAGAATGTCCTCCACGTGAAGATATGTTAGACATGTGGATCAAAAACTTTCGACCATTATATGATGCCGGTATTAGAACTGTAACATTACCACATACTATTTGGTTACTAAGTGGCAAGATACAACGAGAATACCCAGAACTGTTTATTAAAAATACAATACTTAGAAATGTACAACGTCCTAATGAACTAGTAGAACTAGTAAAAGCAGGATTTAGTTACATTAACTTAGATAGAGATTTAATGCGTGATCGTGAACGTTTATTAGAAATAAAACGTGCTAAAGAATACTGCATCGAAAAATATGGTAGAGATATCAAAGTAAGTTTGTTAGCCAACGAACACTGTTGGGGTAACTGTCCTGTACAAGATGAACATTTTCAATATAACAATACTAGACGTACACCATATGAACCGACATATTTTATGACTCCATTAAGTCAATTTACTTGTCCAGCATGGGATAGAAGTGACCCGGGTTATGAATTAAAGAAAGCAAACTTACCACCATGGAGAGAAGATTGGGTTGAGTTTATTGACGAACTCGGTATTGATGTTTTTAAAATGCATGGTCGTGAACATATTCCAAGGCTGTTTGAAACCATGCAAATTATTAAAAACTTTGCAGAAGGCAAGGAGTTAATGTGGGATACTTTTGATGATTATATCGATGATATGAAACTCGAAGGAACACCTATCAATAATTGGCGTAAAAAAATTAAAACTTGTAAGTTTGATTGTTGGGATTGTAACTACTGTGAAAAAGTAGTCGTAGGAAAATCAAGACATAGATTAATTGAACATATTAAAACTAGTTTAGATAAAGCAGAAAACAGTGAAAGCAAAGTAAGTCCTGCTACACTAAGCATACCCGGATTAACAAGCAATAAGATCAAACATTTTATGAATAATATGTTGAGTGCAAGTGATGCACGTTATGTTGAAATAGGTTCTTTCCATGGTGCTGTATTTGCTAGTGCTATCGACGGAAACTACCAAAGTGCGGCTATTGCTATTGATAATTTTTCTAATCCTGAAATAGAACCAATGCGTGACATTCCAGGATGGACAGCAGAACAAGGAAATCCCAAGGACATACTTGAAAAGAATATAGGTAACCAAGGACACTTGTTAGCAAAAATAGTTGATAAAGATGCATTTTCTGTAACAGAACAAGACTTAAACTTTAAAATTAATATGATGTTTTATGACGGTGATCACAGTTACGAATCGCATATTAAGGTACTAGATCATTACTATGATATGTTTGATCCTATCTTTGTTTTTATTGTTGATGACTGGAACTGGGGACAAGTAGAACAAGCAACACTAGAAGGTATTGCACAAAAGAACTTAAAAATAAGACATCAACAGTTGATTAATACAAACGGTGAAGATCCTAATGATTACTGGAATGGTATTGGAATATTTGTATTAGAAAAACAAGATGGATAAAGTAATTCACAACATCTGCATACTTGGCGGCGGAAGCAGTGGCTGGTTAACTGCTTGCCACTTATCATATAATTTACCACCGCAGGTAAAAATTACACTTATTGAAAGCACAAAAATAGGAACCATAGGCGTAGGTGAAGGAACACAACCTTTTACCACTGCCTTTCTTTATGAGTGCGGATTAAAGCCTGAAGATTGGATGCGTAGTTGCGATAGCACATACAAACTTGGAGTTGAACTAGAAGGATGGGCAGATGTTCCTATATTTGTAGACAATGATACAAGCGATACAGCCGTACTTGGTAATGGTGTTTTTATGCACGATTACATATTAGGCACAAAGAAAACAAAACAAGAATTTGTGGACTGGATTCCAAGTTATCAATTAGCACGTAACAACATATCTCCTAAACTGGACGATCATAGACTAGACTTTACATACGGACTTAACGGTCAAAGTTGGGACGCAGTTCATTTTAGAGCAGACAAAATTACTGAAACACTTAAAAACGCCTGCAAACACAAACTCGAGTATTATGATGATGAAGTAATAAAAGTAAACAAAGACGACAGTGGTATAACAGGGTTAGAAACAAAAAATAATGGCACACTAACTGCTGATTTGTACATAGATTGTACAGGATTTAAAAGTATGTTGCTAGAAGAAACACTACAAGAACCTTTTGTTAGTTTTAAAGATACCCTTATTTGTGATAGAGCAGTAGCATTGCCTAAAGAATATAATGCAAATAGACGCGAAGCAATGCACCCTTATACCAAAGCCATTGCAATGGATAGTGGCTGGCGTTGGCAAATACCTACATGGAGTAGAATCGGCAATGGATATGTATATTCTAGCAAGCACTGTACACCTGAACAAGCAGAACAACAGTTACGTGATGCTATAGGTGAATATGAAGCGGAAGCAAATCATTTGCAAATGAAAATTGGTAAACACAAAAATATTGCTGTAAAAAATGTATATGCTGTTGGATTAAGTGCTGGATTTGTAGAACCTTTAGAAGCAACAGGTATTACATTTACTACAAAAGCAGTGCAAAATCTAACCCGTGTAATACTACAAAAAAATGGAACATACAACGATGATAGTAGAGAATATCTCAGCAGAGAATTTGAAACTATGATTGACGAAATACATAACTTTATTTTTATTCATTACAATTTGTGTCATAGAAATGATACAGATTTTTGGAAAGATGTGCATTCAATAAAAGTTCCACCTAGTGTTGAAAAAATTTATAGGATGTTCAAACCATCACCACCGCCTGCACTTCATATGAAAGGCAGTTATGATATGTTTCATGTAGGACAATGGTTTGAACTACTATTCCTTATGGGATTTTATGATGATGCAAATTTAGAAATAACTGATGCTGTTAAAAAATATGGAGAATTGTGTTACAATTTATACAAAACAAAAACAGATTCTCAGTTACAAACATTTCCTAATCATGCACTTTATTTAAGGGATTGGTATAATGATTAATGATTGGATCGGTAGTTGGAATGTTGAGGATTTAGTTGAATGGAGAAAGCAAGTAGATTCTTTCTACAATCATAAAATTGAATCGCATACTGTAATTTGTTGGAAAAATGCTCAAGAGAATTTTGTATATAAAAATCTCAACATGTTACATCCAGAAACTATACCTGATTTAACAACTAAATTTTCTGATTGTTTTTATTTGATAGTGTTATCTAAAAGTATGCTAGAGTGGGGCAAAGTAAGAGATATTACAAAAGTTTTTCCAACCAGCACTTTAGAGAATAATGTTGAAATTCCCGGTCTTCTTATAGAAAATAATGTTGAAAAATTAATTATTGAAGTTGATATCGATCATTACACAAATAAAGAAACAATAAGTAGTATTGATCTTGGTCGAGAAGATATGTTTACTGCAAAAGCACAAAAAGTGCTATGTGATTTTGATAATAAAACGTTTATTAGTAGTATTATCGATGGAGAAAAAGTCTACAATCACCATTTGTTAATAGGACAGTGAAACGCTTTTACTTTTGTTTTAATAGGAACAATACAATAGCATTTTTGACACATCTGCATACTTTTATTATAATGCTCGCATTTTAAACAAGTATTAACACGTTCTTTGTGCTCTTGATCATCGCACATAATTTGATCTTTTAGTTTAGTTAACTTAGTTTCAAACTCATGACCAAATAGATCAGTAAACCAACTCATACTAATAAGTCCAATACAGTTTGTAATTTGTCTTTAATTGCTTTGTTTTGAAGTGTATTACGCAAACCAACGTGCAGTGGTTTAGGCCAACAGTTTACGTTTGTCCACGCATATCCGCTATGCTCGTGATTAAGTGTTGGAATAAATTCGTTATCAACAATAGCCAAGTATGTGTGAAAGAAAAACTTTGAATCGTTTGAAGTAAACATTTCTAGTGGAATTACTTTTTTAATAAGCGGAGTTTTACCTACTTCTTCACCAATTTCACGCTCAAGTGCTTTCCATGGTGTTTCATCTCCTTCTGCCATACCACCAACTAGACCCCATTGACCTGCGGTTTTAGTTTTGGTACGTTCTAGGAAAAGAAATCGTTTGGTATTACGTGCATAAAATAATGCACCACTACAAACTATATTTTTGTCTAAAGTACTAGTCGCCATGACCCTTTTAAATATTCACCTTCATAACTTTTTAACCATGCGCCAGTGTTGTTTGTGTATTTGTACTGTACGCCTGTATATGTATTAGTTATGTAGACAGGGTCTTGTGCCACACTAGAATCGGCACGTTCGTCGTTTGAACCCGCATCAAATGTAATTTCCCAATTTGAACCGTTCCAGGTAATAATATCATTTGTGCTGGCTTGTAGTAGTGTGCCATCAGCATTTTGCCATGCGTTCATGTTAGCATCTGAACTATCATTTTTTACGTGCTGATGAATGTCATTTAGAATTAGATAACGTGTTCCTGCGGCCAAGTTATTGCTATCAGGATTAAAAGTTAATGGATCAATAATAGCATCTACAGTACCTCTGCTTGCTGTGCTATCAGTTAAAATAGTATTTTCAGGAACTGTGTCGCTGTCAAAACTTAATACCATTTCAGTATCGTCTGTTGGATTTACACTTGCTGTAGCAACAACTTCATTACCGTCTGATTTTGCTAAACGCACTGTGCTAAGTCCTGCTCTAAACTTGCCCGGATATTGATCAAGAAGTTTATACCAACTGACCGGTTCTCCGGTTCTATCAAATTCACCCGGATTAGGTTCACTTACACCTTCTGCTGGAGCAAGCAACCTTGCAGTATTGTTTAAAACTAACAATCCAAAATTTCCTGTTGTAATGTTAACTGTTGCAATAGGATCTACTGCATCAATAATACCGTCGCTGATGCTACCTGATTCGTCAAACACACTCATAATAATTTTTTCAATAACACCAAGTTGTTTGACTTTTGCTGGAGGTGTGATCCAAATAGGCATTGTGAATGTAAGTTCACCGATGTCAATTTCTGAATCAACGCCTTGTGGTATAGCACGACTTGAATAGTTTACACTTGACAGTTCAATCAAACTTAAACTGGTCCAGTCAACATAGTTTGCTGTGCTTTGAATTTCTAAACTTGGATTGAATAGAACAAGCATCTGTTCCATAATTTGTAATTTTTGATCAGTATTAGTTGACCATACATCGCATTTCATTTGCAAGTTAAATGGCACAGGCATTAATCTTTCAACTGTGTATCCAGGTCCTTGTGTTTGTAGGTATTCGCCTGTTGCAGGATCATAATCTCTTTCACGTAAATGCACTTTGCTTACGTGTGTTGGATTTTGTACCCTATCTCTTGCGTATTCTAAACCAGTAATATAACAACTAATGCGTGGAGCACTAATAACTTTGTTTTCTGAATTATCACGAATAATGTGTGCAACTTGACGTGTTAGATTACCATAACTGGTAGGAATCTTACGTAGTGTTCCTGCACCGTCTTTGTAACTAAAGTTGCTCATAACACGTATAAACTGTGTTACAAAGCGTCTTATTTGTCCATCATAAAAATGTTGCATTAATTATCTGCCTTAGGTTTAAGTGCTTGCGATAATGCTTGGCGTTCATTAACTGTTTCGCCATTAATTTCACTTGTGTTTGAGTTATTAACAAATGTTCCAATTTGTGTCTTAGCATTATCACTGCTTGGAGTTTCAACTCTTACAGCATCTTCATATTTAACCCAACGTGATCCATTGTATCTAAAAAGTCTGTTTGGAAAATAATCTGTTCTCAAGAAAAACTCTCCATCGCTTGCGGCTTGAGGGAATTGAGCACCAAAACTGTACAATGCTCCATTTGGTGGTACACCTTGTTCAGTTAAGTAACCAACATAAAAGTTTCCTTTTGCTGTTTTTAAGGTTGGTGTGCTACTTCCGTCATCATTAATATCTACGTTACCTGTGTCGTCTGTTGGAACAACAAAGTATTGTTTGGTATCGTAACCACTTATAACTGGTTGATTAGGGTCACCTGTGATGTCTTCGTTTGCTTGATTAAGAACTGCTTCATTAATCTGCATTTCTTTTTCATAAGTTGAAAGCACATCACGTATGGTAGATCCTGTACCTTCGCCGCTATCTTTATCAAAAATTTCTTTAAATTCTTGGCTATCCATAATTGGTTTTGCTTTTACCCTAAGCAAGTGTGGATACCAAGTTTGACTAAATCCTTCTGCACTTCTGTTTACATCTTCAATTACATAAAAGCGTTTTAGTGCTACACTGTAATCATTGAGTGCGTATTCGTCTTTGAGGTGTGGTAATTCTAACACATCACCGCTCATTAATTTTCTACCCAAATTTTCTACACTGCTGTTTAAATGAAATGTTATAAAAATTGTATCATTTTGTAGGAACATACCAAATTGACTTAGATCAAAATCTAAATCTTGCACATTGTAAATTCCACGCATAACGTACACATCATCTGAATACTTTCTATCTCTGTTTTCTAAAAACAGCAAATCCTGTATTTTTGTTTCAGGAATATCATTTGTACCGCGAGGCTGACTAGCAGTAGCATTATCGCCGGGGTCAACAGGGCCTTCGTACTTGTGTACAAATATGTCTGTACCGCCAACCTGAAAAGACTCGTATACGTTCTTATCTATAAAGCGATAGTCTGCGGATTTCTCTGGTCTGTATAAACTTAATCTGGGCATAGTAATTGTATTTATTGAATAAATATGTTTAAGATAGGAAACTTATATGAGTGATTTAGACAACAAAAAACAACAGGTCTTTAATTACGTTCGTACGCTACTAGGCGACGGAATGATCGATGTTGAACTCGATCCAAACCATTACGAAGTAGCATTAGAAAAAGCATTAGGAAAATATAGACAACGTGCAGAAAATGCAGTTGAAGAATCCTATATGATGCTTGAACTACAAGAAGATACAAACGACTATATTCTTCCAAATGAAGTAATTGACGTTAGAGAAGTGTTTAGACGCTCAATTGGTTCACGCACAGGCGGAGGAGATGGTGGTACACTGTTTGAACCATTCAACCTAGCCTATTCAAATACCTATTTGTTAAGTTCAACACAAATGGGCGGACTTTCAACATACTATGCTTTTGCCGGTTATCAAGAACTGGTAGGTAGAATGTTTGGTAGTTTTATCAATTTCAAATATGAACCTGTAAGCAAAAAACTTACAATCATGCAACGTCCGAGAACAGACGAACAAATTCTTATGCAAACTTACAACTATCGTCCGGACTTTAATCTACTAAGTGATCCATATGCTGGGCAGTGGCTAAAGGATTACACACTTGCAGTAGCCAAATACATGCTAGGCGAAGCAAGAAGCAAGTTTGCTACTATTTCAACACCACAGGGTGGTACTTCACTAAATGGCGATGCCCTCAAAGCAGACGCACAAGCCGAAATGGAGAAACTGGAAATGGATTTGGCAAATTACATCGATGGCAGTAAGCCATTATCGTTTGTAATTGGCTAAAAACTACTTGACTTTCCAAATTAATGACTATACAATTAGAGGATGCTTTTAAGAAAGGATCTTTTATGATAATTGGTATCTGTGGCTTGATCGGTTCAGGCAAGGGAACCGTTGCAGATTTCTTGGTAGAGCAACGAGGCTTTACAAAAATATCATTTGCTGATAAACTCAAAGACGGTGTAGCCAGTGTATTTGGCTGGGAAAGAGAAATGCTGGAAGGCAACACTGATGAGTCACGTGCTTGGCGTGAAAAGGTTGATCCGTATTGGAGTACAGAACTTGGTAATCCAGTTACTCCTAGGCTAGTGCTACAACTGTTTGGTACAGATTGTATGCGTAACGGCTTTTATGACGGTATATGGGTAAGCCTGGTTAAAAAGCAACTGCTTGAAAATCCTGACAAAGATTTTGTTATTCCTGATGTGCGGTTTGAAAATGAAGCAGATATGATCAAAAGTATTGGTGGTAAACTATGGCGTGTAAAACGTGGTGAAGAACCTGAATGGTGGGAAACAGCACAAACAGAAATGCGTCAAAAAGCCAAGCAGAGAGAATCTAAAGGTATTGTTGTATCGCACAAGATGGAAGACAATTATCCTGATGTACACATTTCAGAATGGGCATGGGCAAACGTAGAGTTTGATGCTGTTATTGAAAACAATAGCAGTGTTGAGTTTCTTAAAAATCGGGTGTTAAATCACCTTGCTTCCAAGTAAATCCTTCCTTGTGTAGAACACGCTGACAATTAGCACAAACAGTTTTAAGATTAGCATGACGACAGTTTGTTAGTTTGCCATCAATGTGATACACAGCAAACTGTTCGTTATGATTGCTAGTAAATCCACACTTGTCACACTTGTTCTTTTGACGGTATCCTAGTTGATACCACATAGGTGTGCTAGGTGTTCTACCTCTAGCACACTGCTCACACTTGCTTCTGTAATAGGTTTTACGACCCTTTTTATAGTTTACTGCACAGGGTCTACGTTTGCACGATTTACATAAAGGTCTAGCCATAACTGTATTTACCCGCCCTTTTCCATACCTTTTTCGCTGTATATAATGCCGCATTTTTGGTTATCGTGGCTAAATATGTTTAAGAACTTAATTTAAAGGAGTAACAAGATGGCACTTACATCACCAGGAGTTGAAGTTAGCGTAATTGACGAAAGTTTTTATACGCCAGCCGCGGCCGCAACGGTACCTCTGATTATCGTAGCGACAGCCGCTAATAAGCCAAATGGCGCAGGTACAGGAACTGCACAAGGAACGCTAAAAGCGAATGCAGGAACACCGTACCTAATTACATCACAAAGAGAATTAACAGAAACGTTTGGTAATCCAACGTTCTATACAGATTCATCTAACAATCCATTGCATGGTAACGAACTAAACGAATACGGACTACAGAGTGCATATTCATTCTTAGGTGTTGCTAATAGAGCATATGTTGTGAGAGCGGATGCTGATCTAGGAGAACTAACAGGTTCTTCAGATGCACCATCAGGTTCACCAGCAGACGGCACATATTGGTTAGATACAAACGATTCATTATATGGTATTTTTGAATGGAACAGATCAACACAAAAATTCACTAACAAGATTCCTTTAGTTCTTAATTCTGTTACACAACTTGTTGGCGATGTTTCTTCAGGAGATCCAAAAACTAGCGTAGGTGCAAAGGGTGACTATGCTATTGTTACTGCAAGAACATCAAATGATGTTTACTACAAAAATGCTGATAATGCGTGGGTTAAAGTAGGTTCGACAACTAGTTCAAACATTGCGGCCGCAACTGGAAGTGACTCATCATTTACTTCAGATAGTTGGGCATCAAGTTGGCCAGTTATCCAAGCAACTGTTTCTGAACCTACACTAGGTAACGGACAAGCAATTTCCATTAACGGTACAAGTGTTACACTATCAGGTACAACTGTATCGGCACTTGCACAAGCAATTAATGGTGCGGCAATTCAAGGTGTTGGTGCTAAAGTAACAAGCACAGGCATTTTAGAAATTTACAGCGACGGTACTTCAAGTTCAGATGGCACTACAGACGACGGTGCTGTTATTATTGAAGACCTAGCAGGTGGTTCAATCAAAGCAGATACAGGAATCACAGCAACATATTATTCAGGTGTTGCAACACAGATTTCAAAACACTCAAGTGTTCCAACTTGGAAATCAACTGACACTGTTACAGTAGCAGGAACTTCAAGAAGTGGCATCAAACCAAGCGGAAGTGTTTGGATGAAAACTACTTCACCAAACCAAGGTGCTAATCTAAAAGTTCAAGTTTGGAATGATAACTTAGGTGTATGGAGTACAGTAAGCACACCAATTTACAACACAAGAGAAGAAGCAGTTAACAACATTGATTCAACTGGTGGAACACTAATTCCAGCAGGCACTGTGTTTGCACTAGCAAACTATACAGGTAGAGCAACTGAAGCAGACAGCACAACTGGTGTTGAAAAACTAGTTAACTTCAAGTTATACAGAAGAGTTACAAGTTCTCCAACAACAGTTACTGGTACTGAAGCAGGCGCTAATCCAACTGTTACAGCAAATCCAGGATATAACACTATGTCAATTGCTGAAACTGTTGCAGGTAGCAATGTTTACTCTACAGCAAAAACAGTTACAGTAGGCGGTACAACTGTTGAAGATATTGCAAGTGCAATTTCAGCGGCAGGATTTACAAACATTACTGCTACAGTATCAAATGGTTATCTATCAATTAGTCATGCACTAGGCGGCGAAATTAAAATCACAGATGCTAACGGTATTTTAGCAACTGCTGGATTTACAGGTTGGTCAAGATCAAGTGCAGGTGTTGAAAGCGGTACAAACAACTACTACACAGCAGGCACAGATGATGATCACGGCTTTGTAATTTCAAACTGGAAGCCACTTGTTTATGAAGCAAGTGATAATGCTCCAACAGCAACTCCAGCAGATGGTACATTATGGTACAACACAACATTAGATGAAGTTGATCTAATGGTACATGATGGTAGCAAATGGGTAGGTTACCTAAACTACACTCCATATGCGGGTGCTACAGATCCAGCAGGTCCTATTGTTAGTGCAACTGCTCCAGCAAAAACTGGCGGACAGTCAGATGGTACTGATCTAGTTGAAGGCGATATTTGGGTTTCAACTGCTGATATTGATGAGTACGGTGTTAAATTATACCGTTGGGATAATTCAGCAACTGAATGGGTAGCAATTGATGTTACTGACCAAACAACAGAAGATGGTATCTTATTTGCAGATGCACGTTACGGCGCTTCAGGTGCAACAGGTGATACAGCAGGCTCAATTACTGACCTATTAAGCACAAACTATGTTGATCCAGATGCTCCAGATCCAGACTTATATCCAAGAGGTATGTTGTTATGGAATACAAGACGTTCAGGATTTAATGTTAAGAAATTTGTAAAAGGACATATTGACATTACAGCAAACAGTGGCAAGAACACACGCTTTGGTGACGAAGCAATGACTTCTTACAAAACTGATCGTTGGATTGGTTGGAACACAACTAAAGCAGATGGTTCAGGATTATTTGGTAGACATGCACAAAGACAAAGTGTTGTTGCCGCACTTAAGAGTGCAGTAGATGCTAACGATCTACTACGTGACGAAGAAACACGTAACTTTACATTGTTAAGTGCTCCTGGTTATCCAGAACTAACAACTAACTTAATTGGATTAAACGTAGACAGAGGCTTAACAGGATTTGTTGTTGCTGATACTCCGTTCAGACTTACACCAACTGCAACATCATTGCAGAACTGGGGTAACAACACAGCAGGCGCTTCAACAGACGGTGAAGATGGTGCTGTAAGTTATGACGAGTATATGGCAATGTTTTATCCATCAGGATTAACAACAGATGTAAGTGGTAACAATATTGTTGTTCCACCGAGCCATATGATGCTAAGAACTATTGCAGTAAGTGATGCAGTATCATTCCCATGGTTTGCACCAGCAGGTACAAGACGTGGTGGTATTAGCAATGCTACTAGCGTAGGTTACATTGACGGTGAAGGTGAATTTAATGCAATAGCACTAAACGACGGTGTACGTGAAACAATGGCAGGAGTTAAAATTAACCCATTAACATTTATTACTGGTAGTGGATTAGTTAACTTTGGTCAATACACAAGAGCAAGAAATGCAAGTTCATTAGATAGAATTAATGTTGCAAGACTAGTTGCATACTTAAGACGTCAAATGACATTGCTTGCTAAACCGTTCATGTTTGAACCAAACGATAAGATCACACGTGATGAAATCAAACAAGCAACTGAAAGTTTATTACTTGAATTAGTAGGTCAAAGAGCATTGTATGACTTCCTAGTTGTATGTGATGAAACTAACAACACAGCCGCAAGAATTGATCGCAACGAATTATACGTAGATGTAGCAATTGAGCCAGTTAAGAGTGTGGAATTCATTTACATTCCATTACGCTTAAAGAACACAGGTGAAATTGCAACTTTGGGCAATCAATAATGGGGATAAATAAAACTATACAAGGAGCAAATTAGATGGCTATTTCAAGTTTAAGCAAATTTACAGTTCCGTTGGCGAGTGACCAATCAGCAAGTTCACAAGGCTTGTTGATGCCAAAACTCAAGTATCGCTTTAGAGTGAGCCTTGAAAATTTTGGTGCTGGTGCTCCTAACATTGAACTAACAAAACAGATTATTGACGTAACAAGACCAAACGTAAACTTTGAATCAATTGCGATTGATGTTTACAACTCAAAAGTTTACTATGCTGGTAAACACACATGGCAACCAATTACAATCACAATACGTGATGATGTAAACAATGCTGTGAGTAAGAGTGCAGGTCAACAGTTACAGAAACAGTTCGACTTCTTCGAACAATCAAGTGCGGCATCCGGCGTAGATTACAAATTCAAAACTAGAATTGAAATCTTAGACGGTGGTAACGGTGCTAACACACCTAGTGTGCTTGAAACATTTGAACTGGTTGGATGTTTTGTACAAGACATTAACTACAATCAGTTAACATATTCAGATTCTAACCCAGTTGACATTACAATGTCAATTCAATACGATAACGCAATCCAAACTAATGGTGCTGGTCAGCCAAACGGTATTGGTAGTGCTATCGGAAGAACAATTAGAACTTTAGCAACAGGCTAATCTTTTAGTTAGTAGTCATCTGTTTGTAAAAGGGCCGGGTGTCAAAACTCGGCCTTTTTTTATGACTAAATATTAGTATGGCAAAGTTAACAAAATTTCTCGGTAATGTAGTAGGCGGCATCTTTGGAAACGAAGGTGATATGAAGGATTATAAACACGCGGCTCGTTTGTTTACAGACGAGTATATGCGTCTTGCACCTAAAGTTGAATTCCTTTATCATGTGTTTTTTGATATCAATCCTGCGGCGGCACGTTCGCCCGGTGCAAACATTGGCTGGTCTGAACGTAATCCAAATGTCGAAGTTGGTATGCTAGTTAAAGCCTGTCAGGTACCTGGAGTACAAGTTAATACAGAAACCAAAAATCAATATGGTAAAAAAACTAATGTGCAAACACAGGTGCAATATACACCTGTAAATATTACATTTCATGATGACAATGTTAACTTAGTTAGTGGCATGTGGCAACAGTATTTTAAAAATTACTATGCAGATTCAAATTATCCTGATGCATTATCTAGACAACCTGTATATAACGCCGCGGCAACTGGAAGACGTGAAGCACAACAAAGAGAAAGAAATGGCGGAAGATCGGGCGGAATAAATGAACAATATAGTTTTGGTTTAACAAATTATAATAGTGGTCACTTTTTTAGAAGAATAAGCATCTATCAGTTAAGCAGACATGCATTCTTTGAATATACATTAATAAATCCTATAATCCAAAGTTGGCAAGGCCCAACATTAAGTAGTGCAAGTAGTCAGCCAGCAGAAAATCAAATGACTATTATATATGAAGGTATTAAGTATGCTGAAGGCAGAATAACTTCTGAAAATCCGGACGGCTTTGCAGAATTACATTATGATAAATCACCTAGTCCGTTATCATTAATGGGAGGTGGAAGTGCATCATTATTCGGAAGCACTGGTGTACTTGCTGGAGGTTTAGATGTGTTTGGAGATATTGCATCCGGGAATGCTTTTGCTAATCCGTTATCATTTATTGGCACAGCAATTAAAGCAAAAAATACTTATGATAATGCAAAACAATTATCAAAACAAGGCATTAGAAATGAAATTGAAAGTATTGCTACAGGAGCAATCACAAATACTATTGCTAATACAGTTACGGTTCCTAGCATCAACAAATTAAATGATAGAAGTGCAACAGGTGCAACAGGCAATGGTGAAGATACTGTTTATAGTAGTCAGCAAACTCAACAAGAAGTAATTGATGACACAAACAATGATACTCGAACATATCGAGATAATTTAGTTTAGGATAAGATAAAATTATGAAAGAAACATATTCTAATTTACCCTTAGATGTACAAATAAAAAAGAAAGATAGTGGCGAAGATACTATTCAATATTTTGAAAATTACAACAAACTTGAATTACAATTTAAAGCAAGCGAAAGTGATGCTACTGTTGCATTTTTTAAAGGTAGAGGAATGGACGAACAAGCCGCAAGAAGCGTTTCTTTTATATTTTTAAAACAATGCAAATTAGATGGAGTTTCTGCTATTGAACTTTTAAGCACTTTAAAAAAACTAAAAGGAAATCAATTAGACAATGTTCTTGGAGAAATTTTAAATATTAATCGAATTAAAGTTTCTGCACTTGGAACCAAAAAAGAACAAGAAGACAATCCTGTCAAGAGGAACATCGTTGCATAATGGCTCGTTTAGGAACGTTTGCCCGCGGCAAATATGAACTCAAAAATCCAGACAAATATATAGGAACAAAAACTCCTACGTATCGCAGTAGTTGGGAATGGCACTTTATGAAAATGTGTGACGAACATCCTGCTGTAGCAAAGTGGGCAAGTGAAAGCATAAAGATACCTTATAGAAATCCTCTGGATGGAAAATATACTATCTATGTTCCAGACTTTTTTATTGTGTATTCAAACAAGTCAGGCAAAACACGAGCAGAAATAATTGAAATTAAACCAGAGAATCACACAGTAAAAGAAAGTGTTGGCAAGAGTGCTTACAATCAAGCCAACTATATTAAAAACAAAGCCAAATGGGAGGCCGCGGCTAAGTATTGTAAACAGCATGGAATACAGTTTAGGGTTATAACTGAAAAAGATTTATTCCATCAAGGCAAGAGAAGATAAGTATTATTATGACAAAGAAATTAGAAGAACTGTTAGATTTACCAGAAGTAAAAGAAACCATGGAGCAGGTTGAAGAACCAAAAGAACCTAGCAAAGAGGTTAAAAAGGAAACAGTCAACCTTGAGCGATCAATAGCGGAATTTGATAAAATATCCGCCGCTTTACCTATGGTAAAAGGTCTAGGAGAATTAGCAGACAAAGAACTTGATGATCTAGCAGAAAAAGCAAAACAAAGTTATGAAGACCTAATGGACTTGGGCATGAACGTAGAGTCACGTTATGCTGGTAGGGTGTTTGAAACAGCAAGCAATATGCTTAAAAATGCCATCGAAGCAAAGAGTCAAAAACTAGATAAAAAACTAAAAATGGTTGAATTACAACTTAAAAAACAAAATCTTGATCAAAAACAAGGCGAAAACGCCGATACTGTAGATGCTGAAGGCTATGTAGTAATGGATCGCAATTCCATTTTAGAGAAGATTTTGAACAAGGATCAAGATAAATAAACGTAGTTAAAGGAGAATATGATGGCAGGCGCATTTAAAAAATACCTAGCAGAAGCCGCAAAGCAGTATGATTTTGTAATCAAAGTTGCTGGGGATTTAGACGAAAATTTTGAAGAAAGTTTAGAAGTAGCATTAAAGAAATTTGATGTTGCTAATTTGTCAGCAGGTAAGAAAACTCCAATTCAAAGTGTGCCACTTGATTTTCCAGAAATGACAAACACAGAAGTAACTGTATACGAAACAACAGTTAACTATCCAACTACACAATATGAATTAAGAAATTATTTGTCAGACGTGCTTAATATGCAACAAGATTATATCAAAGTACGTAAACCAGGAGAGCCTACAGAAGAATATCAAGCAGAGCGTGACGAAGACAAGCCATACGAAGACAAACTCATGGACGGTGAATATAAAGATGCTCCTGCTGTAGATAAAGACGAATTAGTAACAACTGAAAAAGGTAAAGAGACGTTTTTACAACAGTTAGCAAAAGAACAAAAAGAACGTCATCAAGGAGAAGCATAATGGCATCACGTGAAATGATTGACGTACTACAACGTTTAAGAGAATTAGATGAAAAGAATCCTAATGTACATACTGACGCATTAGAGAACACAGAAAAATTAAATCCTCCAGTCGAAGAGGCTAAGAAGAAGATGGTAAAGGATCCAAAGACAGGTAAGATGGTTCCAGACTATGCTATCGACGGTAAAGGCAAAGACGATCTTAAAAAAGAAAATGTAAAAGAGTCTATTACTATTAGTGCTGACTCACCAGAAGACTTACCGGTTATTGCACAGATTATGAAACTTGCAGGTATGCAGGCTGTAACACCAGACATGATGCCAGACGTTGACAATGTTCCTGCAATGAAGGCAGATGATAATATTAACGGTTCACCATGTGGTTGTGATGACGACTCGGATAATGCTGTTATCACAAAAACAGATAAAGGCGTAGACTTTGACTTAGATAGAGATGGTGCACCTGACATGTCATATGATAACTCACCAGATGAAGCATACCAAGGTGTTGATGCAGTTACTACTAATGCAGGCACAGACGGATTAAATGGAACTAATCATCCACAGGATATCAGAGTAAAAGATGCAAGTCCATATGCAAACTATGAACAGCGTTTAGCAAAACTGGCAGGCATTGAAACTGAAGCAGTGGTAGGCGGTAATGCTAGACCAATAGATCCAAAATCAGTGTTTGCAAGACTAGGCAATGACATTCAAAGTATTATGAATGATGCATTAGATGGCAACGACATGGCCGATGACATTGCAGACGAATTAGGAGACTATTTAAGAAATGGTGAGGCTCCGGAAGGTTCACACTATGAAAAGGCAATTCAGATAGTAATGAGTTCAATACACGATGGTCCACAAGCACAAGCAGAAGCGGCTGAAGAAGCAATTAGTGTCTTACACAGCGAAGAAAAAAATCCTAAATTTGCCGACGAAGGTTATGCTAACTCAATGGGCAATGAAAAAGAAGAGCCAACTTACAAAGGTTATGATCCAGACTATTCCGATCACACAGAAGATGGAAAACCTAGAGTGCGTTATGTACCGAGTAGATATGGCGATAACCCCTTAGAGTCAATTGAAAACAACCTAAAAGCAGAATACGAAAAGTTTAAAAAATAATTCCTAACTACCTTAGGAACGTTGCCCCGTGTAAAAGCGGGGCTTTTTTTTGACTAAAATTCCGATAAATATTTTTATGAAGACGGAATATACCAACGCCTTCTATGACATCGTATGTGAGACTAAAGAAACACACGGTTACGAACTTCCAGTTGAACTTGAGTCTTACATTGTATATCTTTTGGCTAGCCATTTAGATCGTCCAGACTTTTTACCACAATCAACATTTGCTGAAGCATATCTAAAATTAAAACGTCCTTATACACAAAACGCAAAACAACTAGGTGATACCTGTTTATTTGTGACAGGTGTATTTCCGTCATACGGGCAAGACAAAGGATTAAACGTAACTTACTATAGCAATATAGGAAAAAGCAGTTATAGCATGGCTAAGGAGTATTTAAACATAGACCTATTTGACAGTTTAAGCACACACTTTGACTTTTTGCGTAACTTTATAGATATCAGCATCAATAAGCGTAAAACACCACCGTTTTTAAAGTAAATACTTGTATGGCACAGAACGCAAAGAGCCTTGACGGTGTACTTGTCAAAAAAGCACACACAAGGACTAGATATACAGAAAAAGAAATTGAAGAACTAAGAGCCTGTGCGGATCCACAAACAGGTGCTAAATTCTTTATGGATAATTTCTTTTATATTCAGCACCCTACCAAAGGTAAACTGTTGTTTGAACCTTTTGAATTCCAAGAAAGGTTAGTAGACTCGTATCACAATTATCGTTTTAACATTAACATGCTACCAAGACAAACAGGTAAGTCAACAACTGCCGCAGGTTATCTATTATGGTATGCAATGTTTAATCCAGATGTTACTGTTCTTATTGCGGCACACAAATATGCAGGTGCCCAAGAAATCATGCATCGTATTCGCTATGCCTACGAAGACTGTCCAGACCATATAAGATGTGGTGTAACTTCATATAACAAAGGGTCAATGGAATTTGATAACGGATCGCGAATAGTATCACAAACCACAACAGACAATACAGGACGTGGTATGAGTATTTCATTACTATACTGTGATGAGTTTGCGTTCGTTAACCCTACCATTGCCAAAGAATTCTGGACTGCTATTTCTCCAACACTAGCAACAGGTGGTAAGGCAATTATTACTTCTACGCCAAACAGTGACGAAGATCAGTTTGCACTTATTTGGACAGAAGCAATGAAACGCTTTGACGAACACGGTAATGATACTGAAGTTGGTATAAATGGTTTCTATGCTTTTTCTGCACACTGGAGTGAACATCCGGATAGAGATGAGCAATGGGCCGCAGAAGAAAAATCACGTATTGGTGAAGAACGTTTTAGACGTGAACACGAATGTGAATTTTTGATCTTTGATGAAACACTTATCAACAGTGTCAAACTTGCTGAACTAGAAGGTGTGGATCCTTTACGTAAATTTGGACAAACACGTTGGTATAAAGATATCAATCCTAATTTCACATATGTGGTAAGTTTAGACCCTAGTTTAGGTACAGGTGGCGACTATGCGGCTATACAAGTATTTGAATTGCCTAGTTTTGAACAAGTAGCGGAATGGCAACACAATGTTACACCCGTTCAAGGACAAGTTAGAATACTTGCAGACATAACAAAAACAATTATGGAAGAAGGACAACAACGAGGTAGCAAACTTCCCCAAGTGTATTACAGTGTGGAAAACAACACAATAGGTGAAGCAGTACTAGTTGCAATTAATGAGTTTGGGGAAGAAAATATTTACGGTATGTTTTTAAGTGAACCTGCACGTAAAGGACATGTGCGTAAATTCCGAAAAGGGTTTAACACAACACACAAGACCAAGATCAGTGCTTGTGCCAAATTCAAACAGTTATTAGAAAGCGGTCAACTTAAGATTAAATCAAAACCACTTATATCAGAACTTAAAGCATTTGTAGCACATGGTACTACTTTTGGTGCTAAAACAGGCGAACACGACGACTTGGTAATGAGTACTATGCTTAATGTACGTATGCAAAAGATACTTGCAGACTGGGATCCTGCAATATACGAGAAAATGCGTGACGCAGATAGCGAAAGTAGCGTGATGCCCATGCCTGTGTTCATTTCATTCTAGTAGCATAAATAACTGTATGAATGGATTAGACGGTATAGCAAAGCAATTATTTGAAAAAATTCGCAGTCGTTTTCCTAAAATTGTAATGGGAGACGAAAACGGCGCACCTACATCTGATGAAAGTCAAGCACGTTTTTATGATTTTGATTGGGTAGTAAATGGTGAAAATCAAGGTGCTGTAAGCATAAGCATACAAGAAGGCGAATCATTAAAGATTTATTACAGCCAAAATATGCTTGAAAACTTACCAGAGCCTATTGAAAACGAATGGTATGCATTTTTAAAAGAAATGCGTTTCTTTGCTAAAAAGCATATGATGGGATTTGATGCTAGAGATTTAGCAAAGTCTAATCTAGACAAAAGAGATTATCAATACTTGGCAAACAAACAAGTTCAGGAGTCAGCAATGTATGGAACAACAAAATCTAGTTATGAGGAACTAGACAAAACTAAATTAATTATTAGACACAAAAAAGAAATTACACCAGAGCAAGCAGGTGCTAGAACAAGACACATTAGTTCACTGTTTATTGAAAATGAATCAGGCGAACGTTTTAAATATCCTTATGCTCATCTAGCAGGTGCAAGAGCAATGGCTCGTCACGTTGCTAACGGTGGTGTTCCACATGACGACTTTGGTAAACACATTATTGAAACTTCCTCAAACATTGCTAAACTAACTGCTTTCAAAAGATACGTAGGTAAAAAAGACTTCATGAATACAACCTCAAATGATATCATTGAAGGATCTAATGTTGAACTTGAAAACTTACGTAACCATATAAAAAAGTTACAAGGTCAACAGTACTATGTACAAACAAAAGAAAACTTTGCTCCTGTCGAGAACGGGGACACAGAATTGGGCGAAGACGTTATAAACGAACTTACCAATGCATTTACAATTCCACAATTTAATGAAGAACTAAAAGACATGTTCCCATTGCTACACAGCATTCATCAAAAGCGTGTTGCTGAAACAACACTTGACTTAGATTCTGTTGTAGGCGAAGCCAGTGCTGTAGCAGAAATGGATCTAGACAGTTTCTTTACAAAAGTTGCTGGCGCAGATTCAGATGGCTTTGATATGCTTCATGATGCTATGATGGGCAAGTATGGTAAGGCTGTAGAAAAAGAAGTACAAGACATGTACAATGATATTTCAGCGGATCACGGACTACACCCAGACGATGATTTTGAAAGAATCTATGATCGTATGTTAGATAACATCGAAGACGATTATGGTAAGACAGAAGGCTTAGATGATTTTGAATCGTGGGCCGATGATGTTGTTAACAATGCTCTCGAAGATGGCAACGATGACAACGGAACAACAGATGTAACAATTGATAAAGACGGTGCTATGAAACTAGCAGGCGATGAAGAAGAGCCTAAAGATGAAAAAGCAAGCACTGAGGATATCATTGAGTTTGTCCGCTCATTCTATGATAAAGAAACTGGAGCGTTTCCAAAAGGTGAAACAGGCGTGGTTATTTCCGCTCGTAAGCGTTTTGGCGATTCCGTAGGGGATCTAGTTGAGAAGTTTGTATCTAAACTGACAGGTAATAAGGTACAAGTGGAAGACGAAGAAGATGTAGAAGAAGGTAGTATCAAGTACATGCATAGTCTAAAAGCAAAAGGTCACAGCGATGAAGAAATAGCAAAAGAGTTAAACATGTCCGCTGATGAAGTTAAAAAGGCTATGAGCAAAACTGATGAAGATGCTGACAAAGACAACATGGGTTTTAGTGATAAAGAAATCAAAATGGCTTTTGGTGTATTGAATGACAAAAGATTCAAAGGTGGTAATTACACAGGTGCTGTTGAGGTAATTGAAAAGATTGCTAAAGGATTATCCAAACACCCTAGTGTGGCTAAAGCGTTACAGAGAACAAACGAAGAATTAGACTACATCACAGACAAATTGGCAAAATTACTAAGATAAAATTCACAAATTTAGTTGACTTTTAAGTCAAGACTAAATATAATAGTAGATATGTTGTTAGAGAAACTATCTACAACAGGCACATATATTAAAGGCAAACAAGGAGGCTTATTATGGCAACATTAGCAGAAATTCGTGCAAAACTACGCGAACAAGAATCACGCACTGGTGGTTCAAATCAACAAAGCGGCGGCGACAACGCAATTTACCCACATTGGAATATGGCAGAAGGTAGCGAAGCAGTACTTCGTTTCTTACCTGACGCAGATCCTGAAGCGACTTTCTTTTGGAAAGAACGTTTAATGATCAAACTTCCTTTCGCGGGTATCAAAGGACAAACTGATTCACGTCCAGTGACAGTTAACGTTCCATGTATGGAAATGTATGGAGAATCATGCCCAGTACTACAAGAAGTACGTGGCTGGTTTAAAGATCCTTCATTGGAAGATCAAGGTAGAAAATATTGGAAGAAAAGAAGTTATATCTTCCAAGGTTTTGTAGCAGACAATCCAATTAGTGAAGATTCAACTCCAGAAAATCCAATTAGACGTTTTATTATTGGTCCACAAATCTTCCAAATTATTAAGGGTGCATTAATGGATCCTGAAATGGAAGAACTTCCTACAGATTATGTAAGAGGTGTAGACTTTAGGATTAAGAAAACATCTAAAGGTGGATATGCTGACTATTCAACATCACAGTGGTCACGTAGAGAACGTGCTCTTACTGATGAGGAGAAAGCGGCAATTGACGCACATGGATTGCATAACCTTAATGACTTCTTACCCAAGAAGCCAACAGACGTTGAAGTTAAAGTTATTCAAGAAATGTTCGAAGCATCTGTTGATGGTGAAGCATATGATCCAGAGCGTTTTGGACAGTACTTTCGTGCTCCAGGCATGAGTGCTCCAACTGGTGATCCAAACAAGAGTGCAAATACTAGTGCTCCTGCGGCGACACCCGCTCCAACTCCTGCACCAGAACCAGTAGCAGAAACTGTAGCACAACCTGCTCCAGCGGCAACTACTGAAAGTGCAAACGAAGACAAACCAAGTAGCGAACGTGCTAATGATATTTTAGCAATGATTCGTAACCGTCAACAATAAGGAGTAATCATGGCGAAACCATTCGACGTTAGTAAATTTCGTAAGAACCTTACCAAGAGCATTACAGGTCTGGGTATGGGTTTTAACGATCCAACTGACTGGGTTTCGACTGGCAATTACGCACTAAATCATCTTATCTCTGGGGACTTCCATAAAGGAATTCCCCTTGGTAAGGTTACAGTGTTTGCTGGCGAATCCGGCGCAGGTAAATCTTACTTTGCTTCAGGTAACATTGTAAAGGCCGCACAAGAGCAAGGCATTTTTGTAGTTCTAATTGACTCTGAAAATGCACTTGATGAAAAGTGGTTACAAGCACTAGGTGTTGATACTGACGAAAGTAAACTTCTACGTTTGTCAATGAGTATGATTGATGACGTAGCAAAAACTATTAGTGAGTTTATGAAAGACTACAGATCAGATTATGATGCTGTAGATACAGCAGACAGACCAAAAGTGCTGTTTGTTATTGACTCGCTAGGTATGTTGTTGACTCCAACAGATGTTGATCAGTTTGGTAAGGGTGATTTAAAAGGTGACATGGGTAGAAAACCTAAAGCACTTACAGCACTTGTACGTAACTGTGTAAACATGTTTGGTAGTTACAATGTAGGTATGGTATGTACTAACCACACATACGCATCACAAGATATGTTTGATCCTGATGATAAAATCAGTGGAGGACAAGGTTTTGTGTATGCTTCATCTATTGTAGTAGCAATGAAAAAGTTGAAACTAAAAGAAGATGAAGACGGTAAAAAGGTAACAGATGTACGTGGTATTAGAGCCGCTTGTAAGGTTATGAAAACACGTTACGCAAAACCTTTTGAAGGCGTACAGGTTAAGATTCCATATGAAACTGGTATGGATCCTTACAGTGGACTAGTAGACTTGTTTGAAAAACAAGGTATTCTAACACAACAAGGCAATAGACTTAAATTCGTAAATAGCCGTAATGAAGAAATCCTGCACTATCGTAAAGATTGGACAGGTGATCAATTACAAATCATTATGGAGGACTTTTCCAAGATTAGGCATAAGTACGAAGATGCTGTAGAAGCGACAGAAGCAGAAGCATCTAATACTACTAACGAGGAAAAATCAAGTGACGGAGATGAGTGAAGATCAACTAATTGACCTTTGGGATATTTTTAGTGAATATGTTCCAAAGGCAAATAAAGAACAATTAGCAATGCAGTACGTAAAATGGTGCCAGGACAACGGAATCGATGAAGACGTTTTATATGCAGTAGGTGCTGAAGATCCGTATTTAGAAGAAGCGGTAGAGGACTTACAGGGCAAACGTGAAAACGAAGATGATGATAACTGGGACGAAGATCCGTACAGCAGTGATGATGAAGAGTGGGATTAAATGAATTGGTATTCTAGGATTACTCAAGATATTGCAAACATTCCAAACGCAATTCTTTGGTACGAAGGTGAACTAGAAGAAGCACGTAAAGAAACAAGACTGTTTGGCAACTTGGAAAAGCAAGCCGCAAACTTGCCTGGAATAGTTGAAGAACGTTTTGGTCAACTGCAAGAGATTGAAGCAATTCTAGAATACCTAAACATTGAACTACGCAGAACAAGAAGCAAGTTCTTTAAACAATATCTAGAAAACTATCAAAGAGCATTATCAAGTCGTGACGTTGAAAAATACGTCGACGGCGAAGCAGACGTTGTTGATTTTGAAAAGATTATCAACGAGTTTGCACTGCTACGTAACAAATGGTTAGGTGTTATGAAAGGCATTGACATGAAGCAATGGCAAATCACAAACATTACTAAACTGCGTGTAGCAGGCATGGAAGACGCATCCATATAATTTTCACACAATAATATACGCACATAAATAGTACTATGAAACAGAAAACCATAGTACTTGTAACCGGCGGATTTGATCCTATACACAGTGGTCATTTAGCCTATCTTGAGGAAGCAAAAAAGTTAGGTGACGAACTTTGGGTAGGACTTAACTCTGATGCTTGGCTCACACGCAAAAAAGGCAGACCATTTATGCCTATTAATGAGCGTGTTGAAATAGTAAAAAGACTCTACATGGTAGATGCTGTTATCGACTTTGATGATTCAGACGATAGTGCATGTGGAGCAATTTTCAAAACAAAAAGTCTAAATTCATTAGACAATAAAATCATATTTGCAAACGGTGGCGATAGAACACATCAAAACATTCCAGAAATGCTTACATATGGTGACGATCCTAATGTAGAATTCAAATTTGGTGTTGGCGGCGATTTAAAAAAGAACAGTTCAAGTTGGATTCTTCAAGAATGGAAAAACCCTAAAGTAGAAAGACCATGGGGTTGGTATAGAGATCTATACACTATTGGCACAGGTATTAAAGTGAAAGAATTAGTTATTGAACCAGGCAAAAGTTTATCAATGCAAAAACATTTTAAAAGATCAGAAATGTGGTATGTATTGAAAGGCATGTGTAAATGTAAAACAGAACACAACGGAATACAAGATGATGTAACACTACAACCGTTACACAAAGGTTATGATATAGGTGTAGAAGTATGGCATCAAGGTTATAATCCATTTGACGAAGCCTGTCATATTTTAGAAGTACAACACGGAGAATTATGCGTTGAAGAGGATATTGAACGCAGAGAGGAATACAAATGAACACTGTCTATATAGGTTACGATAGTAGAGAAAAAATTGCAAGTGATGTATGTGAATATTCACTGCGTCATACTACAGAAGAAGCACTTAAAGTAAACTATCTCAAACTTAATGAATTAAAACAAAAAGGCATTTACACTAGAGGTGAAGATACATTAGGATCAACAGAATTTACATTTAGTAGATTTTTAATTCCTTACCTACAAAATTATAAAGGTTGGGCATTATTTTGTGATTGTGATTTTTTATGGTTAGAAGATGTAGATAAAGTATTTGCACAACGTGACGACAAATATGCAGTCATGTGTGTACATCATGACTATACACCTAAAGAAGGTGTAAAGATGGACGGTAAGCAACAGACACTATATCCAAGAAAGAATTGGAGTTCAATGGTGCTATGGAATTGCGGACATCCAAGCAATAGACAAGTTATTCCTGAAATGGTAAACAAAGAAACAGGCAAATTTATGCACAGATTTAGTTGGCTTAAAGATTCTGAAATCGGTGCAATTAGTCATGAGTGGAATTGGTTAGAGGGTTGGTACAAAGAACCACAAGACGGAAAACCAAAAGCAATACATTTCACTGAAGGCGGTCCGTGGTTTAAAAACTGTCAAGATGTAGATTATGCTGACCTGTGGATTAATACAGCAAACAAAACAGGTACAGAATGGTCTCCGTTGTAGCATTAAAAGGAGCAATAAAAAATGTGTCCGGTGCTCTTGCCAAAGGGTTAGCAAAGCATGGAGATAAATTCGAAGTAATAGAATCTTTTGATCTTCCGCACCAAGCAGATGCTTATATTCAAACCAATCTTCTAAAACCTAAAATTGATAATGGCTGGCAAGGTCCTATGTATAGATTTATTCGCGACAGTGGCAAGCCGTATCTTGTAAATGAATCTGCAAGTTTCCGAAGACACATGCACTGGACTAGACTAGGTTGGTATAGTTACAAATGGACAGAAGGTGTTTTTGGAAATGAAAACAGTCCGGGAGATAGATGGAAAAAATTTCAAGAAGCAAGTGGTGTACAGTTAAAAGATTGGCACAGTCCAGGTGATTCTATTATAATAATGGGTCAAAAAGAAGGAGATAGTAGTCTACTAAATTTGTATAAAGATTATAATAGTTTTTATGATTGGGCAGAACAAATAATTTTACAAGTTACAAAATATACTGATAGGCCAATTATACTTCGTCCACATCCAAGAAACTTGAGTAGAGGTACAAAATTATCAAATAAATTACGAAACAAGTATCCTAAACTTAAGATTAGTGTAAGTGAAAATACAGATAGTTTAGCAGATTATCTTCCAGATGAAAAAAATGAAAATAAAGCAGACGGCCTATATCAAGACCTAAAGAAAGCACATTGCGTAATTACATATAACAGTTTAAGTGCAATTGAATCTATATGTGAAGGAATACCTACATATGCATTTGAAGATGGTAGTATGATTTGGCCTATTAGACAGACGGATTTAGCGAATATTGAAAACTTAAATTATAATATAGATAGAACACAATGGAGTTATGATATTGCCTATACTCAATGGACTCAAAGAGAACATGCTACTGGAGAAAGTTGGGCACATCTTAAACCGTTAATTTTTGGAGATAAGAATGCGTAAATTTGCTTGTATTACAACCTTTAATCAAGACTACTATGATTCAATGGCAAACAAAATGGTAGAAACTTATTTGCAGTTTTGGCCTGAAGATGTTCCTTTGTATTGTTACACAGAAGATATGCAGTTACCTTTAAGTTCTCCTAAATTAAAAGAAATAGATGTATATGAGGCTTGTGGTGAACCACTTAAAGAATATTTAGATTACATCGGAACACATTATAGTAGAGGGTTTGCATACAAAGCATTTTGTTGGGTACATGCGTGTAAAACACTAGATGTAGATCAAATTATATACCTCGATGCTGATAGTGTAACTTATAGACCTATTACAAAAGAATGGATAGACAGCATACTAAAAGAAGATGAACTAGTTGCATACATGGGTGTAACTATGCACAAAGGTAAATGGGCAGGAACTAATAAACAACATGCCGATAGTGGCATATATTGGTTTAATAAAAATCATTCATACGCAGAAACGTTTGTAAACAGATATGAAAACATATACCTTACAAAAGAAGTTAAAACTGATAATATACGTTTTCCTAAACCAAACGATGCTTATGTTTTAGCAGATTGCGTAACTGACGCACTTGATAATAATGTAAAAATTGTAGATTTTCATCCACAACGCACAGCACATAGTCCGCTAAAAGAAACTGTGTTAGGAAAATATTTTAGACATTTTAAAGGTGCTAGAAAGAAAGATCCAAAAATGGACAACTACATTGAAAAGATTACAAGTGGTGCAGAACGTAAGGATCTTGATAAACAAGAAAAGAAAAATAAAAAACACGGTAAACTAAAAGAGTTACCTAATACATTTAGGACATGGAAACAATGAACTTTCAATTGCCTTACAGTGAAAAACATTACAGTCAATCAGACGAAGATGGTATAATATTACATATGGTTAAGGCCTTAACTTCACCTAATAATAAATGTGTAGAAATAGGTTGGGGTTGTGATAAAAAATCACCACTACCTGTTGCTATCAACTGTACACAAAATTTAGTGCAAAACCATAACTATCAATGCACTGCTTTTGATATGAGAAAACAAGGTAGTATTCCTACAAATGTAGATTTTCATAGAATGCGTGTTACACCAGATAGTTGTCAAGATATTGTTAAACTATTTGACAACAACGTTGATGTTTTTAGTTTAGATATTGATAGTTATGATTATGAAGTTATGACTAAACTAATTTCATTGGGTTTTAGACCTAGCGTAATTTGTGCTGAAATAAACAGACAGTTTGGCTATGAACAAGTAGGATCTTTTCCTTATATTGACGGTTGCAAAAATTACACTAAACAGATTTGGCACGGTGTAAGTTATAAAAAATATAGAAATTTCTTTGAAAGCATTGGTTATAAATTTTTTACTTTAAGCAGTAATAGTGTAAATGTTTTCTTTTATGATCCTACAAGGGTAGATGAATCTTTATTATCAGAAGATAGACTTGATAGTAATAAACGTTATGGAAAACTTTTAGAAAGTTTTAAACAAAAAATTAGTGAAGATCCTTTTTGGAAAAATTATGTAAATGAAATAATGCAGTAGAAAGAAGCGTAATGATACCAAACAAACACATGACAAAACAATCAAATGCTTGGGAAGGCGGAACTAAATTTTTAGAATTACTTCCAGCGAGGTCTGTCATACTTGATGTAGGTAGTGGTAAACATGAAACCCATGCCATAAGATTTAGAGAAGCAGGACATATTGTAGAAACTTGCGACTATCATAAATCAGCAACCTACCAAGGATTGTTTCAGGATTTTAAATTTACAAAACAGTTTGATGCTATATGGAGTGCTCATTGTTTAGAACATCAACCTAATCCCAATGATTTTCTCAAACGTATATTTTCTATACTTAAAGAAGGCGGACTATTATGTATAACTGTTCCTCCACTTAAAGAAGAAATCGTAAGCGGACACATTAATTTGTATTATCCAGGATTGGTATTG
>Ga0255772_10000961_pt1 | contig 28430 bp, 9 predicted proteins | sample 071ome_34_FD_179970 | JGI IMG/M metagenome (GOLD analysis project Ga0255772, IMG submission 179970) | Coastal salt marsh microbial communities from the Groves Creek Marsh, Skidaway Island, Georgia - 071411BT metaG (version 2) | ecosystem: Environmental > Aquatic > Marine > Intertidal zone > Salt...
TTGAGTTGGTTGTGAAGGTTGTCGATGTACTTTTGAAAGTCCATATAAATACGAGATTGACTTAGGCACTATACCATAAATAAAAAGAAAAGGCAACCCCGTTACTCATGGCTCAGAAGCAGTTTAATAGATTCGGATTGAGAAGGGACTTGAATCTGTCTGATTTGCCCTCAGCAACAGCAGCATTAAATAATATTCTGGCAAATCCAACGATGCTTGGTAGTGAGGCATCGTTTACTACAGAAGATCTGGAACCTATTCAAGGAATCTATATTACAAATATTACTGCATCCACATTTAATAGTTTGGATGGTGTTACTGTAGCATTTACTATTATTGAAAATGGTATTGTAGACAACAGTTCAAACCCCAAAGTATACAGACCTCTGATCAAGATCAAGAATAGATTAGATGCTGCATACTTTTCCACAGGTGAACCATTCTTCTTCGGTGGTGATGGTCCTAACGCTACTTATTATGATAATGCCAACATCGTAAGAGATGCTCCTGCTTACAGTAGTGCTACAGATACAGCAGGTGATTATAAAGTTGGTGACATCGTATCATATTCTTCATCACTTTGGCGTAGAGTCCAAGTAACACAAACTAGTATTCCAAGTAATACTAGTGAAGAATGGTTCTATGTTGCTCCATATACTGATCTATTCTTTGATGATGAGATTGACTCTGATGGTAATGTGACAACATTGACTGATAACTTCTGGGAAAGAGGTCAATTTGTATACAGTGACAAGTTACAGTCATCATTCCTCTCACTCTTTGGTGGTACTAATTGGCAGGGATTCTATAAACCAACAGTATCAGGTACAACAACATTCCTGGTGAATACTACAGGTAGCACTATCTTTAAATTTCAGGAACCTGCATCTCAGTCATTCCAGGCAGTAAGATATGGTGCTCCATCATCATTTGTGTTTAATTATTTTAATGCTGCTACACCTATCGATGAGAATGGAACAAGATATAAACAAAGTCAAGTTGATGAGTTACTCACCATTTACAATGATCCTACCAGACAATTGGTTGAGGTAGAACTTGAAGATGCTATGAATCTTAAACATGGTGATTTGGTTTATCTTGACGTAGAAGAAGGTCAAGTTCCTGCACAGAGATATAGAGTTCTTACATTCTATAATTATGCTGATGAGCAGGAGATTCCAGTATTTTATATTGAGGTCACTGAAGAATTTAATAAATTAAACCTTGACTCATCAACATTACCTAATGCAGCTGGTGGATATATAACAACTTTGAATACTGGAAATTATTCTAAAAGTTCTTCTATCACTATTCAGGGATTAAAGGCAGTAGTAAGATATACTCCATATGATAGAAAGAATCTTAAGACATATCTTAATTCATATAGACACAGAACTGACATTGATTTGAGTGCAGGTAATGCTATCACTAGTGCTACTACATTTACAGTTTCTGATAGTGTATACCAAAACATCATGATCAATGACTTCATCTATGATTACCGAATTGCAGATGATGATGTTGATCCTGCTAATACAACTAATGAAGAGTTTGAAGATGAGCAAGGTGTAAGAAGATATATTGTTACTGCTTGCTCATCTTCTGGTGGTGTTAATACTATCACTGTAGAAATTGACGATAGTTACACAGAGTTTGATGATGCGTATAATAATGATCAACAATATTATTTCAGATACGATAACACTACTTCAGAGTATAGTATTCAGGCACAAAATGAATTAGATAATATTAAAATTGAAAATACGTATACCACTGGTAGTTTAAATCATACTTTGTATAGTGGTAATACATTCAATAAACTCCTTCATGTAGCACGCATGGGTGAACTGACTACTAGACAGAGATATATTACTATCGAACAATATCTTGATCGTTACGTAGATTATATCTTTGACTGGACATTCTTCATGAAAGATGAAGATGTAGATCCAAACAGCACAAATAAAGCATGGATTCTAAGACAAAGAACAGAAACCTCTGGTGGTTATGGTCTGGTATCATACAAATATTTGTATGAAAAGGACTATGAGTTCTATCAAATTGGTGATTTCAAAACATTCTTAGATAACTCAGTTCTTTCTGGTGGTACAAGTAGAGAGGATGGTGTAGATCAACGAGCATTTGGTAAGAGGCAATTAATTACTGCTGGTGACCAATACAATACATTATACTCACTGCTTCCTATTAAATCCATTTATACACCACAAGAAAATTGGAATAGTGTGGCATTGTCAAGAACAGGAAGTATTTCTAGCGATTCTAGATTACTTTCTCTCAACAATGCTACAGATGTTCAAGTTGGCAATTATGTTGTTAGAGACACTTCTAATGGATTCTTAAGTGGTGAGGGAATAGATTATGGTACAAGAATTATTGATGTTCTTCCCGAAAGTGATTCAGTTGTATTGAATAAAGAGGCGATTACTCCGTTTAGTAATCAAAACCTTTGGATTCTTAATCATAGAGGATTTGTTACCACTGGTACTTTGACCTGGGATGGTACTCGTCATTATCTACAAATGGATTCAAGAAGAGTTGGTGATATTAAATCTGGACAAATTCTTGTCTTTAAAGATTCACCATCAACTCAAACATATGTAAGAATCACAAGAGTAGATCTTGAACCTAATGATGATACTATAGTTTATGTTAATATTGACAGTCAAAATCCATACCCAACATCAAATGGTGGGTCAGTAGCAGTATATAATGATAAAGGTATTGATATTACTAAACCATTGCAGACATTCTGTGTTGGTACTGCATGTGCTCAAAATAATTATCAGGGTGATGGAATCAATAATACAAAATATATTGCATTTAGGATCTATGATGGGGATGCAAACTCTGGTCTTGACATTAGATGGACAGAGAGTTCATTAACATCTGGTTATGGAAATGTTACAGTAACTCCTGGAACCAATTCCAACCCAACTCGTGCAGTATTTACCCCAACAGGAAATACTATCAACAGTTCATTTAGTAATTGGGGAAATGGTCCATCTGTAGCATGGTGGACAGATGCAGATACTGGATTTAGTTATCCAGGTCAAGCAACCAGAGTTGGCGATGTATCTAATCCATCAGGAAGAAAACGTTATGGTGGTGCTCAAATTTATGCTAATATTTCTGGTAGTAATTTAGAAGCAGCAATTAACGAGAAGTTAGGTCCAGGTAATACTTTCCCATATAATAGTTTAATACCTCTTGGTATTTTTGAAGGTATTATTAGAGTAGATGGTGATATTTGGAGTAATACTGCAATTTCAGGATCTGAGAGATATTATGGCATTTTACGTTTGACTACCGATTTATCATCTGTACCTCAACCAGATAATGGGTACAATCCATTATGGCAGGATGGAACTCTATCAAGTGATGGACAAACTCAACTTCCAATTAAAATTGATTTTAGTGAATTTCCATCGAGTGCGTTTAATATCACTAAATGGGCGATTCCACCAGCACAGGACAATATGCTCCCATATGGCGGAACAGTTTCTTCTGCAAGTAATATTCAAAATGTATATACAAACTATACTAATAGTATTATTGCAAATGCAGATAGACAATGGAGAGCAACCACTGATATTACGTTGACACAATCTCAAGCACAAACTTGGTTCCTTAATTCAACCTCGTTGGCACAAGATGATGGAAATGGTAACATTACTTATGTAATGAAGGCAGATACATGGTTTAAAACTTATAGCACTACTGGAAAACTTCTATACTTTGATACATTTGAATCAGTAATTGATACTGAAACATTCTTTACATATAGACCATCCTCTGTGACTAATAGTGATTCCACTTTTAATGATGATCCAGAATTGATTAACTTGTTTAATAATGATGGTCCGACTAAAATTACATCAAATACTTATACTGATCAATTCCAGTTTATGCATTATAGGAATAAAATCTATCAAATTATTCCCACACCAATAGGTGTTGAAAAGTTGTTCCCTGGAATTAGAATGATTGATCCTAATCCACAAACAACTGGAGTATTAAACCATCTGGAAAATACTACCAATGCATTATCGGTATATACATTCGCAAACACAACAGAGAATAAAGAACTCTGTTGCCCACCACTTGACACATCACCACCATTTGATAGTTCTGAAATTGGTTTATCCACAACCATTTTAAATCCCGATTTCCACGTTGATGGATTAGTCAATGTCAGAAGTTTGTCTGCAAATCACCCTGAAGACAAAATTCATGCAATTCCTTCTAACATTAACAATACACAATTGCCTGTTAATGAGAAGTTAGAAATTGTATTTGGTGGTGTTAAGTATGATATGCTAATCGGTAACAGTAAACCTTTCTAAGATTTACGCATAATAATAAAGTATTCTTCTCCATTGATTAACATTTTGAGTTTGAATGACTGACTATTTGAAACTGTGGTAGTATTAAAGTTATCATCCAGAGTTTCAGATAGTCCACTGTGTGCAAGATATGTACCAACATCTAATTTAATCTCTGATGTCCATACCAAATCATTAATGTTTACTGCTAATGATGTGGTGGATAATGCATTTGCTACTGCATTATCTTTCCATGGGTTGTAATCACTAGAGAATGATCTTGTTTTATTAGCAAAGTCAGACGCTAATGGATTAGTAATTTGTGATGCAGAAGATGAAATATAGATGCCTGGTGAGATATCATCCGTCAAAACTGTAGCACTAAAGTTATATCCGTCAGGGTCAAATGATGACATGAACCCATTAACAACAATCTCCTTCAAATAATATAAATTTCTATCAATTCTATACTTGGTAGATCTCAGATAGATCGATTCGTCTACATTGTTGATAACATTCTCTAACTCTTCAGAGTAACCATCAATATCATATGAGAATGATCCTGATGTACCAACATAATCATTTTGACCATCATCAACAATAACAGGTGACTCTAAGTTCTCAATATTTTCAGTTGTTAAAGAGTCATCTCTTTGTAAAATAATGTCTGGTATTAATGTTGTTACATCAACATTTTGTCCATTATACGTAGAGTTGGAATCAGATATTTGATATAATTCAGAAAACGTAACAATATTTTTCGCAGTTTCACTAACACTTCTTGGATTAGTTCTTAAAAAGAAGTTATTAGATGAGTTTGAATCATATACACCATATTCACTTGCTGAGTTAAATACTGGAGCAGCATTGATTGGTGTGAGTGCTGGAGCACTGCCAAATGACACTCCCACAGTTCTTCCACTACCAGGAGTAACAATAGTAACATAGTATATGATATTTTGATTTGCATCAGTAACACTAAACTTGTCAACAATTCTATAATTATATGTTGAGTTGAAAGCACCTACCTGTACATTATTAATCCAATCAGATTGTGAAGTAGTACATGTCTGCTGAGATCCATACTCATTAAAATTATCAAATGCATTTACCTTGCTATTGCTATCAAGATAATGTAATGAGAAATATGGTCTTTCATACTCTTCAACTAAACCTGCAGGTATAGTATACTGTGGATCTCTTTCTGCTAAGAAATCAATGGCAATGGCATGTTTTGTAGTTGATGTTGTTGCGGTTGGTGTCTGTGATACTAAAGTAGACGCATTAGGAAACGTGTAATTTCCACCAGAGACATAAGATGAGAAGTAACCAGCGATTCGATTTAATATTCCCAAACTGGTGTTTGTATATACATTAAATCCAGTTCCATCTACATCCCACAATGATGGATCTAATCCTTCAAGATAAGTAAAAATTCTTGTTGTATTATTTCTAATCGCACTTGAAGGTAATGTATTACTGTTCAACCAAGTATTAATTGCAGATTCACCACTATCACCAGCAATTTTTGCACTTGACCATACCCCAAACAATTCCACATCAGTACTTGTGAATGTACCATCACCATCAATATCATACAACTCTAAATTATTAGCAATCTTAGTATCAGCATAGATCTTTCTATTAATGTCATATGCTGGACTACTACTATTATTTGGGAGATGCCATGCATTAACACCAGTGTTTGGAATTCTAATATCATAATCACCATCCAATGATGCACTAGTATTAACGATTTTAACAGATAGTTGCTTATTGCTAAGATTAGAGATATCCCATGCGAAATTGCCAACAATAGTGACTTTCCAAGGATTAGCAATAATTCTAACGTTAAATCCTACACCATTACCTGGAATAGCTGCAGCAAATGTATCACCTAGAGCGTATCCACTGCCACTGTTCGTAATCTCAACAGATGATACAGAACCATTTTGATCTACAATAATCTCTGCTGTCGCATTCTGACCTGTGCCACCTTGTAAGTTTAAATTATATGTTCCTGGAGTATATCCCTCTCCCCTATCATATGCAATGTAATTACCTGATAAATTATTAACTAAGGCACCATCACCATCAAACCCAATAAATGATGCTGCAATATCTTTAATGAGATTAATAGGTGTTACTGATACTGTATCCTCATCAGTATATGTGTAGTCAGTTTGCCATTGAAACTGAGTTGCTTGGGTAAGTGTTGACGGTGACTTCTCAACAGATACCGTATTGTAAAATCTATCCCAAAACAGTTGAGATCTCTTGGATGATAATCCAGCAAACAATCTCATGTCAGCATCAACTGTACCTCCAGCAAGGTTCTGAATAAGTTCAGCACCGTCTGGTACTTCAAGTAAGTTTTGTGCTTGTGCAAATCCTTGATTAGCCATTTATGCGGTCCTTACAATCCAACCTAAGTTTCTTAATTGTTGAGCAGTTACGACACCACCTTCAATTGATGTCTCAAATCCTTTTTCAACTGTGGTTACAGTAATTTCAATCGTTGCCCCATCGGGAGGGAAACTTGCTCCCGTATATGAGAATGTGTCATTAGCATAATCAATATTCAATAAACTAGTTATATCAACTCCATCTTGCTTAATTGCAGTGCTATAAGAGAAATTAGCATTACCAGGATCTTGACCATCTTTAATATCAATAGTAAAATCTTGTGGATTGAAGAATGTTTGCTGTGGATTTAGTGGATCAGTTTGTGATACCGCAAAAGATTCAATTTGAGTCGTTGTGGTGGTTGTCGGAGTACTGATTGTTACACTAGATGGAGCAGAATTGCCTTGCAAATTAACTACAACTCCAGTTCTTGGTGCATTATTGTAATTATCAATCATTTCAAGAAGAATATCATCAACGGTTGACTGATTTAAACCATTATTTGATAAATCAAGAGATCTTAATCTAGTACATTGAGCAAACAATCCTGGAGTAAATGGTGCAGAAGGTGATGGACTTCCGTAGAGGTTATTAGCAAATGAAATGTATTGGATATTTGGAGCATTAACACTAAAATTGGGGAATTGCCCCGTCATTTGATTGTTTGATACAATGAAATATTGAAGAGCACCTAGTCCTGAGAAGTTATTAAGATCAATACCCTGAATAATATTACTATTGACGTAGAATCTTTGTAGTTTTGATGTTCCACTCAAAACAATATTTCCACTAAAATTATTACCACTTAGATTAACTTCAATTAAATTTGGATTACTACCAAATGAAGGAATGGGAGCACCGCCAGCAATATCAAGACCCCAACCACTAGATGGAGAATATAAGTATTTTAAATTAGGTGCTCCACCAGTATTAAAGAATGTACCCCTCAGTAACTTGTTAGTGCTAACAATTTCAATTGTTTCTAGCAATGGGAGATTAAATGTTGCCCCTTGGAATCCTGCTTCTGTATATGCCTGAGTAGAAGGATTGTAGATACCAATGTTTCTACCCAATTCACCACTTCTGATTCTAATCGTCCTAAGTGACTGTGCATCTTCAAAGGTATCATCCCACATTACATATCTTCTACCAGAAAGAGAAGAACTAGCATCTTTTGGTCTTCCTCCCTCAATTCTAGTGTATCTAAAATCAATACTGGTTAAAGATGAGTTACCAATAAACTTAGGAATCATTCCATCAAGATATGATGCATAGAATGATAATGAAGACAGATTAGAACATCCTGATAATGCATATTCAGATTCTTGTGTTGGCCATTTAGTGTTAAATAAATGATTTGTTCTTCCACTTGGATTGCCGTCACCATTTGCATTTACATAACCACCACTTGGATGGGAAATACTATATGCCGTTGGATTTGATGTACTTCTACCTGGAAATCTAGTGTAACTACAAGTCAGAGATCTTAACGACGAGTTACCAGCAAGACCAGATGGGATGGGTAAAGCAGTATCATAAATGTTGATACTATTAATCTGGGTCATTGGTGCAAAGTTAATACTATCTGCTGATTCACTTAACCCTTCGTTCTCACCTACAGTAAATGATGTTAGTGTGCTAGAACCACTAATATATGTTGAAGGATTTACAAAGATATCAGATAACTTAGTATAGTTATTATCATAAATGTCATATGTTCTAATTGTCTCTAAATCAACTGTTGGTGTATATTCCTGAGATGTCTGATAAGAGACATTTGCTAAAGTTCCATTTGGAACTGGACCCTTGGTATTGGTATTTTTATAAATTCTTCTACCAGCAGAATTCCTCATGTAGAGTGTTTGAAGATTGGGGCATCTAGTTGCCAGATTCAGTGGGAGGAAATAATCTTTATACAAATCAAAAGAACTCTGCACCAATTGCTGCCAATCTGCTTCACTTGAAACCTCACTACTTAACCAACTAGAATTATCAGTCAATTTTGGTTCCTTAATGTATACCATGTATGCACCCGTAATGGGGTGAACCTGCTTGTCCCAATAATATCCTTCAATATTAGTTGTAACAGTAGGACCACCATTTGTTAATACTTGAGAAAAGTCATAATCTTGCTTAGTTGTTGGATCAACAGCAATTGAATTATATTCCTGTTGATGAGTTATCAATACACATGACTCATTCAAAGTTTTAAATGTTGTGTGAGCATTGTATGTACCAGATGCATAAAACTCAGTAAGTTTGCTAGGTAATCTTTCTACAACATCAGTTCCAAACTGCTGCAGTTCTTCTTCATCAGTTTGATTTAGAGGATTATTTTGTATGTTGATAATAGTTAAATTGGTCTCTGGAGCATTTGTTGGTGTAGTCCTATCGTATGCATAGGTAATCTCTCTCCAATCGGGCATCTCACCAATAAGATTGTTTGTGATAGTAATATCTTGCAATTCAAAAAACTTAACTGCTGGTAGGTTACGAATGTTTAATGAATTTGCCGTAATGCCTACAATATTATTAGGTGGATAGTATACTTTTACATATCTCTCTTTGTATGATGGTCCGTTATATCTTAATCTTGACGTTCCACCCGATACTGGTGGTGTGGATTGGATTTCAGATTCAGATCCATCAGTTGCTTGCAATGTGTAGATGGGATTACCACTAGGAATTGTGGTAAATCTGAAATCCATAGCAATGTTCTTAAATGCTGTGGTAAAGATAATGGGAATACCACGCATAGCATAGATGTATCTGGTATTACCATTCAATTCAATCTCCAGCACATCTGTAGCAACTTCAGTTGCAAATCGAATTGGTTCTGGAGTATCCAATACATTAATAACTGCTTCAGTGGGACCAGGACCACTCCAAGATCCTCTCTGTCCCACTTTAACAGTGCCTTTTACTTGAACAGATGCACCATAAGAAATTGCTTGATCTGTATCAGTTTCATCAGAGGATGATCCACTCCAAGAACTAACCCTAGACGTAGAAATATCACCATACTTTAGATCTGCTTTTGTAAGTCCAGTGCCCTTATCATTGGGGATGTATTGATACCTCACAGCGCCCCCTGAGAGGGGTCCAAATGCCTCCAAATTACCCTGTAGGGTATACTGATACCCCCCGAGTTCATTTACGATTCCAGAGTACAATCCAGTGTCACTTTTAAGTCGATCTAAGTACCTGGTTAGATTAACATCCAGTCCAGAAACATTCTGTAAATCGAGTTTATCAACACTCTCATTAATGCCACGAATTACATCTAAATCTCTGATGTCTAACCCCAAATTAGTTAAACATTGAAGTTTAGATTGAGCATCAGAGAAGTTAAATGCAACCTTTAATCCAAAGAGGACTGGATTTCTAATCGACATATCTTATAGTTGTTCTACGTAAGTTAAGTTAACTTGAATATCAACAGGTTGATTTGCAAGAGATCTTCCTACAAAAAATACTGCCTCAGTATTTACGATGTCTGGAGTGATAACCTTTCTATCAAATCCAAAAACATCAGTCAAGTCAAAGGTTCTAGTTTCATTATTAATATATAGGGTCGTTAAGTTATCCCCTGGTCTAAGTAATGACTCACCTTGCTTATCAATTTGGGATGATGACAATCTATTAACTTGAGTAAATGCTGTAGGTACAAGATCATCAATACCATTAGGTGTTTGAGTAATGCTACCTACTCCATCAGCATTAATTTGCCCTGTCTGCACATTGGTTCCAGCATTGTATGTTACCATGGCAGTACCATCGTCAAATGTATACTTCCACTCTGGATTGTATGTGCTGATATTACCCAGCAAGTCAGTATTATGAACCTCAAGAGATCTAATTTGACTTGCATCTCTTAAGATTGCAAATGGATATAAAGGGAACGCAGCAAATTCAAAAATACCATCACTCTTTGGACCAGTGGAGTATGAATTGGGAGTGTCATATTCATCACCACTACTAAACCATGCTCTCAATGTAACCTTATTATATGCAATTAAGAATTCAGATCCATTAGTTACAATTGGCGTTGTGCCATCAGATTGGAATGATCCGTAAATACTCAGGTTAATTGGGACAATGTAGTTTGTAACTGTATTTTGTTGAGCGTCTGTAGTTTGATATGTAATTTGAACATCTTCAAACCTACAATCTTGAGCGATAGGACCTGGAGCAGCAGTATAAAAATTAGTATCAAATACATTATTTTTATTGATTGCCAACTGTCCACCTTTTGGACTACGAGATCCACCAATAATTGGAGTGGTTGCTGTTAAGAAATAGGAATATGATGCAAGATATGAATCAATTTCTCCTTCAGTAGTAAATCCACTCCAGTTTTCAAGAGGGATACCACCAGGTTGAGTAGGAGACAGTGCCTGCAGTGTTGCTGCTGGTACTTCAGTAACTGACACTGAAATTGGATCTTCTTTAGTCAATCGCATCTCAGAACATCTACCACTATTTGATCCAGGTGGATTAGAAATTCTAAAATCAGTAGTGAATGGACGAATTACAGATGCCCAATTTTCTCCAGTTTCAAATCCTAAACTACTTAATGAAGTTTGATATGCATGATAATCCAATGATACATAGTCAGATTCAGGAAGAATAGTTACATTAGTTGGTGTACCATTTCTATCTTCAGTGACTAGCGTACCATCTGGTCTCTCCCATGCTGTAAGTTCTCCGTTAATTGCATAAATTGGTTTATTGGGAGTGAATCCCATTCTCCAATCTGCAACATGAGATCCATCGTATGGGTCTGGATTCAACCATTTCAATGCAGCAATTGGACCAGTAACGGGATTTGGTGATGCAATTACTGTTTTTTTCTGTGATAATCTTACATCAAATGTGTCTGTACCATAATTACCGAAGAAATCCGCAGGAGTAAAATTAACCGTATCAACAACAATTTTAGTGGGATCTAAAGGTCTTTCAGTAATCAACTCATGCTTGTTGCTAAAGATGTATTGAAGTAAATTTACTGTTTGATTTTGTGCCCCAGATCTAATGTTACCAATATAGGTATTGTAAAGATTTGAGTAAATAATTTTTGCTTCAAAATCACTGTAATCCAATCCATATTGTGCTCTCTCAGAATCTGTAGTGATAAATGTTGGTTGGAATACTAAGTTTACACCAGAAGCAAAGGACTGAGTATCACCAGTTTCCAATGTAATTGTATATGTACCACTATTCTCACTAATCGCAGTAATTCTAGATGTAACGGCACCAGTAATTAAAACACCATTAACATCAGTATCTAAAAGATAATCACCTGGACGTAAATATTGTACATCAGCATCGGTTGTTTCTACTGCATTTGTAGTCCCTGCGGCAGACGTAGTAATTTCAATAGGTGCAAGAGTTACAGTAGTATCCTGTCCATTGACATCTGCTTTGTATAATTTACGTGTGTCGCCAAATGTTCCTGCAGTTACATTGGGCAGATAAAGGAAATTGCTTCCAACACACCCACGACATTTAAATACACTAACTTCAGCAAATCCATCAGCAGTGATTGACATTTGCTTTGGAATGATAATCTTTTTGTTTGGAATTAAATCTCCACCACCACTAACAATATCACTCTTTGGATATACGCCAAATAGTGATGTATATTCACCAGATGATGGCAGTAGTTTAAGATCAGAAGTTTCAGTAAATACACTTACGGTTCCTTCATCACCACCATCAATATACATTGATGTACCATACTTATAAAGAACTTGTGGTTCAGTAATATCAGCGCCCTGACCAGATCCAATTCTTACTTCATACTTAAATTTAAAGAATGGATCACCCATCGATGGGACATTCAGTTTGTTTTCAATGACAAACGTATGAACAACAATCCAACGTGCCTCGCCATTGTCTACTGGTACGTATGCATATAATCTAAGACCAATAGCACCATACCAACCAAATTCAATCTTATACATGGTAATTTCATCTGTGGTCAGCAGATATCCACTAGGACCATTACCATTCAAACTATCTCCGTTAAACCTCTCTCTTCCAAGTTTAACTTCCTGCATATTATATGTCTTACCACCAATTACTTTAGTGTAATTAGTGACAATTTCTGGATCTTCATTACCTAGTTCATCAACTGCACCAAGTTCTTGTAAGAATGATGCTGGATATGCAATGTTTGATCTTCTAACAATATAGAAATTAGCACCCTCTCTTCTGAATACATATTCATCAAAGTCATTAAAGATACCCCATTCTGCATAGTTATCACCTTGATTCTTTTCTAATGTTGCTCTTGTACCAAAGGTATAACCACTAATACGACCAGGTTGATATCTAAATGCTTGTCTAGATTGAAGTAATGCAAAGTGTCCACCAGTAGGACCATATCCTGGTTGGAAATCTACCAGGTCAGGTTCACCACCAGAAACAGAACTATCTGCCCATGGAGTATTAATCCACGTTTCTTCAAATGGGTTCTCAATGATATTAGGAGGTAATGGATTAGATTCAACACTACCATGACCTAGTACAGTTGAAGTGCCTGTGCCTCGCAACTGAAGTGCAATTGTATCTAAAAAGATAAAATTGATTGGTTGACCAGATACTGGATCATTAAGTTGCGATTTAACAATTAAATGCCAAGTATCAGTCCAAACAGAAATCTGAAAATAGTATGCAGATGTATTTCCACCATAGTTTGCACTATTATAATGTGTATCATCATCCCAAATATTAATTGCGGGAAGGAATCTTGTACGCAATGTATCGTATTTTACATAGTTTGAATTTGGATCAGATGATACTACTTGCTGATCTCTTCTGGAAGTGTAATACTCATATAATGTTTTACCAAGTTTACACCAGTTCTGCCACTTTGCCCATTCAGTAGCGTTGTAAAGACCAGCAACGTCTACGTTATTAACAATATTTTGAGATAATGGGGGATATGGGAAGTTGTATGGTACGGGAAACGATCCAATTCTTAATGCACCTTCATTCTTTACTTCTTCAATTTGTGCTGGATAATGATTCTCTCCAGATCCACTCTGCCTGTATACCCACTCATTAGGACCATTGCGAGGATTATCTGTATAAAATACAAACTCATCTGTATTGAATCCATATGTCGATACATTAGAGAACAGTCCCAACTGTGTCTCAGCACGATCAATGCCAAGCAAACTAGAACTGACCTCAGATGTAGCAGCAAACTGTTCTGCAATTGGAAGGACACCAGTTCTTTCTTTAGTGACCAATCTCCTGATATATGTGATTGCTTGTCTTCCAGGAGTATTGTCATCATTGGTTGGATCTTGTTCCAACTCAAATTTAACAACAAATGCTCCATTTGTTCCTACATTTCCCTCTTCAACAACGTTTTTAATAATAAATGTCTCAAATGCATTACCTTTTAGGGTAGTGCCATCTTCTTCATAAAGAGGGTCTCCAGTTGCAGCTTCAACTTTAAAACCTCTTTGGATAAACTTCCAAGTGGGTTCTGGATTTGTAATTCTAATAAAAGCATCTGTAGTGATGTTTCCATTAGTATCAACAACTCGTTTTACTGTTTCAAATTCTTCACCAAAAAGAAAAGAGAAGAATTGGTTAACTACTCTTTTCTCAGTTGGCAATCCTACAGATAATGCTTTTTCTGATGTTAATTCAGAAACAACAAATCCTTCTACCTCAGTAATGAGGTCTGCCCCAGTTTCATCTGTAAGTTGTACACCTTCAATATCTTGAAGAACTGTTTGTAGATCTCTGGTGGCAGCAGCTCGTTTATTATAACCAATCTTTACGTCAAAATCGTTTCCTCCAGCCATTTACTATTGTTCCTCCCAGGTAACAGCGGCAGTGATTGTAGTTGCAGCAGCAGTGTTATTATATGTATTACTCTCGGAACCGAGTACAAATAAGGTCTCAATTTCATCCGTTAATGGGAATGAGAGGTAGTCCTTATTGTAATCAAAGAACTGTTGCAATTCAAACTGTTCGCCACTATTAGCAGGAGTATACAGCGTTGTAATCTGTTGACCTGTGCCAGGAATTGGTGTCCTCTGCTCAGTGCTAATAGAGATAGCAGAGAGTGCTGCAAGAGGAGTATCAGTTGGAGCGTAAGTTGCTGGAATGCTGAGTGATGTTGGGTTTGGTTCATAGAACTCACCCGCTCTTAAGAAGTCACCAAAGATAAGAAGATTGATGTTGGTCTTTTCATATGCACTGAAAAGATATACTCCACTAGCATCTCTCTGCAGAGTACCAAAGATGGTAATTTCATTACCACTGTCACCATCGTAGAATCCTCTGAAGTATCCAAACGTGCTTCCAAGTTCATCTAAGTAACTTTGGTTACCAACCAATGTACTGTCAAGTGCTACTGGTTTACCAATAGATCCAATATTCAATGCAGTTCCCTTGTCATATGTTGTTGTAAAGTTTCCACTTACAGCATCTTCTGTTTGGAATACAGGACTCTTAACAAGTTTAATGGTAGCAAAGTTACCAGAGTTACCAATAGATAATCTAGTAGGATATACCTGGATACGGTTTCTTACACTATTAACTTCTTCTCTACACTTAAGACCAATGAGAACTTTGGGTCTATCAAGAATAAGAGAATAATTTCCACCTGCAGCAGATGACAATGATCTATTAAGATATACTTTCTCAGCAGCAGTGTCCACCCATACAACTTTAACACCAGGATCTCTATTGGGTGTTACAACTGTTGCACCCATAAAGAAGGTATAATCAGTTACAGACAGAGCATTAGTTCCTGCAATTGTTGCACCAGTAAGATCCAGGTAAGGAACATTTGCTAAATTACCACCACTTGAATCAGAACCATCAGAGTAATCATTGCCTGCAGTGATACCAAATGTCAACTTAGATCCATAAACTTCTTCAGTTGTTGGTGTGGCGTAATTAAACAGACGAACTGTACCACGGTCACCACCGTCGATGTAGTATGAAGCACCATACTTAACCAGGAATTCAGAGCGAGAATTTGATCCAGCAATATAGTTTTCTTGCTTGGTGTTATTGATGTAACCATAAGAATATTCTGTACCACCACCATATACCATGTAGGTGATAGGAAGTGTTGGGTTACCCAATGAGGATACCTTCAACTGGTTCGATGCTCTGAGGTGGTGAACACGTACCCAACGTGCCTCACCAGAGTCCAGAGGAACATATGCAAGGAAGAGAGCACCAACAGCGCCGTACCATGAGAATTCAATCTTATACATGGTAACATTCTCAGGATTAAGATTCCAGTTAGAAGACCTTGTTAATCCAGAACCAGTTGCAACGTCAACAACACCCTCACCAGGGAACTTTTGAGATCCTTGTGAGTAAACTACGTCAGAATACAGAACGTCCTCATCGGTTTGTCCATTAATCTTCTCACCAGAGAATCTAGAGCGTGGAACTCTATATTCATATACTGGCCAATATTGCGGTTTGACGTGGTTATAAATCCAATCTTTCAGAAGATTATTGTTAACGTAATTCAAGTCACTTCTAATTGATGCAGCGCCAGCAGAAGTTGTAGCAGCAACATCAGTCCCAACATAACCAATAGTAGTATTACCATACGTATACTTGTATGGGAATGCTCCAAATACATTCAGTGTCCAATCTTCTACTTTATCTGGTTCAGCACTATTGTAAGTACCACTGTACTGACCATCAGTTGTATCGGGGAGAGTAAATGGTGCAGGAGTAACCAGATATGGTCTTACTTTCTCTACAGTAATACTATTAGTAGAACCATAGACAAAAGTATGAGTGCTGGTGTCGGAAGAAGGAACTGTTGCCAGAACTTGAACTGTAAATACTGTAGTATTGACAACAGTTACAGAAACAAACTTACCTTGAATTGGATCAAGAGGACCATAACCATTTGCTGGAGAAGAGTTAGAAGGTCTTGGATAGTATTTAACAGACGCATTACTATCAAGATCACAAGTAAATCCTAACGAGAAATCATCAAATCTAACTTTATCACCAGTTGATAATCCATGAGCAGCACTTGTCGTGATCGACATAATACCAGTTGTTGGATTATAAGATGTCCCAGTAGTTGGAGTTAACTTATAGTTATCAGCACTAGTATTAGTATTAAACTCAACAGGTACTAATTTGTTAGCAGCAAATACAGAGGTATCATCTCCATTTGTTGGAACTAAAGTAAGTTTTGCCTTTGGTCCAACAATATCATGGACAAAGTAGATACCACCATCAACACCCTCAGTGTTCTGACCATTCTTATAGTAATAAACTGAAGAACCTTTTCTCAGACCCAAGTTAGTTACTCTACCACCACCTCTATAAGTATGGACAATGGTTGATTGGAACAGTTCAAATGTGAAACTATTACTAGTTACATTGCTGATTGGGAAAGTATCTTCATCATCCTTTGCAGGATAAACCTTAACAGGATTTGCAAGTGTATGAGAACCATCTCCTAATGCTTTGTTGTAACTACATACAGTTTCAATTCCTGCAAGACGGATAGTTTCACCAACAGTGTAACCAAGACCAGCAGCACCAGTACCAAAGTTGATGGTCATCTTACCTGTAGAAGGTACGTAACTTACGGTAGAAATATCATCTGCATCATCATAAACTCTATTGGTAATTCTTGCTACTGAAGCACTAGTAACGTTATCATAAGTAGCAGCATCAGGAAGACCAGAGAATGATGCATCACCTGCAAGAATTACCAGTTGTCTACTGTTAATGACTCTTCTGACTTGGAAAACATGCTGGTGTTCAGTATCTGTAGCATCTGGCCATACTAAAGGAGTTCCACCATTATCCCAACCAATATCATTAACACGAATATAATCACCCTCTAAAAGATTATGATCAGCAGTAAAGAAGAGTTGAAGTTGTACAACCTGAGATGCACCGCCAGTTGTTACGACTTTCTCTACTTTGTCGATGGAAAGAGCAGTTTCAGTAATCGTTACTTGCTCTACAGTTCCCCCAGAGAATGATACTGAATTGAACTGACTTCCATCATAGTTAGAGACGCCAACATGAACAACAATTTCATTATTGGATACACTTTCTACCTTAAAATGCTTTCTTGCATACTTGTTAGGATACAGTTTCTGACCTGTGTCACATGAAAGCATGATGTCTTTCAGAGTAACACTATCACCATCTTTGAATCCATGGTCACCAACAGTTGTAACAGTTGCTCTACCAGTTACATTGTTATATGAGAAGTTAGAAATATCATACTCAACTGTATCGAGAATAATCTCTCCACCACTTGTATTACCATTGATTTGTGCAATATCAATCTCTCTCTTTTCTTTGAGCAGAGAAGGATCAAACAAACCAGCGTGGATATTAACTAATCCATCACGAAGGATTACAGAATCTCCATGATACTTATAGTAGAGACCTGGTAATTCAAAATTGCCATAGTCATCATACTGTGCAGTTCCATACTGCTTAGGATTATTGGCGTTGGAAGGATCGTAGAAGAAGTATTGTGACTTCTGCTGAATCAGGGACTGAGTTCTTCTTACACAACAGAAGTTATCACCACGACTTTCGTTAATACTCTCATAGTAGTAACCATCAAAGTTATCAAATACACCATACTTCTTGATTGATGGGTGACGTACCTGTTTGTTCAACTCAGAAAGCATGTAATCTTCCTGATTGGTTCCAGTTGGATAATCACCAGATGAAGTAATTGAAGTGATTGGAGAACGACCAAACTTAACACCAAATGTACCAGCAGATACACGACCTGGTTGGTATCTAAAGAATCTCTTTGAGGTAAGAACTGAATACTCAGTAGAAGGTGCTTCAATAAGTGCTCCTGCTTCTGCAGGAACGTGACTTAATCCCCAGTCCTGCTGACCAAGGAATCCAGTGAAATCTGCACGCTCATTTGCTAAAACAGTTTTTAACTGTACTGGTGTCGCTGACCACTCCGATGGATTAACGTCATAAGTGTTAACGTCAGCAAAGATACCCAGAGCAACTTCAGATCTAGGAATACCGAGCAGTGAAAGTGCAACTTCTGATTGTTGTTTATTCTGTTCCTCAACAGGAATCGCTTCTTGGTCAGATGCAACGACGACAGGGATAGATTTCGCTGCCGACTGCTGACCAGTAGGTACTGGAGCTGTTCTGCCGACAACAACAACGGCAGAGTTATTGTTTACATTAGTGTTTGATGGCATGGATTAAACGACTCCGATGATACCTTTTGCGATTGTGAATGATCTTTTCTTTTCTATATATCCTCTGGCGTTAGCGTCAATTGCCAGAGTTTGTGATCCACTATTCCACCCATTAGAGGTGTTTGTCTGATCATGATAACTGTTAAATCCACCAGTATAAGAGAGTATCAAGGTGAATGACTGTTGAGCAAACCCAAAGTCAGCAACAGTCATGTTTGCTGGTAATGAATATGCCGTGTTGTGCTCTCTAAGAGTAACAAGATCCCCAACACTAAAGTCAGAAACGTTATCAGCATCAATCTTAATTTCATATTGTTCAGTGGTTGCATTGTATCCAATTACACCATCAATCATATATTCATCAGCAGAACCGACTGCCAAGGATTCTTGACCAACAACAGTATATGCAAGATAGTTATAATTGGTAGAAATATTACCACCACTTAATGTTGTTCTGTATGGAACAGAATGAACTGCTTGCGTATTTGTTGCTGGGAAGATTTCATAATTACCTTGTGCGTCAATTCCAGATACAATCTGAATTTGAACTCCACCATTATCTGCATCATAAACATTTGCTGCAAGCACAGAAATTTCTGGATTGGTTGCAAGACCATCCTGTCTGTACTTAACTTCACCAGCAATAGTTTCATTGCCAAGATTGTCAACAACAATTTTATAAACCTTTGCAGACACTGTAGTGTTTGTCAAGTCCTTAGCAAGGTTGTCCTCAACGAAGGTAAATCTAATATTTCCTCCAGTTCCTGTGCCAGTTGTCTTATCACATGTAATATTTACAGAATTATAATCACTATCGTAAATATCTTCAGTTGGAATCCACTCATCATCTGGACCAAGAATCAAATTATTCTCAGTATTTGCACTTCTAGAACCATAGATTCTAAGTCCTGTACCAGAATTTCTAATAATACAAGAGTTAAATGCTACAACTTCTGAAGTTGTAATATCAACAGGTCCAGGGTTTGAAAGGAATGAAGAATCAGAGACCTTCAATACTTGTGCGTCAGTTGCATTAAGTGGACTATCAACTGTTCTGTACGTAATTGAGTTGTCAAACACATTGGTATTTTGGATTGACATTCTCTTAGCACTTTCAGCATAAATGCCATCACCAACAGAGTTCTTAATATCCAAACTTGCAAAACTTACATTCTCAATATCTTCACAATAAATTAGACAGTTTGCTTGAGGTGTAGTGTTAAGTCCCAATCTCAATTGAGAGTTATAGTTACCATCGATAACCATATCTCTTACCGTAACATCTTTAATAGGTTGTGAAACACTATCAGATGCCGCACCTAAAGAGTCAACAGGATCTCTTAAGAACAATGCACAATAATATCTGCTGTATTCAACAGTTCCTGTTGTTTTCTGATACTCAGTATCAAAATATTGCTTCTTAAGAATTGTTGCTTTACCAGATCCAACAAAAGAGAAAGTAGAAGGAATATTTAATCTCCTTACAAGATATGTTCCGCCAATAACATAGAGAGAATTAAGTCCTAACTGTACTTGCTGATCAATAGCAGATTGTAAAGGAGCAGTATCATCGTGAGACAATTGAATTGAATTAAAGAATCCTTTATTATTCTGATCAAATCCATTTAAATCTAATGCAGACAGAATTGCAACATCAGTTGAATCTGTTGTAGATCCATTTGCTGGATTAGAAATAGTAATCTTTTCATTTACATAATCAACGTCAGTAACAGTTCTATATGCCCAACCAGGACGTGCTTTTCTTGTAGAAATATTTGAAATGGGTAATGAGCATGGAATATTGTTTACCTTTTGGAAACTTTGGTTATATGTTCCGTCAGTATTAAAATCACCCCAACTGGTTCTGTTGTATGGACCATAGTCATTGTATGTCCACGTTTCATTGGTAGTTGAACCAATATCTCTGTTACCAATGATTGCAATCAAGTTAACATTATCATTATGATTAGAAACTAATGCCTCATTTCTATCATACACTGGGACATTAGTATTACCATAGTTTACATATCTGTAGAGAAGGAGTGCATGGGTATCCCCAATAACTGGTCTTCTGAGAGGAACCGTATTATAAATCTGTTCGTTAAAATTACCTAATGGATAGTTTACAACATACTCAGAAGTTTGAGGTCCATTATGCTTGAGCTTCTTAGGACTAGAGATAACTCCTGTTTTAGTATTCATCAAACATGCATAATATGTGTATTGAACAGTTCCTCCAGTTGGACCTTGTGATGTAATTAAGTTTAATTGTTCATCATCAATATCATCTTTCCAATTATTAAAATATGATCCAGAAGGACCATCTACATCATATGAATTGTAGTTTTGTGTATTAATACCAAATACTTTAATATCATGATCAACTACAAAAGTTGATGCATTACTTACTTGTAAACGAACTAAACCGTTATTGGTATCTCTAGAGGTGACTGTGTAGAGAGCACCATCACCTGCAACACCATATGACTTCAAATTGTTAGGGTCACCAGTTGCCTGATCAAAGAACTCATAACCATCTGAATTATCATTTACGCGAAGAAGTTGACCTGGTGTACCAATTGTGGTGATGTTAGTACCACCCTTTGCAATCGGAATAACAGGAAGGTCATCGGCAGAAATAGCACCATTAGGTCCTTGGAAATTAGTTGCCCTAATTGTTCCATTGACATCCAAAGTTGCTGCTGGTGTGGATGTATTAATACCAACACGATTCTCATTATTAGTATATGGATTACCAGCAGTATCTTCAGATCTTACATCAATTACCTTAGTATTATCTACCTTGAGTTCTAATGTTGGTGAAGCACCGCCAAACTCAATGGCACTATTCGCACTATCGTATGAAGCAAACGTAGTATAAGTAGTACCAGTAGTAAGAATCTTAAGGTTATTAGTACCAAATCTAAATTCTGCTGGTTCTAACCCTAAAACATTTGTTCCAGAGATAGAAAGTGTTACCGATTCATTAGGCGCAGTGCTTCTATAGAAACCTGTGGATGTTACTCCTCCGAAGAAAATTCCAGGAGCAGATTGTGTTCCATTACCAACATCTAAAAATGGTGTTTGTACTTTATTAGTACCTGCTAAAGTGATGTTTCCATCACCCAAAGACAGTCCACCAACAGGCACGCTTAGAACTGTGGATCCTGAGTTAGATCCAGTTACAGTTACTAAATTATTAGAAGCAGAGAAGAAAGTTGGACCTGCACCAACCTGAATAGTTACATCAGATTGAAATGTAATCGCCTGCTGCGCTGTGTCTGCATTAGAAGAATCAAGATAAGGTTTATTAAACTTACCTTCTTCAATCGTGTTATCCTTGATAACATTTGATGTAATTCTGGTTAATGCCATTTACTTTGGTTTTTCCCTATATTTTATTTATTACGTTGCAAAACCACGAACAGTGATAATATCACCAATCTGAGGTTGTCCAGTAAAGTACAACTTACCATCAGATCCAAAGTGTGAATCTAAATATGGATCTTGCATGACTCCATTGACAAAGATCATTACTGAGTTTGATACATCTTTATACTGAGACAGTTGCCCAGGAGCACCATAGAATGTCTTATTATCAAGTGTTGACTCGGATACCCAAACAAAGTTTTGTGGGGTAAATGTGCCATTAATTGCTGTGCCTGTATATTGAGGAACAGTCAAATTATTTAAAGCAAAGTAGTTACCTGCCAAGTTAGTGAATCCCATGTTGTTGGTTCCAGAAGTGTTAGTTCCAGAAGCAACAACTTCCAGGGTTACTGACCATGCCTTAGCAGCAAGACCATAAGATGCATTGGAAGGAATGTCAACATTACCTGCCTGGTCAACAGTGAATACAGAATCTCCAGTTGCAGTTCTAAAATCAACGTACTTACCATCACCCTGCTGTTGCAGTTTGATGATCATACCATACTTATCAACATTGGTCTCAGCAGTCCAATCTGGATTAATAAGCAGAGAACCTTTGTTAGTAGCATTGTCAATTAATCCTTCAAATGTAGAATCATTCGTAGTATTACCAATGACAAGGTGCTCTCCGATTCTCTGGTTGCCAGTTACATCAAGGTCAAATTTGTAATTATATGTGGTTTGTGTTGCTGCAACACCAGATTCAAAGTCACTACCAATATTGAAAGTATGACCACTAGGAGACGTACTATCATCATATGCATGTAACTTCTCAGTTCCAATCAGACCAAATGGTCTCCACTCATTATCCTCTGAATAAACATGACCAACTGATCCACCATCATATGGATTTAAGTTGAATTGAATGTCACTCTTAGAAAGATCTGTCGTTGGGAGATTTGCTGTGGTTCCATTATTGAACTTAGTGACAAATCCAGCACTGTTTCTCAATTGAAGATTTGAGAAGACATAATCTCCACCATCACCATTTACGTTACCAATGAAGTTGACTGGTCCTTGGAAGTTAGATGCGATGCTATTTCCAGTTCCACCAAGAACATTGAGATTATTCTTAATAGTCAGAGAAGTCAGTTCATTAATCTCATTGCTAGTAGTTTTACCAGTAACAGCATTAATAACAGTATTACCAATGTACAAGTCACCGTTAGAGTTAAGACCAGAGTAGAATGCAATGCCACCTGCTTCTTTCAATGACTGAGAATACTTCTGCTCTTCTGCACTAAGAACCTTAGTTTGTCTGATTGGGAACGCAGTAGAGTAGTTACCAGGACCGAAACCAACATATTCAAATGTATGGTTACCCGATCTAATAGTAGATGGTCTACGAAGTTCAACTTTAATAGTCCAACCAGATTCTCCAGGGTTAAGATCAATCTTTCTTACCTCTGTGTCACCACTTCTAGATTCCATTGCAGTAAGAGAAACCCCATTACTGCTACCATCAGTTGGGTTAGCAATTCTTCTATGGGTAACACTATCGTCACCAACACCATCCCAATCCCACTCAACTTCATTATTCAGATACTCATCAAAGAAGTATGCAAGTGATTCTTTAGTGATACTAAATGATTTATCAACGTCTAAATTAATATTGGTATTAGTACCATCCTGAGTTTGAACACGACCAAGTGTTACTGGATCGGCAATACTCTTTGCAATAAGAGGATCACTAACTACATTATCAATGTCAATATTAGGATACAAATCATCAATCTCTTGACTAAATCTGAAATTATTATTTGCAAGAGCATTATCACTAGCAGTTGGACTACCATTGATGTAAACAGATCCCTTAAGAACTGTTAGATAGTAAATGCCAGGTGTTTCTACCTGATTGACAGAATCATATGAGAATGCTTGCTCCTCTTCTACCTCATAGATGTAGTAAACATCATTATACTCTTGACCAGTAATTCTATTATAAACGTTGAAGAAATCAGATCCTTCTTGCTCACGGGGTCTTGTAGAATCATGAGTCACTCTAGTAACACTACCAAGAGTACCTGGAGTTGCATCAGTACCCAATGCTGTAGTATAGATGTTTAACAGAGTATTTGCAGCAGAGATAACATTAGCACAACCACCAGTTACATTAATCAACTGCTCTTCACCACTAATATACTCGGGGAGTAAGTTACCTGGTGAATTACCCCACTGCTGAGCATTAACAGCAACACCATTTGGATCTGTTCCAGTAACGCCATTATTGATGACGTTATTAAACATAACCTTAAGACCGTCGAATAAATCTGATCCACCATTCAAGGACGAAACAGAATTAATCATTGCAACAGTTTCATCTCTCTCACCATTAATGCCTGTTGCACTGTCAGCAAGACCACCAACAGCATAGTATGATGCGCCATCATATGTTCTAGCATTACCACCATATCTCAAATCATATGCAACGGTTTCAATAATTCTAATAATATCCTCTTCACAACTTGTAGTTGAATCAGGTTGTGTGTTGGGAAGTGATCCACCACCAACATATGTCTTGTATCTGCTGACAAGATCAGTTGCCATTGTCTCCTTATTTAAAAGGAGTAAGTTTGCAGCATCAGTAAATCTATCACCAACACCTCTAACATTACCTTTCTTAGGTTGAATGACATAACCTGCTTGAGGGAATGATGGGAGAGTTCCATCTGCACCACGGCGAGTGACATAACGCAATCTGAAAATCTTATCATCATCAACTCTTTCATCTACCAATCTTGTAATATAAGAAGTTGGTGTGTTCTCAATCAAAGAACTTCCATATCTTGCAGTATTTCCAGAGAGAACGCCATAGATATCATTGAACGAACTAGATACTCTGATATACCAATTGTTTCTTGCATAATCATATTCAAATACTTTATTAGTTGTCCCATCTTTATCGATACGTGCCGTTTGTACGGTCTGCTCAGTTGCACCAGCAGTAGCAAAGAGAGGAACATATAATAGATCATTATCAGGAGCACCAGTTTTATCAAGAGATTTATATCCAATTCTATACTCACCTGCATTTGATGTTAAAGTTCCACCAAAAGTAATTTCAGCAGGAAGCCCACCAGTTGTAGGTGAGTTAAGAGTTACCTTATCCCCAGGTTGAAGATTACCATAATCTTGGTTTTGGAATGTTGCAGTAGAAACTTCACCATTACTTACAGTTACCGTAAGATTCTTTCCAGTCCCAACACCATTGAGAAATGCCTCATAGTCACCACCAGTAAATCCACTACCAGGAGCAGTAATTGCAAGTTCAGTGGTTCTACCGTTAATGTATAATCTAGTATTGCTTCCTTCTGCTTGTGTCTTTACAACATCAAGAGATTCCCAGTAAACATTGGAAGGTGCAGCTTCAATATTTCTTGGTGGAATGATATGTGTAATTTCTCCAAGAGAATCTTTATTAAATGCAGTGTCACTAAATCCAATGGATCTCATTGCATTTGATCCGAAGTTGGAGTTAGAGTTGGTGATAGACATATCACCACCGTCTTCAGCAATAAAGTGATCAGCAAAACCAACAGCAAAGACAGAAACTGCCTGAATTACTGCACGGTTGGATGCTTTAACGTGGAAACTTCTTGCTTCTGGTTTGTAAATTGCATTAATGTTAGTGTGACCACCCTGACCAGCAGCGACATATTGTAGAGAGTTGGGATCATAAACATAGAAAGAATTATCTTCTTTCTGCAGAGAGATTCCAGTGTACTGTGCAACAACCATGGACTTAAATCCAGTTGCTCTAGAACCATCTGCGTGCATACCACATGTTCCATAGGTAGAACGCAGTGAGATGTTAAAGATATATGGAGATGCAGATTCAACGGTGTCAATTTCGATCTCTACCTTCGCACTAGCACCAATAGTTGCTTGATAGGTAATCTGAGTTCCACCGAGAGTCAGATCATCATCAGAACCTGCCTCATATACATCCAACTGTGAAACTTCTGTTGGAGTAAGAATGTAAGTAAATTCACTTCTACTAATAACAGAAGATACTCTCTTCTCACCAGAATAGAATCCATTGGTATTAGCAGATCCTGTAATGAAATTACCATCACCAGTGATAGAAACAAAGTTACCAGCAGTCAGATTCAACTCTTCAGCAAGAGTTACAGTTACCGTTGTTGCGTTTCTTCTTACTCTTGTTATCTGAACACTATCAGCAAGAGGACCAACAATTCTATTCTCTTGAATCTTAGGTTCAATCTTTTCAGAGTTAATCAGAGTGATTGCATCAGAAACCTTTCTATAGAATACATGCAAATCATGCAGTGATGCATATTCAAAGATAGTCAGTTTTGTATGACTATAGAATGGAGCAACTGGATCTGACCACTGAACTGTATGATCTGTAGGTACAACTGGACTTGAGTTATAAACGCCAGCAGTATCACCATCAAAAATACTAAACTGCCAGAAGTAACATCCACCAGTGATTCTGAACAGAGCAGTTCTAGTGTTGTCATCCTCAAATGGAACCTGGAGTGTTCCCTGAATACCACTGGTTGCAGCAGCGTATGTGTGTGGTTTAGAGATATTAACAACGAATGTTTGACCACCAAGAGCAGTTTCAAATGAAGTGACTGTTGTGCCAGGTTCAATCAGGTTGTTGCCATTTGCATCTTGAATACCTGTCTTAAACTCAGCACCAACATAGATGTCATTAACAGTACCAGTGTCACCACCAGATGTGCTGTTAATTGTAATTTGAGTTCTATTGGTGGTGTTTACATCAAAGTTAATTTGAATGCTAGATGCCGCAGTATTGTTACCACCACCAGGAACATACTTAGGTCTCAGTTTTGTTTTTCTAAGATCCAGACCAATAATCGATACGCCTCTAGGGATGATCAGACCACCTCTAGTAGCATTAGTGATTCTAAAAAGATCCGCATACTGTTTTGTTGAGTTGCTCCATCCAAGATTCCCCTCAGAAGCAAGTTCAGTAAATGCAGTATCTACGTTTGGAACAATATTATTACTTCCGTCTAACTTATATGCATAAGATCCAGGGCGGTTGTCAACAATGTGATCACCAGGATACAGAAGGATGGTAAATTGATCAAACTTATCGTCAGCATTACCTGCACTGACGTATGAATATCTCGCTACTTCAAGAACTGCACGTGCAATCGTCTTGAAAGGTCTAATTGGCGAATTGCCTTTATTATCAATTGCATCTGTAGCATCAAAATCATCAGGATTGACGTACAGGATTCTTCCTTCAACGGAAGAAATAATGTTTTGAAGTCGTGTTAATGCCATTAAATTGCCCTAATATGACACGGATCTAGTTCTTGAGTTATTTATAAACACTCCTTATTCTTGTTGAAATGCTTTCTGCATTTCTTGACTTCTTTCATTTCATCCTTAATCATTTGATAAGCATCTTCTGCAGAGATCTTTCTTGCCATCTCCATAGCGGCGATAATCTCCACTCTAGTGCCAAAATGCTTCAGTGCTTCTTCAAAACAATTTAGTTCTTCGTACATTCTTTTACAGTTTCAACTGCTTCTATGTAGTCCTGATAAGGGACCATTACAGCATTATTTTTTCCGTCAGTAACACCAATGGTTTCACCTTCTTCTACCCGAGTAATTAACTCGTCCCAGTGATCTTGCCAGTATTCGATAGTGTAAGTGTCCATGAGTATTAAATTGTAAACTCCCCCTCCTGGGATCGAACCAGGGACCAAACGATTAACAGTCGTTCGCTCTACCGCTGAGCTAAGGAGGAATGCATCAGCACCAATCTGATTTATATTTCTCAAATCGTGCTATTTGTTTATCTACAAAGTCAGAATATTTGACCTTGAATTCTTCTATCCATTCATCTCTATTAATACGATCTCGGAAAATTACTTTTCCTTCAGAAGTTCGCTTGGGTTGTAGAAGACCACGACCCTGATTAGAGATTTCATAACATACTTCTTCAATGTAAACTTCTTTAGTTGACACCAAAGTAAGAAGTCCATCTTCATTCTTGTATTCAATAAACAAGAACTTGAGATCATTAT
>Ga0255772_10000968_pt1 | contig 28321 bp, 19 predicted proteins | sample 071ome_34_FD_179970 | JGI IMG/M metagenome (GOLD analysis project Ga0255772, IMG submission 179970) | Coastal salt marsh microbial communities from the Groves Creek Marsh, Skidaway Island, Georgia - 071411BT metaG (version 2) | ecosystem: Environmental > Aquatic > Marine > Intertidal zone >...
GCGATTTCAACGCGACGCCGGAGGAACCGTGCATGGAACACTTAAGAGGGAGAGGGTTGAAATCCGCGTACGAGGATTTAGAATCATCACCAAGTAGTAGCAGCAAGAATGGAGAACAACAGCAACAAACACAATTAGAAGGAGAAGAGCCGTTTTTTACGACGTTCAAAACCAGACTCGGTTTCTTCAAGAACGGAACGAGTAAACGAGTGTCGGATTATATCATGTACTCTGCGCACAGAGGCGCGAAGATTGTTTCTAGAGTAGAGCCGCAACAAGATGGGTTTGGAGAAGGTGTCATAGGATTACCATCGAAGACGCAACCGAGCGATCACTTGTGCTTGAGATCGCGATTGAGTTTTGAACATCCCATCATCGCGACGCCGAGTTCGAACAGCAGCGCGCAAGCGAAGTAAATACGAAACTTTAAAAAAAAAGGATCTGTAAGAGAGAGAGAGAGAGAGAGAGAGAGAACAAAAAAAGCTTTTCAAAACGCACAAAAGGCAGTAAGAATCTACACTTTAAAACTTACTTTGTTATGTTATACCATTACTATCTATCTATACGTCTATTCGTCTAACCATCATTGGAAGAATGTGTACTTCAGCAAACTCACAAAAACACTTTCAAGCGCTCGTGCGAATCTGCATCCACAGCGAAGCGCCTCTTCCTTTCGTCTATCCAGAGAATTTGGGCGCCAACATTTCTAGCGTTGTTGACGGCATCTTGGAACTGATTACCTTGCATTGGGAAATCCGTGTACATAACGCAATCGTCGGCTTTGACTCTGTACAAATCGCGCGCCCAGAGACGGATTTGGTCGCACACCGTTGGCGGTACCGCCGGGTGGTTTGGTTTCTTACCAATAGTGCACCTCGGATGCGCTCGCGTTTGGAGATAGTTTACGATTTGATCGGGCGAAATGCCAGCACGCATGGCGTCTAGGATAGAATCTCGCGTAATCATTCCGACGTATGCGTTCGGGAGTTTGTAATCTGGTCGAGTGAACAGCCTTAAAACCTCCGTTTCTAGTTCAGAGTGCGTATACGCGTATACTCTGAAATTCGTCTCCACGATGATGTGACCGTCGATGCGCGCTAAAGCCGATTTCGCCGAAGATGTCGTCGAAACGCTCGATAATCCAGCCGATAAAACGGTGGGCACGTACCAATCGTTGTCCTTTTCATCGTCTTCGTTTTCGTATAATACGCCTAAAGCGCTTAAATGACTTGCCACGCGTCTTTCCGCCTCGGAGAGATTCGCTTTGGAATATTTGCGCCCCGGGTGCTGAAACGAAAGTCGAACTAGAAACGCCATGGCAGCCGCGGATGATTCGTCGCTATTTACTTTGTTTTGTCGTTGATCGTCTCCTCCGTTGGAAGTATCCATGTTATCCTCTTCTTTTTCCTTCATTGTTTTATCCTTATTCTTCTTCTCGAAATCTCCGCCTCTCGCGTACCTCGCCAACAAAATCCAAATCTGCTCCGAAGTCGCGCCTAACAAGAACGAGAATCCCTCGCTCGTAATTCGTCCATCTTTCGTAATCAACCTCGCCGCGTAAAACAACTTTCGCAAATGCAGCGCGTGTTGCAATCCACCACCTCCTTTCTTCATCATCATCTTCTTCTTTTTCCTCTTCTTCTCCGCCGACGCCTCCGAAGTCAACTCGAGCAACACCGTCTCCCACCGACTCTTCGCGTAGTGATCTAAAAACTCCTTGTCTCCATTAAACTGAGCGGCAGTCGTGGTCGTCTTCTTTGTTGCACTCTTCTTCTTCTTCTTTTGTTCGTTTTCTTTCTCTTTCTCCTCCTCCTCCTCTTCGTCGTCTAAATCCTCGAAGCCTCTCTCGATCGCTCGCTTCACGTGTTTCCGAAAGTGTTCGTGGACGATAAAACCACCCTCCTCTTTTTCGTCGTCGTCTCGTCGATTTTTGGTTCCACCGACCGATTCAACTTCCACGAACGCTCTCAGTTGCACCAACCGCTCCAACGCCATCTCGTGCGCGCTCTCCGCCCCTCTCTTCGTCCACGATTGAATCATCCCGTGACTCACCACGTGGTTCGCCGGTAAAAATATGCATCGCATCACGTATTGTTTCGCCAACGGTGTCAGCGCTCGCAACACCGCCAACGTCGCCCACGGGGAGATTTTATACAAGTGATTTATTTTCTCCTCCGATAAGTGCGCGAAGAATTCCACGAACGCGGACGATGACGACGTAGAGGAGGAAGAGGAAGAAGACATTCTCGGTTCTTTCTTTCTGTGTGTGTGTTCTCCGCGTCCGCGTTGTGTGTCTTCTTTTCCTTCTTCTTCTTTGTCTTTGTCTTCTTCTGTATGGCGTGCGAGTGTAAAGAAGAGCGACAGAGAAGAAAGAAGAAAATTGAAAACGCATTCGAATGACTCAAAACGCACAAAAAAAATCAAAAAAATCAAAAAAAAAAAAGAAGAAGAAGCGTCACTCACACCCACATAAAAAATGATGCGCGACTTTTCGTCGTCGTCGTCGTCAGAGAACGACGGTTTGTATTCATCTTCTTCTTCTTCTTCGGACGATGAAGAAGAAGAAGAGAAGAAGACGGGAACGAAAAAAGCGAACGCAACAACGGTTGGGGGAGAAAATGTCGTCGAGGAGGACCAAAAAAAATTCTTCGCCATCGCGAACGAAAAGAGAGTCTGCGTCGGGTGTCGAGAAATGGATTCTCCGTGCATTTCGCAAGGTTTGTGCTTAGACCCGACTGTCATCGAGTTACTCGACGACGCCGGAAGAGGAGAGAGTTTGTTTTTGATCGAAGGACAGCTGGTGAGGTCGGTCGGGGAGGAGTGGCGCGCGACGAGTTTGGTGTATAAAAAAAGCAAAGGAGAAGAAGAAGAAGATAACGAACTATTATTGTCGAGACGACTTTCGGGAGAGCAACCGACGTCGACATCTGTCGTCTCTAAAGAAGATGAGAAAGAAAATGAAGCGGAAGGAGAACGTAATCACGATCACCCGTTGATCGCGCTGGGCTTACCCGCCGACGTCGAGGAGGCGAAAGCATATTTGAAACGAATCAACGCGGAGACTATCCCGCACGGCAACCATCGCGATTTTTTGTACAAGAACCACTTGTTGCACTTTTACGAGAGGAGAAGAGAGAAAAGTGGAGAACGAAATGAGGAAGAAGAAGAGTACGATGATGACGGCGAAGATGGCATGTGCGGTAGCGACTGTCGAGAGCAGCACAACGGGAGCAGCAAACGTTTTAGCAACGTAGAGGATCACGGACAAATAGCCGCGGTGATTCGACGCCAGAGGAAAGGACACGACCAAAATCTCGGAGGCGGCGATTACGTACCGTTGCGAGGAAGTAGCGCGCGAACAAAAGTAGGTGAAACTAGTAAATCAGAAGGAGAAGAAAAACAAAACGGCGAGGAAACCGTCGTAGACATACGTCAACTCGTCGAGCACGAGCGGCGAGGCGGAAACGAAGTCGCCTCTCAAACGCGATTCAAAGTCGAAGGCATCTGTTGCCCGAGCGAAGTGCCTTTGATCCATAATATTTTAGATTCAATGTCCGGCGTGAGGAACGTGAAAGTGATCGTCCCGACGAAAATGGTTTTAGTAGAGCACGCGAAAGCGTACGCGCCGGTTGAACTCTTGGTGGATGCTTTGAACGCGGCGCATTTACGCGCATCCGTCGCGGATGTAGATTATTACGACCACAAGAACACAAACGGTGGCGCGGCAACATCAGAATTTCACGCGATGATGGCCAATGTACCCGGACCGAAGATTCTGTTAGCGTGTTTCTTTACCATTGTCAGTTTGTTGCATTTCATCGAAGACGACGGAGGTGTTTTTGAACACTTCAAATGGGTCGCTTTAGGTGCCATTGCGGTTGGATTACCGGAAATTATTTTGAAATCGTACGGGTCGTTGCGAATGCGTGTGGTGGACATAAACACGTTAATGGCAATCGCCATCGCCGGTGCCGTCGCTTTACAGGATTTTTTTGAAGCTGCCGCGGTCGTGAGTTTATTCACTTTATCCGAATGGCTCGAGTCTCGCGCTATGGCAAAGACATCGGACGCAATGAGCGCCGTGCTCGCTTTGCGCGTAGACGAAGCTGAGCTCGTAAACAAAGACACACAAACAACTCAAAAAGTTGCGGTTGAATCTGTCGATATCGATGCAATCGTTCGCGTGAGACCGGGTGCACGCGTTCCGCTCGACGGAATTGTCGTCGATGGCTCGACTGCTATCGACGAAAGCGCGTTGACGGGTGAATCAAAACCGGTTTCGAAAACTGTTGATTCGCAGGTTTTTGGCGGCACTGTGAACCAAAAAGGATCCATCGATGTTCGCGTGACGTCGGTTTCCGTAGACTCGGCGTACTCGAGACTCATTCGATTAGTCGAAGAGGCGCAATCCATGCGCTCTTCCGCCGAACGAATGATTGAAACGTTCGCGAAGTGGTACACGCCAATTGTTATATTAGCTGCGTTGCTTTACGGTGTCATACCGGTTTTGGTTTCCACAGATAACGCGAAAGAGTCGCTGTATACCGCGTGCGTCTTACTGGTCATCGCGTGTCCGTGTGCGCTCGTGTTGTCTACTCCTGTAGTTTCCGTGTGCGGCTTAACCGTGTGCGCCAAACGTGGCGTAGTGGTGAAAGGATCGCAATTCTTAGAAAGATTGGGACAGCTGAAAACAATGTTCATCGACAAAACAGGCACTTTGACCTCGGGGACGTTTGAAATGACAGAAGTGAAGCTGGCAACACCGCCGAATGACGATGCGAGCATGCCACGTCCTGCGTTGGGTGTTGGAGCGCTATTACGCTGGGTGTGTGCGGTGGAGTCGAAATCATCGCATCCACTGGCGTTTGCGATTCAAAAGAACGCCGGTGCGGCTGTTCGCGTTGCGGCAAGGCAGTGTACGGTGACGAATTACGAACAAATCGACGGCATTGGCGTGAGAGCGATGGTTGATAACGTTTTAGTTGAACTTGGAAACGAAAAAATGGCCGAGAAAAAACTATGGACGTTGTCTGATTTGAAGTTGTACGAGACGGCTATTCGATGGGAAACAGAGATTGGCGCGACGGTGGTGTGGGTTGGCATCAACGGTAAACTTGGCGGTATTTTGAAAGCGGAAGATTCGATGAGGCCGAGTGCAAAAGACGCCATCACGAAGCTTCATAACTCATCGATTGACGTAATTATTTTAACTGGCGATAACAAAGGCGCGGCGGAAATGTGTGCTAGAAATTGCGGCATAGATGCGCAGACGAACGTGTTCAGTTCGTTGACGCCAAACGAGAAATTAAATAGGATTACCGAGGAGGTTCAAAAGCAAGAGAAGGAGTTGATGACGCGAAAAAGAACAATCTTTCGAACGTCTGGACGCGGTACAATTGCAATGGTTGGTGACGGCATAAACGATGCGCCGGCATTATCGGCAGCAGACGTTGGTGTTGCGATGGGCGTCGCCGGAACCGCGGCGGCGATGGAAACCGCACCGGTTGCGTTGTTGACGAACGATTTGAGTCGTCTCGCGGATACGATTTATATCGGAAGAAGGTGCGTTTTGAAGATTCGACAGAATATCTTCTTCTCTGTGACGACAAAATTAATCGTCTTGGGCTTGACCTTCGCCGGTTTAGCCGGATTGTGGCAAGCCGTCGTCGTGGACGTTGGCAGCGCCTTGATTGTCATTTTTAACGGCATGTCGATTTTACGCGAAGCAGAGAAAGAAGACGCGAGACGAAACAAGATTTCACACGAAGTGGGTGTTAAATTTGCAAAAGACGAGAAGGAAAAGCAGAAACTGCTAGCGGAGCGGCAACAAGTGCATTCGCACGGACACTCTTGCTGCGACCACAAAAAGGAGGAAGAAAAGAAACCCTCTGCTCCCTCGTGTTGCGCCGAAGGAACGTGTTCTGCAAAAACGACCGTGTTTTCGGCGGAGAAGCTTATTAGCCGTTAGGTATGAGAAGAAGGGAAAACGCAGAAATGCCGAGTAATAACATCGTTAATTGGAACAAAAGTAAACACGTATTTGAACGATGCCTGTTCAATTCGCACGTTTGTATCACATAGATGTTATTTTTTTGTCTCTCTCTGAGCTTTATTACCAAATGATATCGCTACAGCTAAATCTACAAATCTACGCGCTCATTCCATCCGATGAAGAGGACGGTGACGCGACGAACAACTCATCTTCCTCCTCGTCATCTCCATCATCTTCGCCGCTATCATCCAAAGAAGAGGAAAAAGAAGGCGTGACATCGACGAGATAAACAAACTCGTTTTCACCGCCTCCTACGTCTCTTCGAAACTGTTTCATCATTCGCAATTTTCTCTTCCCTGAGTTGGATGCATTTAACATGTGATAAATGGGAGCACCATTCCCCATCAGCCGCGTGGGACCTAAGTATTGCCCATTTTGTATCACACCAACGATTTGGCTCCCAAACAGTTCTCGCTCATCTTTATCTTCCTCTTTCATCGAAATTTTGTCGTCGTTGGCATCGTCGTCGTCGTCGTCGTCGTCGCTGACTAACGTGAACGAATGCGCGTCTAACTTTTCCCGGGTTTTTTCATCGTCTAAACTGACCCATTTCCCAGTCGTCGGGCATCTCAGCTCGCTCGGTTTATACTCGCCTTTATAACGCATTTTCTGGCAATCGTGAATGTAGTAGCCCATGTAGTAGTACTTAAAATCGTCCAAGGAATACTTTGCCGTGTTGCGATTCATGGAGACAAAATCAATCTCGTACAACGCACTCAATTTTCCGAACTCGAGTTTCATTAAATCGGGATCGTGATAAAAGTATACCGAGCTCAAAACAGTCGGCAAGATATCACAAACGCCGACGGCTACAAGCTTATCGTCGATGAAATATCGAAAATGTTTCGACCCGTACATTTTATCGTCCGAAACTAACGGCGTGTCGCATAAAAAATTGACGTACGAACTCTTCTTCAACTTTGAAGGCGGGTCCTTGTGAATTTTCGCCTGGTATCTTTGCCATAATTCAAAATCTTCTCGTCTGAATTCCGAGTTTTCAACCGTCACTGTGAATGCGTGGGTGCTTGCCTTTTTCTTTTCCTCCCTCGGTGGTGACGCTTCGTCTTTCTCATCCTTCTTTTTCGTCGGTTGCGGCTGTAGACGTGATGGTTTGCTTTCCGTCTTTTCAACATCCGAGGAGGAGGGAAAAAAATTGAGGAAACCGTCGTGCGCTTCCACTCTAAAGTGTCCCATTTCATTCTGTTTCTCATTCAATCGCTGTAAAACCTTCGCGACTACTTCATCTCGATCTTTCTTCAGCTTCCCTGCGATTATCAAACACGCTGAGGAGGTATATTGCGATCCTTTCTTCAACGCTTCTCTGTTCGTCGTCTTCTGTACCAGTTTTTGTTGTGGTGGTATTTTGCTCAAAACGTCGACACCGTCTTTATCGCAGTTGAAAGAGCACCTCGCGATGGCATCCAACACGCGCTGTATCAAAAAGCCTCGCTCTTCCTCTTCACTTTCATTTTCCACAGTAGGTGTTTTCTTCTTTTCTTCCTTGCATGTGCCGTCGTCGTCTCTGCTAACCTCTTTCCCCAAAGAAGAAGAAGACAACTCACCCGTCTCTAAATATCTCTCAAACTTTCTCTCCACTTTCTTCTGCTTGGACGTTTTCTTAAACCTACCCACGTCCAATCGAATCGTGCACAGAACGCAACAGTTGCTTTCGATTGGCGTAGGATGGTACACCCACCTCCCGCTTCGTCTCCACCCGTTGTTGATGCATCTTTCGTAGTCGAAAACAGTTAAAAAATGCGCCACGAAGCCGGTTGAAATCGAAGACGAAGAGATTTTTTTGCAGTATCCGCAGCGCGATTTAGAATACTCGCCGTGATATTCGATTATCGATTTCATCGTGCCGTTATCGTTGTTGTTGTTGTGGTTGTTGTTGTTGTTATTGTCTTTCGACGACGACGACATTCTTTACGTGTACTCGTGTTGCTTCCCTCGTCTTCTTCCGCGCATCATGATGTTGATGTTGATTTTATGGTGATGATATTCGTTATTCGTATTACACACTTGTCTCACTCTCTCCTCTCTCTCTCTCTCTCTTCAAAACCACTTCTTCTCTTTTTAATAATTATAAAACTACAACTTATTGAACGATACCGGCGTATCGTTGTGAACTCTCCAAATCGTCTCACCGAGCAAGTTCCCGACGGAAAGCACGGTTAATTGCGCGAAATCTCGCTCCGGCGTGTGCGGAATGGAATTGGTCACGATGACTTCGGTAAACGCGCCGCTGCCTAACCGTTCCACCGCGGGCGGGGAAAACACCGCGTGCGTGGCGCACGCGTACACCTCCCTCGCACCGAGCGTTCGGCACAACTCCGCGCCAGCAAGTAAAGTACCGCCCGTGTCGATCATATCGTCCAACATGACGCAAACTTTTCCTTCAACGTCACCGATTAAGTTCATCACTTGCGCTTTGTTGTGTCCCGTACGTCTCTTATCGATGATGGCTAAAGGCGCGTCGGCTAACTTTTTGGCAAACGCTCGCGCTCGAGGCACGCCACCAACGTCCGGGCTAACGACAACAACTTCGTCCGGGTGGAAATCTTTCGATGTCAAATAATCTAAGATGACGGTTTCGCCGTAAATGTGATCGACGGGAATGTCGTAATACCCGATTGTTTGTAACGAGTGAATGTCCATCAACACCGCTCGGGTCGCTCCAGCCTGGGTCAACAAGTTTGCGACGAGTTTCGCGGCAATCGATTCTCTTCCAGCCGTTCTTCGATCGGCTCTGGCGTAGCCGAAATATGGGATCACAGCCGTAATCGATCGGCAACTCGCGCGTCGACAGGCGTCAATCATTACCAGCAGCTCCATGATGTTATCGTTCGTCGGCGGGCACGTCGGTTGGACTAAAAACACGTCTGAACCACGAATAGACTCGTTAATTTGCACGTAAATTTCCCCGTCCGCGAACTTCTTTATCGTCAGTTTCCCGAGGTCCATGCCTAAATAGTTGGCAATTTCCGTGGACAACTCTGGGTGCGCCGATCCGCTAAAAACTTTCAAAACGTTCTTCGTTGGCGAAATCGAGGCGTTGTGCTGATTCAACATATTTTCTCCGTTTGAACCATTCCCAGCAAAGGAGTAGTAGTTGTTATTGTTACTATTATTATTATTTGAAACGGGAGAGGAATCAACCAAATCGGCGAATATGTCCGCGGAAGAAGAAGAATAGGAGGAAGCTGAAGAGTTATCTTCCGATATCGCTTTTGATTTGTTGTTGTTGTTGTTGTTTAAAAATGACGGCTTGAATTTCAGGTTGTTGTTTGAAAAAGTTTTTCGTATTCCTTTATTCACTTTCATCGCTCTCTTCGATGACGATAAAGACGAAGGTAAACAACAACACCAAGGTGATGATGGAGACGACGACGACAAAGACAACGACGATGTTGTTGTTGTTGTTGTTGACATCATCATTGTTGTTATTGTCGTCTTGTTGTTGTTGTTGTTTTGTTGTTCCTCTTTTCCTTCTTCTTCAAAAATGTATGCGGGGCTCAGAAAAAAAGTTTTAGGGTTTCATTTCAAGCTTTTAAGGGTTCCAAAATGAGCATCATGCACGCAAAGGTAAAGAAGATAGCAAAAAAAAATAACAAAAAATTATAGCTTAAATCAAACCCAAAGCGTATTCTCGGTCGTATAATATAGTTGGTTAGTATCCTGGACTTTGACACGCAATTTGTCCAATGTAATCCAGTCACCTAGGTTCGAATCCTAGTGCGACCTAAGTCTTTTTTTTTCCTGCGTGATGCATGTGTGTACGTTTACGCGGCGATTGACATAGTTTAAGGAGCACTTCTGGGTCGAAAGTTCCTAACTAAGGAATTTTTGGCTAACTTAAGGAATTTTTTGTCTTAAGTTTTTTTTTCACTTCGATGGGAGATTTCATTAGAATATCTCTACTTTTAGTCGCGAGGAAAACGAGCGACGGATAGTAAACGGGAGTAATTACCCCAATACAAGTCACGACATCACTTACAGTGATATACTCTCGGAGTCTAGTGTATTTATATTTCAACGCATTCGCTGTTATAACGAGGAGATACGTGTTGAAATATCGCACCAAAGGCGCGTTTTTTTGACATTTTGATAATTTCGAAGGTCCAAACGCGCTCAAAATGGCACGATACGAGTGGTGACCGACCGCGTTGCACAAGTAGACGGTTTCTCTGGGTAGATATTAAGTCGATTGAACTTGATCGGGCGGTTTTACATTTGTTTGATGCATTTAAGGGTGATCTGATGCGCGCTTAAAAAAACGAGAATTGGCGAGTGTTTCCTTTATTCCTCCCGTTTTAGATGCCCAAATCGATTGGGGTATGTAATCGAGGCAGATAGTGTTCGTATCGATTGTTGTTAGATAATCAGTCATTAAAATTGATGTTTAACGTCGATTGTTAGTTATATACAGAGTTTACAGAGTTTGCACAGATCATTTCGGCCGTGCTTACTTCTTCGGAGCGGTGGCGTGTTTGTGACGTCTTCGTCGACTTCATCGTCGACGTCAGCGACTTCTGCGTTCTTTTTTTGCACGAGAACACGAACGAGAACACGCTGATGGATAACACGTTTCCAGAGGGATCGATCCGCGTCTTCTTTTTCGAAATTCATGGCGCCGTTGGTTCTCCACTTCTCAAAACGTACGCGATGAGAGAGTTTTGAGGGAGATTCCTCCTTTCGGGCACCGATTTTATCGTACACTTCTTTCTCGTATGGTTTTGGGAATGTGAACGCTACAAAAACACGCGCAATACGCAGGGCATCGATAATGATGATGTTTACTCGTTGCTTTGTGCTTTTTTAAGGAAAAATCGGGCGCGTGACATCGTTGGTTGCGCCATTTTTTGCGGTCAATTCAGGGGGCTGTGAAAGCGAATTCTCACCACACGTATCGGAAAAGCGCTTTCACAAGATTAAATTGGAATTATGTATGTATGTGTGTATATTAATTAGGATGATAGGTTTACTAAACAACCTCTCTCTCTCTCTCACACGATGTCTCTCAAACGACGAACTCTTTGCGCTTGTGGCGTTCAAATTCACCAGATGGTCACAAAAAAGCCTTCCCGTACTCACTCATGGCGTTTGTGTGTATTCTTTGTACTTCTTCTCTATTCTTCATCCGAAGAAGGGGGGTTTCTCTCGCGCATCTTCACGTAGTGTTCAAAAAACGCAGCAAGGTTCTCGTTTTTCTCATCTCCGCCGAACGCCCAATGCTGCCACAGTTCTATGGCACGCTCATCAACCCAGTCGTCAAATGATTTGTCCTCCGAGTCCGAGCCGCCTGCATCGGCACTTGGATTTTCAACCAAACGATCAAGCTCCTTTCTCGTTTTTTCCACGTTGCGATCTTTTTGTTCGTAAACGTTAAACGATGTCCCTTTGTCGCGAACGAGTTCCGAATCACCCAAAGGATTACTCACGGAGTCGCTCGGCACGTAGCTTTCGCTCGACGGGCCGTCGCTCGTCGTCGAGTCGCCGAGCGTTATGACCTCCTCCTCCTCCTCCTCCTCCTCCTCGTTTTCTTCTTTCTTCTCTTTCTCTTTTTCCTCGATCGTTTTCTTTAACACGTCTGCAAACGATTGTTGCCCCGGAACCGTCTTTTTCGGCGGCATGATCGATCGATCGTATCGCGCGCGAGTGCTATTATACGCTTCTTCCTTCTTCGCTGGTCAAGTGCTTTTTGTTCTTGTGTATTTTTTATGAAGCTTCGTCGTCGGTTAATCAAATCAGATGCGATCGCTCTCATTAAAAGAAGCATAAAGTCACGCGCGCGCAGGACAAGTGTGTTGAAATCTAGAGAAAGCAGTAGTTTGCATCAGTGAGTGTGCCGTCGCTGTCGATCGATCAACTATGTCTTGCAAATGGATCTACAGCAGCGAAGAAAGCGAAGAAGAGCATGATGTTGTTCCACAGGTGAGCAAAGTAGAAGAAGTGAGATCCCCCTCGTTCGTCGTATTTTTCCTTCGCACTCAACTGTTTCGAAGCTGCGACTGCAAAACGCAACCGCGAGTAAACGCTTCGCGCGAATCGAGTCGAACTCGATCGCTTACCGCGGTACTTTGCTGATACAGAGGCGAGCGACGGAGAGACGAAGCGAGTTCTTCTTAAACTCTTCATAAAACTCACAACAAACGACGCCACCCCCCCCCTCTTTCTCATTCTTCTATATTATTATTCTCATTCTTCTATATTATTATTATTATTACAGGCACAACTCGCGCTGACAAAAGGAGGGGGTGAAGGAAGAAATGAAATAGAGGACGACGACGACGAAGAAGAAGAAGAAGAGGAAGAAGAAGAAGAGGAAGAAGAGGAAGGAGACGACGATTTCGACGAAGAGTTCGTTGAAGACGGAACAGAAGCAAACGTGCTAGAGTATCTGAATACCACGGGTATCGAAGTGGAATACGACTATCTGCGCCGATTAGTCTTCCGTACGTTGGGTGAGGATGCGAACAAGGAAGAGAAGGAAGAGGAAGACGGAGAAATGCGCTCGAAACAAATATTCGAAGAACAAATCAAGAAGAAGCTTGATCTTCTTGATCATCCGACGGGCGACGCACCACTGAACTGTGTCACGTTTGCTCCGAGTCCCCAACAATTGATACAAAAGTTCAAAGAGCTTATAGATACGGGAACGATTACGTGGTACGGTCGCCGCGACGTTCGCACTGGGAGCCAGGACCTTTCGGATCAAACGTTGGAAATGAATTGTATTAAATTCATCAAGACGTTGAGTGCTGGTGGCGGCGGCTCTGGCGATGCGATATCGACGAAGGTGCTTTATGATTTAGATAGCTTCCTCGAGAAGATTAGCTGCACAAAATCTTCTCCAACAACGACTCTTCTCGCGACAACGACTACTTAGCCGCAAGTACGCTCTCTCTCAGATTGCACGCGATTCGTCGCGTCATGGACAAGCATCCAGATATTCCGATTGGTGAACACGACAAGAACACTTTGTACCGCCAATATGAGGCGCTCGGCGAAATCGCCGGTATAGTCGATCACGTCGTCAGAGAAATCAAGGAGAGGCGCTTCAAAAAGAATTATTTTGATTTCGATTACTACGACGTTCTCGACGCCATTCTCAAAATTTACGACGGCAGGTTGGCTTTGGAAGAGCGCCAGCTCATTTGCGAATTCGGAAGTCGATCAGAGTTGAGTTTGATTGTTCTTGTACACAATCCGGAAGAAAGGTTTGTTCAACATTTATTAAAAGAAAGGCACATCGTTATCGTCATCGAATCGAAGATCTCTATCGATAAGGAAAGCGATTACTCGAACGTCGAAACTCCGTTGCCGGAGGATTTAAAGATACGCTTAAAAAAGCGTAGTCGTTTCATCAACAAAGACGACGAAACCACTACCATTTTCCCCTATGCGGGCGAGCAGCAGAACATCGCGAGAATTTTAGTGGGCATTTACGCCGCGGAAAAAACGAAGCAGGATTCATCATCTAGATTCGTCGTGCATCTTTTGAAAGCGCTCGATGAGAGAGGTTTCGATGGAAAATACTCCTGGCCGTACCGAATTTTTCGTTTGATACAAGAGCTCGGTTGCCGCGATGATTTGGGTACCATCCAGTTTGTGTGTAATCCAACGCCGGAGCAAATGAAAAAATTTGACGAAGAACGAGCCAACTTGGTCATAATTTCGACTAAAGACGGCGAAGATCTTCCAGCAGACGTCAACTTTTTGCGCGAGGCCGTGTTTCCAGAAGGCATAAAGGTTTCGGTGAGTTTGATGGCGCATAAAACCGCCGCCGTATATAGCTTAACTCCGGTTCGAGAAATCGAGAGCGAAGATGTGAAACGCATGGTGATTGATATCTTCCTCACGGAAAGAACCTCTGAGGATGTTAATCGTCCTTTCTTCTTGATTCCAAGAGTTGCTAGATTGGTCAACCGGAGAAAGGGTGCAAACTTTGGAATGTCGTATTTAGTGTCGTCGGTTCTTAAGAAACTTAAATCCGGTGACCGAAAGGTGAAGGAAAAGTACAAATCTACGATCTTTTTACGCAAACTCTTGGCATCGAGCAAGTTCCATAACGCCCGAGTGCGGGAATTTATATGTTCAGACGGTTCTGAGATTGAGAAACTGCGCGACCCGCCAACCATCGATGGTGTTTCGCTAAATGCGAACGCGTTTAAAATGTACCATTCGCTCTTGATACATATCGAGTACTACCTGAGACTGATTTGTAAGGCGTGGAAGGCGAAGGTTGATTTGGCCGCGCATTACGACGACGATGAAATAACACAAATTCGGTCGAAGTGGAACACGTACTTAGAGAATGCGTTGAAGAGAATGAAGAATCTTCCGGAAGACGGCGAGAATAACCGCGGAAAACCTTACTCCCAGGATGAAATCGAATTTATTCTTGGCTGTTGCGAGGAAGCATATCTCGACTCACCGAAGCCACCGTTGCGTGAATTAGAGGGCAAGGTTAAAAACACAAGGTTATTAGCGCTCTTCAAGATCATGAACGAGCGTAAAAGAAATAAAAATGTAAACGAGGGGGGATTGACGAAGCAAAACCTTCTCAAGAAGATATCAAGGGAGCTTGAGAAAAATTTTCCCACAAAGCCCACACGCAAAGAAACAGCGATCAAGCTCGCGATTAACCAACGTGAAATACTAGAACCTTTTTGGAACATTAGAGAAGGTTTTCTCTCCTTGCTTGCAAATGAACGCGAGCGTGCAATCGGCATTAAAAATACGATTATTCCACGGAACGAATTATGGAGAGGAGGCGGAGCAGACATGGTAGCAGACATGGTACGTCGCGCGAAGGCGCGTTTGTAGAAGTAAGATGTAAAACACACACACACGCATGTACACACACGCATATACACACACACACAAACACAAACACAAACACACGTAAAACTAGTACCTGTTGTCGTTGTCGTTGTTGTTGTTGTTGTCTTTGTTGTAAATCATTTCAAAGAGTTCTTCGTACTTAATTCAAAAAAAGGTGTCAACGCCACCGGCAATCGACCAAAGCTGCGCAAAGCATTCGCACACGAACCCATGAAAGAAAATCCCCAAAACTGAGCGGCATGTTTGCCGTATTTGTGTGCAAATATTTTTGTTGTTGTTGTTATACCTCTTCTTTTCTTTCGCGCGAGTTGCACTACTTTAATTTGTTGTTGTTGCTCTCTTCTCTCTTCTTCTTCTTCTTCTTCTTCTTCGTCTTTTGATAAAGCAGATAGTATTAATACTCCTCCTCCTCCTCCTCCTTCTTCTTCATCTTCTTTTGCACCCACCACTCGTAAAACGTAATAATTTTTCGCGCTTTCGAGCGAAGAAAGTAAAAACACCACGGTTGCTCGTACCAACAACGCAGCCGCGTGCAACAACAAGTAGCTCACAAAATACGCAAACGTCGTCGGGAAGAAGAGGAAAATAGGCGGCACGAAAAGAACACCAAACACGAGACTTTCCGTGGATTGCCGCTTTGTTTGGGTTGTTAAATGCTTCTCTTCTTCTCGTCGTAATAATGGACGACCGAAACCTGCTTCGTAACAAAATTTTCCAAACGCAACTTGAGCGGTGACGAGTAAACTCGAATACACATGCAACGCGGCGGCGTGGGAGGTGAACAGGAACATGCAGTCCGATAAACAAGCGAGTTGCGTCGTGAGACCGAGGAACCACATGCGTTCACCGATGATGCGGATGATGCTATGGAGCCGAACACCTAAAATGGAGGCGTAACCTTCAGCGAGTAGTATGGCTACCCCACTCAAAGTTCGACTCAACGGTAAATGAAGCTTGATGCCTAACGGGTTCCCTTTGGCGAGCCAGTTCGCGTTGCGAATTAAATAGTCGCCGTTTATAAAACCCGAAGATAGCTTTTGAACGCGGGATGCTATTTGCGTAAAACATAGTCGCGCGAGCAAAACATCGAACACGAACGCGGTCAACGCTTTAAAGAGAAGAGTATCGCGACGTTCACGTCGTCGCAATAGTATAGCCACTCGCGTCGCGAGCAAGCGCAAGCTCGTGCTTACTCCAGATATCGGTTTCAGTTTCAATTGTCCATCTTTCCAACCGCTGTTTCCTTTCCCGCCCCCGTAAAAATACGGCACGATGTCGTATTCGTCCAACATTTTCTGCATCGGCAAGAGAATAGCGGAGGAGATCGTGGTGAAGAAATTGTAATTGCTGTTGCTCGCTTCCTTTACTCTCCTCGCACGTTGTTGTTCTCTCTGTCGTTCATAAGACGCGAAAGAAGACAACGACAGCACTTTTACGATTGCATCTATTCCTATTCGTTCATCCTCCGCGCGTTGTTGAGCACGACAACGACGACGACTATCTCGAATATTATTTTCAATTGGGTTACTTTTGTTGTTGCCATTCATCATCGCGTCGTCGATAGCGTCGCGAGCGACCGAGACGAACAGAATATCGTCAAATTCTCTCTTTCGTCTCTTAGAGTCGACGACGCTCACCGCAAACGGCATACCGATGGAAGGCGATTTTGAACGAAACGTGACGAAATAAGCCGCATCAACGTCGCCTCTATTCTTCTCACGCGCCTCATCAAATACTATTTTGCCTATTCGTTTCGCTTCGACGACGACGGTTTTACTGTTGCTGCTTTTACCGTTGTTCTCATCGTTAACAACTCTCAGAACGGCACGAGAGAAACAAGGAGAAGAAGAAGAAGAAGAGGCATCGAAAACAATCTTCTCTGGACCTATTTCACTCACCACGCAATTCCACACTTCCCGTTCTTCTTCTTTTTCTTCTTTATTTGTGTCGTCGTCTACATCGTCTGTATCGAAACGCCCATCGTCACTTGGAAATATCCAACCGTAAACTTCTTTCTCTTCTTCTTCTGTCGTTTCCTCACCTTCGAAATAATCCGACGGGTAGAATATTCGCAACACCGAAGTAGAAGGAGATGACGATGAAGTAGAAGAAGAAGCGTTCGCATTCGATCTACGGCGACGACGCTTTCTCACAGATTCCATATTCTCTCTTTTCTCTTTGAAGTGTCGCGTGAAGAATGAGGACGAGTGAAAAAAAGTTTTACTCGCATTACTCTTACTGTATGATCATAAGTACGTATATGTATATATATTGTTACACTGCAATCCTCTCACATTCTCTCTCTCTCTCTTTGTCGTTATCTATTAAATTATACCATGACTGAATTCATTTGAATGCCGCTAAAATACCCGCTTTGGTCTAAATCCGAAGACGTTACTTTCTTTGGATAATACATCAAAATCGGCCCGCACATCTCCTCGTCGTGATTGGTCCCGTATTTTACCTCTTGCTTAATTTGTGACGTATCAAACGTACACTCGATGACGATTCTGTCCTCGCGATGTACTCTCGCTCGGTTTGCCAAGATGAAAAAGTCTTGGTCCTTCCCGTAACCGCCGTAGTTATCGATGTACTTGACGACGTTTCTGTGTCCGGAAGGAGATTCTACGGAAAGTTTGAACTTCTTGGCCAAATCGTGCGCGTGCAAGTGCGCCGCTAACAACGTCACCCCAAAGTCCTCTTGGTCTCCTTTTGCAAAATCGTCTTTCAAATGGTTCGCGTACACTTGATTTTCCGGACCTACGGAATAATGCACGACGGTTTCGTCTTGCCCTGGTTTCAACACCATGCTCGTTTTCATGATAGTCAACACGCCGGCATCGACAACCGATGGTCGATACGGATCTAACTGCATGATTGCCCCGGTATCGTCGTTCCACATCTTCAAGGGTTTGTTTCTCGGGTACAAGTAATGCACTTGCGTCAACAACACGTCGAATGCGGTGCCTTTACCGACTTTGTAACCGAACCCGCTCGGATACGAAAACGTACCTGCGCCTTTGTCGTACGCCCACGCAACTTCCAGACACGGTGAATCTGGTTCACCGTAAAACGGCCACGTTCCGCACTCGTTCGCACCGTAGAAATCACCTTTAGTCGTTCCAAACTTTTTGTACATGCGTTGCGCGTTGCACGCGAACACTGTCACGTGGTGCGTCGCTTCCGGGTTGGACAACTTTGGCGTGAACGATTTCACGTGGTAGGTCTGCGTCTGCGCTCCTGGAATACGATCAAACGAACACGCGAACCCGACCAACGGATTTTTGTCGTGGTCGTCGAATACTTTATCATCTAAGAGTACATCGTTGGTGGATACTTGGAACCGTTTCGAACCGGCGGGAAGAGGTGGGAGCGTAGGGGTTTCGTGCGTTGTCTCTTCTCCTCCTATTTTTTGTGTCTGCTGTTGTTGCGTTTGCATTTGCTGCTGCTGCTGCTGCTGCTGCTGCTGTTGCTCGTTTCCGAGGTTCGAGAAGAAGTTTGGCAGGTGCATGCGTCTCGGTAAAGTCAAAGAATACTTTCTCGACGCCGCTAAATCCTCCTCTCCGCTGAATGCATCGCTCTTCGAATCCATCGTCGTCGCGCTACCCGCTCCTCCTCCTCCTCTTTCTCCTCCTCGATTCACGGCAGCGGCGTAATCCTTCGCGGCACTCATGCTGTTCTCATAATGAGCACGTCCCGAAGAGTTCCCTCCGAAATACGATAACGTGATGAATATCAACGTCACGATCGCCGCTAAGAACGGTGCGCCGTACATGCTCACCGGGTTCTCGTCTTTCCGATAGTACGGAACTGAATTTCTCATCTCGATTTTTGGTTAAATTATAGTGGAAGAAAACGAAGAAAACCTTCTCTCTCTCGCGTCCTTTCTTCTACGCGCTTCTTTACTCCACGCGCTTTGAAGAAGTCTCTCTCTCTCTGAGTCGACAAAAGTGAAAAGATACCAACCGTCGTCGTTTTAGTCGTTTTAGTCGTCGTCGTTTTAGTTGTCGTCGTCGAGGGTAAAGAAAAACGCGCGTTTCTCGTCTCCTCGTTCTCTCTCTTTCTCTGCGCGTGCCGCGGCGTGCTTTTTTTGTGGGTGCGCGATGCGTTTTTTTTTTGCGAGAGAGTTTTGCTTTTTTTTCGTTTTTTTTAATAGACCGCGGCTCCTTCTTTCTTTTCGATTCTCTCTTTCTTTTCTCTCTTCTCCTTTTTCGACCAAAAAACAAACAAAAAAGTTTTCTCTTTTCGACTCGCACTCTCTCTCTCTCTCTCTCTCTGGAATCGTTGCTTCACCACGCACCACAAAAAAACAAAAAGTCGTCCAAAAAGAGAGAGAAGGAGAGAACACTTTCCTTAGTTTATTATTCGCTTCTATTCACTACCACTACGTGACTACCTGACGCTGAACAATAACGACATCAACATGTTTGCAACGACGGGTTCTTCTTCGTCGACATCCTCTTTTATCGGAGGAGGAGGAGGAAGTGGAGGAAGTGGCCGCAACGCGCTCGTCGCGACGGCGATGATGATTGCGGTGATGCTTTGGATGCTGCTTTCTTCTTCTTCCACTTCTTCGTCTGCACTTTCGCTCGGTGGTGATGATGGTGGTGATGGTGTCGGTGCTTTCAGTGGTGGCGAGGGATACGTTCCAAACACCGTCGGTGCAGAGTCCGAAGAATTACAAGTACCGAGTGTTCGACGAGGCCGTCGCGAGGGTCATCCACCTCGAGAGAAGGACACGTTCGACGCGCACCATCACGCGCAGTTCAAATCGATCAACGAGGAGGCGAAAAAGTGCTCGTTAATAGTCGCTTCGTTTTACGCCACGAAACCGGGCGGTTTTGAGAGGAAAAAAGGCGAGAGGTGCAACGGGTGTCACGAACCTCCCGTATTTATCACCATGGAAAGCGCGAGAATGACCAACGGGCCTGGAACGTGCGTGGCGTTGATCACGGACGACGAGACGGACATCGATATGAGCAAACCGGGAATGGATAAAGTACAGTTGCACCGGTTCGAGGGTATCCTGGATCGATCAAAAATCGGGACTGGAGCGTTAATGTTGGAAAGGATGAAGTTATACAACGCGTTTATTAAACGTGCGAGAGATAACGATTGGAACGCGGACTTGTTAATGGTGGATACGGACATCGTCTTTGTCGGCGACGTGACCGATTTGTTTCAGACGAGAAATTTTGATTACGGAGTGACGATTCGTGATAACAAAGCGTACCCGGTTCAAGGAGGCGTGCAGTTTGTGCCAAAAGGAAAGTATGTCGGGGCAGCCAAGTTTAGCGATCACACGTTGGATTTGTGGAAATCCGACTTAGAGAAGAGCGGGAAGGAGGCTGGTTTTACCGGCGACCAGGCGGCGTATCAGAGAGGATTGAACGTCCCGGCTGCAAAAGTACAATCGTTAGCGAGAGGGAAGAAAGTGATTGATTTACCGGTCGTGTGCGGCAGCTCCGGAGCAGAAGTAGTGACGGTGCGAATGATTCCTGGCGATCAGTATAATTTCGTTCCGAGTGGGAACGGCCAAGGTTTGAAAAAGAAAGACATTCGCATTTTACATTACAAAGGCGGTAAAAAAGAAGGCATGTACGTCCCGTACAAAGCGATGCAGAAGAACGTAAAAGACGTGTTCAAGCTGAAAAAGCTCGTCGTGTGATAATATCGATCGTGATGATGATAATAGTAATAATTTAGCGGTAGAAATAGACGTGTGTAGTTTGCGTAGTTCGTACACTATAATATTCTTAATTAGAAAGAATGTAAAGCTATGGCGGTGGTAGAGTTTTATATAACAGTATGTGCTTATCGATCGCTTTTCCGCTTCTTCTCTTGCATGAACGAAGTACCCGTCGGAGCGCTCGAGGCGTACTTGTACAAATCCGTCGTTGTCATTTGATTGCTGTTTTGTTGATGATGATCTTCTAACGGTTCCGAAAGCGTAGGATCCCAGTTCGCGTCCATATCAATATCTTTGTTCATTTGAGGCGGAGGCGAATTGTTTGGAACGTACTCGCCGCCTTCCCGAACGGTTTTCAGACTAGATCCAGACGGCGACGCGAATCCAGACACGCGACTCATAGGCGAAAACGCACCTTTCTCTTTGTTGCTTATGCTTGCAGAGTTGCCACTAACGACGCCTGGTCCCCACCATCCGGCGTTACCAGAACCACCGAAACCTCCCGAGGCGGATTGTCTCGGCATGGATTGCGGCAAGCCTGAAAACGTCGTAGAGGCGCTCCCACCGCTCGAGTTTTCGCCGCTTTGTTGCATTTTGTACTGTCCACCAATACCGAAGTTGTTACGAATCAAGTTGTTATTCCCTACGTTCAAAGCATTTTGTGCGGCGGTCGCTGCTCGAGCCGCCTGCGACGCGTTGCTCGCTCCGCCCGCGGAAGCCTCGCCACCCAGCGTTCCTCGACCGGGACCTAAAGGACTAGCGTACACGACTGGAAACTGTACGGCAGCGGCTGCCTTCGCCGCAACGGCGTGCTGTCTTTGCATGGACAAGTTCTGCATTTGCGAAGTCGGTGGCGATTGCCCAAAGTGTAACGGATGTAGCGCGGCAGAGTTCATGGCGTGAGGGGAACCGACAAAGTGGTTTCCCAAAAACTGGGTTCCGCCAGGGCTTTGGCCAAAGCTTCCAACGCCGAAAACAGCTTGCGTCTGACCGGGAGAGGCTTGAGACACCGCAGCTGCGTTTGCAGCAGCAGCGTTTGCAGCAGCTGCCGTTTGCATTTGTTGCGCCTGCAAGAAGTTTGAATTTCCGACAGAATTGGCAGTTGCTGAAGCTGAAGCGAACGCTGCGGCTAAACCGCCGACAACCGGTTGTTGCTGTTGCGCCGAAACTGCTGCAGGCGTCTCGGAGACAACAGCGGCTGCATTCGCCGCGACGCCGGTAGGAATCGGTTGGTGTGCCGGGGGTGGTACGAAATCTGGAAACGGAGTTTGGACGGTTTGTTTCGGTTTCTTCGCGGCGGTAACTTCTCTCTTTGCGCTCTCCGAAACCGCCGCTGCCATTTTCGCCGCGCTCCGTTGATGTTCTTTTCTCGTTTCTTCCGATGTCGTCTCCACGCATACTGGTGGTTTAAACGGTACTTTTGGATCGAACGGATCACCGGTAATGTATGGGTGCAACAGCGCCTGTTTTGGCGTCCAACGTAACGTTGGATCTAGCGCCAACATCCCGAATAAGAAATCTAAAAATGATGCGCGCATGAGCTTTTGTTCCTCGATGGCGTTTTCTCGTTCTCTCGATCCAGGACTATCCGCGCCGAGATCCTTATACGGAGCTCCAAAAATAATATCAGCTAATTTCTTTTGGTGGAAGTATCTCTTCCCTACGGCGGCTCGTTTCCCCGAACGCTCTTCGTATTGTTGCAAGTTCAACAAGCGATAGTTTGACTCTCCGTTTCCGTTGCCGTCCATGTTATTATTTCTCACCATATCCGAATCAGATTCCGAGTTTGGATTCATATCTGAAAAGCTGCTGCTACTGTTATTGTTGTTATTGTTGTTATTATTCGTTCGAACGAAATATTTGTGTCGATGTCTCGCTTTGTGCAACATTGAATCCGGCGGCGGTTCAATCGTTTCACACATTCGGTTCAACAAATCAAACTCGCTCGCGCCTGGTAAAATCGGCAATCCTAGAAACATTTCCGCAGCAACGCATCCTAAACTCCACATATCGATCGGCATCCCGTATGGTGTTCCTAATAGAACCTCTGGACTCCGATAAAATCTCGACTGGATGTATTGATACACCGTTCTGTTTTGAAAACATGCGGAACCGAAATCGACCAATTTCACCTCGGTGGACGACAACGACTTCAACAGAATGTTCTCCGGTTTTATGTCGCAATGAATCACGTTCGCCTCTCGCAGCACGTCCAAAGCGTTCAAAAGCTGCACCATGAGCTCTCGCAGCACTCGCAACGAGACGCCTCTGAATTTATTCTTCCGTAAAAATTCGTACAAGTTGATATCCAACAACTCGAAAACTAAACACAAGTGGTTGTGACAAACAAACTGGTCCAAGAGTTTCACGATTTTCTTCTCTCCGGTTGGGTCGCACCTCGTGTTTAGCATGTGGAGAATACCAATCTCAACGTGCGCTTGATGGAAGTACGCCGGATGGTTCTTGATTATTTTCAGCGCGGAGACTTTATTCTCGCCGTTTGCATCTTCGTCCATGCCGTCGTCGTTGTTATATTTTCCGTCTCCGTCAGTGTTGTTGTTGTTGTTCTGAGTCACTTTCTTTACCCGTAAAACTTGTCCAAACGTCCCGCTCCCTAAACTGCCGAGCACTTTATACGCGCATCGGTCGTCTCCAGCGCGCAAGATTTCGTTTTGGTAGACAATCAAATCGCTGTTTTCGTTGTCTCGACCGTCGTTGCTAGCCGGCGTCGCCGGTTTACTCAAACATACTCCTCGTTCGGACGGATCGTCTCCCGAAGGAGACTTCCTTCGGAATTCCATTCTTCCTTTTTTGTTGTTGTTGTTTTTCTTCTTCTTCTTCTTCTTCTTCTTCACTCACTGCGACGAGCGTCTCGCGCGTGCGTCTGCTCGCCGAGAGTGAACAGAACGGAGGTGAGAAGGGGAAGAACGTTCGCTTTTCTGCACAGAGAGCAAGTCCAGAGCTCGCGCTGTGTGTAAGTGTGTGTAAGTGTGTAAGTGTTGTGGCAAGTTCTCTTTCTTTTTGTCGGAGAACAGAAGTCACAGCAACGAAAAGGCGCGAAAAAGAGAGAGACAGCAACGCACGCGCACTAGATGCGTTTGTTTGTTTTTTTTTTCTCCGCCTTCTGCTCGCTCGCTCGTGTCAACAGTCAACCAACATCCCTAAATACTCCTCGATTTTTCGTAAATTCGTATTTTCGAGAAGCACATTTTTTTATAAACACAATTTACACACCATACACACGCTCGAGAGAGGATGAGAAATATGGTGAACCATCATCCGCGATAGAGGTTGCGAGTATTATCATTAAGAAGAAGAAGAAGAAGAAGAAGAAGAAGAGGACGAATGGTGAACAGCGGACGGGTCTGTCGCGTGGAAGACTTGCGGAACGTCTTTCTTCTTCTCGACGAAAAGAGGAAGAAGAAGAAGAAGAAAGAAGGAGAGATTTCTTCTTCGTTTTTAACGACTTTGAACGACGACGACGAGAATTCGGAAGAAGAAATCATAGAGACGGAGGAGCAAGAGCGCGGAGATGAAGATGCGATGGATGAGGGCGACAGTGACGGAGACGATGTGTACGAAGTTTCCGTGCGCGTCTTGGGAACTTTGGAAAGTTTCGATCCGAAAAATTCCATCGGTGTTTTGAAAGACAACGCGTTCGCGCTCTCTTTCGACGCGTCTTCGGTGTTGCCAACGTTTAAGTGGAAGTTGAAGAACTTGTATTTTTTGATTGGAGAGTACGAGAAGCGAGAGACAGGAGGTGCTCCTCGTCATTGTTCGATGTCCTCTTCGTCTTCGACGCCGTTCTCTGTTTTAAGTAACGGCGTTTTACGCGTAAGGATAGCGATAAACGCGAGCGGCTTGGATGTGAACGCGTACCACGAAGCCGCGAAGATTAGAGAGGAATTTTTGCGGTAGAAACACACAATGAGAGAGAGAGAGAGAGGAAGACTTATGCATGTGAAAGAGAGAACAGAACTTAGCTGCTTGCATCTAGATGGTATGTATCAATAATTATGGTTTAAAATGTGTGCTAAAAAAATACAGGTCGGCAATGCCTCTCTCTCTATATATATAAATACGAACTTTTTTTATTTGGCGGTGGATGTTTTCAATAACGCGCTCACAGTCTCCCCGAACCAACGCAACGAGACTGTCCCACCATTACGATGGTGGCTCACGCTCACCAATGCACCAACGAGTACCACCCCACTCAACACGCCCACGAGGTAATCTCTCGAGCTGAAGCCGCTCCCGAGACCGGCGGTGCTTCCGGCCAACTGCGCCAGTTTGCTCAACGCGTTCGACGAAGAGATATCTTCGCTGGCTTTCGATTTCTTATCGAGTCTCCCACGAACGCTCGCGAGCTCTGACCGCAACGCCGCTATGGTCCCTTCGCATTCGGCCAATTTGATCTTCAAAGCATCCGCGCCGTCCCGATTGTCCAACAACGCCTCTAACGATATGATTTGCTTCTCCAACTTTGCAATTTCTCTCACGCGGTCATCCGCGATAGATTTATACTGCGTTTAAATAATGAAACACGAAGAATAAGGAAGATGAAGACGTCAGCGATTCTTTTCTTTCGATGACAGAGTTGCGCTGCTCCAGAGCATACGCGACTGGTGGATGACGACGACGAGAAAAAGAGAGAGAAATTTTTGAAAAACACACAAAAAATGAAAAGAAGAGATTTGTGCGCGTGCGCGTGTATCGCAAAAGAATACCCCAAGAAAAAAAAAAGCAAAGAGAACCGCTCTCTTTCTCTACCTTGTTCCTCGCCGCGATCGCGTTTTCGATAACCGCGATGTTCTTCTGTTTCGCCTTCTCTCGCTCTTTATCGTTCGTCATGATTATATTTTATTCTCGTTTATTAGGCAGAGACGTGAGTTGTGAGGAGAGCGAGCGAGCGAGTGACAAACAGAGTGGAATCAAAAAAAGGACGAAAAGTCGAAAACACACCACAAACTGTATTATTAAATAAAACAAGACGAATAACAAGGTGCGAGAGAAAAGCAGATAGACAGAGATATCAGAGAGAGAGAGAGATAAGATATATATATATATATATATAACAGCGATGCGGAGGAAACCGTGCGTGTTGCGCACCGCGTGGCCAGAGGAGGAAGGAGAGGAGAGAGAGGAAGGGAGAAATTTCAAGGCGACGGACGGCAGAGGAGTAAAAAAAATAGACAGCGCAGAAGTCAAAAGACGCGTGCGCTCGATGCCTTTATCTACAATGCTCGGGTTGGACGACGAGGAATACAGAAGAGAGCTAGGGGAGAACGATGAGAGAGGAGATGGTTGTTTTTGTGACGATAAAAGTAACAACAGCGCGAGGAAAAAAAAGGAAGAAGAAGAAGCTCGTATGTTGGACGAGTTGTTAGACGACGATTAAAAATAATAGAGAGAGAAGAGCAATTGTACTAGTAGACGAATAAACGAATAGATTAGATATGCACACGCAGTTGTAACTCTACGTGTATTTGTGCGCGTGCTTGTAATAGTTTCTCACAACATCAAAAGCAAATCATGTTGTTGTTATTATTATTATTATTATTTACACGTAATCAGGACCTGGGAACTGTAACTGAACGTATCCTCGTCTCGAGCGAACCGTGCGTTTGCGCTTGATGAATCCCAACAAAAGCAAACCAACGCCGGGAATACCGAGCGCGCTTCCGACGACAACGAGCACGATTCCTTCTATAGAAACTTTCGCACGTTGTCTTTCGTACGTCATCTTGGATATCGTTTGGTTTCTCAACCATATTTCAGGATCGAAAGCGTGTTGAATAGTCACGGTGTGCTCTGCCAAAGCAACGCGGATTTTGTTTGCATCCGGAGGCGTGGCTTTGATTTGAGGCGCGTCGAGGCGTTTCCGTGACGATGGTTTCCACAAAGGCGACCCAGTGTCGATGTTTCCATTCACCGCGGAGGGTGTGATCCCAGTATTACTATCGCCGATATTGCTATTGCTACTGCTACTGCTACTACCACTACTGCTGATGCTGCTGCTATCGCTACTGCCGCCCGAAGAAATCCCTCGTACTCTAGCGAGGCTTCCCGGTTCGCACCCAAAGTTACCGAACGTATCGTCCAACACCCAGCGCGCATTTTCTTCCACGCCACTTTTTTTAACTTTGAAACACGTGCGGACGAGCGCTGAATACGTCTCGCAGTTTTGCGTGTTGGTATGATAGCCACCCAATTGATATTTACAAATCTTATTATTCACGTGAGAAATTATCGTTTTCTGAAACACGTGTTGCTCGCCTAAATCAATCGACGCGACGATTTGGTTCGAAGCTGTGTCTTTTCCCACCAGCGAAAGCGAAAGTGGTGTTTCGATCAGACGAGAGACTAGTTTCGTGTTATTCATGGCGTCGTTTAAGTTAGTTGTTCCGCTGGTTTTGTTCAACAACTTTGTCGTCGTCACCGGTATCGAGTTTCCTTTCTGAACTGCCTCTCGCAACGCGTCAATCGATGGCATATACTCGGCGTATTTCGGATAGATTTTCGGTAATACGTACGTTTCCAACAAATTTGAGCTCTCAAACTTCAAAGCCTTGTACGTTTGCGGTGCAGTTAACTTGGACGCTTGATAATTAACCGCCTCTGTTGTGCTCTTCAAAGTTTCGATATTAGGAGACGCCTGCGCGTCGTTGAAGTTGTTATCGACCAACACCCACTCCACGCGTTCGAATTCACCTCTGTGTATGTTCTCCCATCTGTTCATTTTTTCGACGAACGATTTCGTGTACACATCTCCCGGTATCTCGTGTCGTTTTAGCTTTGATTCTCTGACCAAACCGCCTCCGAACAAAATCAAGCAAAAGCTCATAAAACAGGCTAAGGAGCCAAACTTAACAGAAATTTGTTGTTCTTGGAAAGACGACGACGACGACGACGACGCTTGGGAGGAGGAAACCGTCGATTGTCGAAATACCCTGCTCGGACCACCGCCGCTTCCAAATCCAGAATTATTCATCATCTTTGTCTGATGACTGGAAGAAGACGATGCCACCGGCGTCGCAGGACGTATATTTTCAAACGCGAAGTTGTTGTTGTTGTTGTTGTTGTTGTTGTTGTTGTTCTCCGAAATCATCATCGTTTGCCCCGACGACGTGGAGACTCCCGCGGCTGCGGAAGAAATGACACCGCCTCGAGGTGAATTCACTCTCGAGGATGACGACGATACGTGTGGTGCGTATTGCTGATGCGCCGCCGCAGCCGCAGCTGCTGAAGCCGCAGCGCCTCGTCGCATCCCCTCTTCTTTTTATTCGTTTTCGCGTTCTCTTCTTTTTTTTTTTGGTGTCGTTTGGAAGAGAGAGAGAAGAGAGACTTCGTGAGAGAAAGAGTCACAGTCTGCTTTTTGTCAGTTTTTGCCTTGTAATAAATCTCTCATCAACATCATCATCGACCACACGCATCATCGTCTTTTATCTTTTCCTCACAATAAACGAAGTATACATAACATGTCTGCCATTGCTCAATCAGCGATTTCTTTCGGTGCGTGTGTTCCTCCTTGCTCCTCCTCCTCCTCCTCCTCCTATGCTCTGTATCGTTCACACGTCTTCTGACTCGCCTGTTTTTTTTCGTCGTCCTCGTCTTTGGTCGTCCCCGACAGAGGTTTTTTTATTATTCTTTCCCCGAGCGTCGGCCTGAGATGGAATAATAAAAATCAGATTTGAGAGACAGACAGACGGAGAGTTCTTTCTCGTTCGCCTGAA
>Ga0255772_10000970_pt1 | contig 28315 bp, 11 predicted proteins | sample 071ome_34_FD_179970 | JGI IMG/M metagenome (GOLD analysis project Ga0255772, IMG submission 179970) | Coastal salt marsh microbial communities from the Groves Creek Marsh, Skidaway Island, Georgia - 071411BT metaG (version 2) | ecosystem: Environmental > Aquatic > Marine > Intertidal zone >...
TCTCTGGCAAGAAATATTGGTTATGTTCCAAGATCAAGAAAAGCAGCAAGAGCAACTGTATCTTTCTTTGTAGATGCTTCCAGCACTAATGCAGTTACTTTGACACTTAAGGCTGGTCTGGTACTGATCACCTCACAAGCATTTGGAAACACCAGTTATACCTTCTGTATACCCTCTGATATTACTGTTCCAGTAGATAGTACTGGGACTGCTTATTTTAATGATATTGATGTATATGAAGGTACTTACATCCAACAAGCATTTACCTATACTTCAAGAAACCCAAATCAGAAATATATTTTAGATAATGCTGGTATTGATACTTCTTCATTAACTGTAGTAGTTAGAGAGTCACAAACATCATCAGTATCACGCAAATATAGATTAGCAGATAGTTTATTTGAAGTTACTTCAACATCACCAGTATATTTCCTCCAGGAGATTCCTGATGAGAGATATGAATTGTTATTTGGTGATGGAGTATTTGGACAAGCACTGGAAGATCCAAACTATGTGACTGTAGGTTATATTGTTTCTAATGGTGCAGATGGAAACAATCTCTCCAACTTTACCTTCTCTGGAAGATTGATTGATAATAATGGAACAGTGGTAACTAATGGCATTTCTCTTATCACAACAAATCAAACCTCCTATGGTGGTAAGGCAATTGAGTCTGTAAACTCTATCAAAAAGTATTCTACTCAGATCTATGCTTCTCAGAATAGAGCAGTTACTGCAGCAGACTATGAATCAATTATTCCAACCATCTATGCAGAAACTGAATCTGTATCTGCATTTGGTGGTGAGGATCTGAACCCACCAGCATATGGAAAGGTTTTTGTAAGCATCAAGCCTTATAATGGAGTTTTCCTTTCATCAAACATTAAAGATAACATCAAACAACAGTTGAAAAGATATACAGTTGCAGGAATTGTTCCTGAGATTGTTGATTTGAAATATCTCTATGTTGAGGCAGTCAGTAATGTTTATTACAATACCAACCTTGCACCTTCTGCTGCAAGTGTTAGATCAATTATATCATCAAATATTGTCAATTACTCAAACTCAACTGACCTTAATAAGTTTGGTGCAAGATTCAAATACAGTAAATATCAAAATGTAATTGATAATAGTCATGAAGCTATAACTTCCAACATCTCAACCATAACAATGAGAAGAGATATGGAAGCTAGATTAAATCAGTTTGCTGAATATGAAATATGCTTTGGTAATAGGTTTTATGTGAAAAACCATGGTCACTCAGGAGCCATGAGTGGAACTGTTATTGGTTATAATATTAAATCATCTGGATTCACTGTTAGTGGAATTAATGGAACTGTTTATCTTGGAGATCAAGCAAATTCAGATCTTAAGACAGGTAGTGTATTCTTGTTCAAACTCAATTCAGCAACAGAACCTGTTGTTGTGAAGAGGAACATCGGAACTATTGACTATGAAAAGGGAGAAATTAAACTTAATCCGATTAATATCATTTCCACAAGAGTGGTAAGAGATATTCCTCTGATTGAGATTTCAGTGTCACCTTATTCTAATGATGTCATTGGTCTCCAAGACCTCTACATGCAGTTAGATAATTCTAATGTGACTGTCAATATGATTGCTGATAATATTGCTTCAGGAAATGATGTTTCTGGAACAAATTATAATGTTTCATCAAGTTATTCAAATGGCAGTTTGGTACGTGGTACAGCAGTTTTGGCAAACCCCAATACAACTTCTTCAACCACTACATCTACAATGGGCACTTCACAAACCTCGGTAAATAGTACTATCACTAGTACTAGTGGTTCCACTTATTCTTATTAAGTAGCAGTCGATAAATGGCAGTAGATAGAGTTCAATTCCAGGATATTGTTGCTAGCCAACTCCCACGTTATGTGAGAGAGGACTTCCCTTTACTCACTAGTTTTCTAGAGCAATATTATATCTCCCAAGAGTATCAAGGGGGAGTGATTGATCTTGTATCAAATTTAGATCAGTATGTCAAAGTTGATGAGTTATATAATCTAAAAAATTCTACTGTCTTATTGTCTGACATATCTTATGGTGACACAACCATTGAAACCTCTTCTGTTGGTAATTTTACAGAAGGGTTCCCAGAAACTAATGGTTTAATCAAGATTGGCGATGAAATAATCAGATATGAATATAAAACTGACTCTTCCTTTGTCAACTGCACAAGAGGATTCAGTGGAGTTACGTCATATACTAAATCAAACCAACCAGATGAATTAGTATTTTCAACCTCTGATTCTGATGAGCATAGTTCAGGATCTACAATTTATAATCTAAATATCCTCTTCCTCCAGGAATTTTTTAAAAAACTTAAGAGACAAGTTGTTCCTGGTTTTTCTGATAGAAGTTTATACACTGGACTGGACCAAAGAAACTTCATATACAACTCAGACAGTTTCTACAAGTCAAAAGGAACTGATGAATCTTTTGAAATTCTTTTCAGAGCATTATATGGTGTAGATGTAAAAGTCATTAAACCAACTGAGTATCTTCTTCGTCCATCTGATGCAAACTATAGAATTGTACAAAAATTAGTAGTTGAAGAAAAAACTGGAAATCCTTTAGATTTAACTAACCTTACACTGTTTCAGGATCAAACTGGAGCAAGGGGTTCAGTAACTAATGTTGAGCAGATTCAATACGATCAAGGTCAATATTATAGATTGAGTGTTGACTTTGGATATCAAAGGGATATTGATGTATCAGGAACCATTTTCAGTGAATTTATTCCAAATCCTGTAACCAAAATACTAAATTCAGTATCTTCTGGATCTACTATTGTTGATGTAGATTCAACTGTTGGTTTTGGATCTACTGGATCTTTAATATCTCAAGATTCTGATGGAAATGATGTCACATTAACATATCTTGATAAGAATGACAATCAGTTTTTGAATGTAAGTGGAATCTATGGATCTTTGGGGAAAGGTATCAATATCCACGCAGATCAGTATGCGTATGCTTATGTTGGTATTAATACCTTAGAAAAAATTGAAGTAAGAGTAACTGCTACTCTAAAAGATTTTAAAAAGAATGAGCAAACATATCTCTTCAAGAAAGATGATAAGATAAATTTGCAATCAATTGGTATTGAGAAAAATGATGAGAAGTCTCAAAACTGGTTGTATAATGTTAAAACTAATTGGGAAGTTGAAAATGTAAAACTTCTTGATGCTACAGAAAATAGTTATGAAGTAACAACTTATGATGAAGTATTTTTATCTGAAAGATACAATGTCAATCTTATAGATGTAAGTAATAATAATTCAACAGTAACTGGAACTGTAAAAAGAGTTACAGGAAAGAGGACTTTTCAGGTAGATCTGTCCAGTTCTGTGACAGTTACTAATACTTTCAAGGTAGAAAATCAACTCTTGAAGGGGAATTCAGGTACTTATCAAAATCTTGAAGATTTTCCTTGCAATGTTCAAAATGTTTACACAAATTATGAAGGGGAATATCTGGTAGCTTCTAACTCTATTCCAAATTATAGTGTAGAATCTAATCCATACGATAGAAAAGTAACTTTCAGTGGAACCTTTAATGGTACTGATACCATTACTCTCACACCTTCCACAGACCATGGATTATATACTGGTGATGCTGTTTGGTACAAACCAGCAATCATTACTACAACTACCACAAATGCTGATGGAATAACAATCACAACTCAAAGTGAAGATAAACTCAGCAATGTGGAGGAGGGTATTTTATATGTCTATAGAATTGATCAATCCAGAATCAAACTGTCAAGAAGCAGATCAGATCTTTTTGCAGGGAACTATGTGTCCTTGACAGGGACAGTTACGAATAATGAGTTAATCTACTATAACTTCTACAATAAGGAGTTATCCCCACAAAGAATCTACAGAAGTATTCTTCCACCTGTTAATAAGAGTGGAGAATACGCAACAGTTCCAGGATATACTGGAATGTTAATCAATGGTGTGGAAATTCTAAACTACAAATCCATTGACACTATTGCTTATGGTGATATCTTATCTTTTGATGCATCCAAAGGCGGAAGTGGATATGATGTAATTAATCCCCCAACGCTTCATATTACAGATCAAGTTGGAACAGGTGCCACAGGAACTTGTTGTGTAACTGGATCATTAAAGAGAATTGATATTATTGATAATGGATTTGATTATGTTGATAAACCAACCATTAGAATTTCTGGTGGAAATGGAACTGGTGCAGCAGCAGAACCAAATATGTCTGCTATTATACATTCAGTAAAATTCAATGCAGAAGCGGGAATTACTACTACAAATACTGTTGGTGTTGGAATTACAAATGATACCATTGGATTCTCTACTTTCCATAAGTTTGCTCAAAGCGAAAAGGTAGTATATATTTCCAATAATCTGACAAATGTAGGTGGTCTTTCTACAGGAGCATCCTATTATGTCAATCTTGTAAATGACTACTCCATTCAACTTCACACAAAAGAATCTGATGCCACTTCTGGAATCAATACTGTCAGTTTGACCTCTCTTGGTTCTGGAATACAGAGGATACAATCTGCTCAAAGAAAGAATATTGTTTCAAGTATTGTAATAACTAATTCTGGAACTGGATATCAAAATAAAAAGAGAACTATACCAACCTCTGGAATCAACACCTCTCTTAATCAAATCAAGATCGTTGGTCATGGATATGAATCAAAGGAAATAATCAAATATACTGGATCAAATCTCTCTGGTGTTTCTACAACTAAGGATTACTATGTTGTTAAAGTTGATAATGACACATTCTCATTGTCTGAAGTAGGAACAGGAGCAACTCCCACAGATTACTACTATAACAATGGTGTTATTGTAGATATTTTGAGTGAAGGAACTGGTTCATTTAATTACAAACCAATCACTGTAACAGTAGAAGGAAATATTGGTGTTTCTACTAATACAGGGCAGAACTTCTCCTGCATAGTACAACCAATTTTCAGGGGGTCTGTGGACTCTCTGGACCTCTCTGCAGGTGGTGTAGGGTATGGCGCATCTGAAGTAGTTAATTTTGATAGACAACCAGATATCACTCTTAGAAGTGGAGAAAATGCTCAATTGATTCCAGTGGTGGATAATGGAATCATTACAGATATTATTATTCAAAGTAGTGGAAATGGATATAATTCACCACCTGATATTACAATCAATAGTTCTACTGGAAGAAATGCAGCATTGACACCCATCATTAGAGATGGAAAGATTGTAGATGTAGTCATAGCAAAGGGTGGAATAGGATATAGTTCAGCAGATTCTATTACAGTAACTGCTGCTGGTTCTGGCGCTATTATCAATGCCAATATTAGAAAGTGGAATATCAACCTATTTGAAAGAAACTTTAACATTATTGAAGATGATGATGGTTTTGTGGAAGAAAGCATCAATGACAAAACTCTTGAATATTGTCACATCTATGCTCCAAGAGAATTAAGAAAGCACACATATTCTGTTTCTGGTAATGAACCAGTTTATGGTAATGCCGATTTAACTTTTGTTAGTGGATTTGAAGCAGACAGTAAGTATCATTCACCAATACTTGGTTGGGCATATGATGGAAATCCAATCTATGGACCATTTGGATTCACAAGTGTGTCAAGTGGAACAATCAAGAGAATGGTATCTGGATATGAATTGCAGGCAGATACAACCAATAGACCACCAACTACAGTTTATCCAGAAGGATTCTTCATTGAAGATTATGTTTATACTGGAAAGGGTGATCTTGATGAGCACAATGGAAGATATTGCATAACTCCAGATTATCCAAATGGAGTTTATGCTTATTTTGCTACTATTAATTCTACAGTTGATTCATCAGGTCCATTTAAAAATTATAAAAGACCAGTTTTCCCATATTTGATTGGTCACAAATACAATTCACAACCAAACCTCTTCAACTTTAGACAAACATCAAATCAAATTGAATACAACTTACAGAACAGTTCATTCTTGAGATGCACTCAGGTCTATCACACAAATGATGATAAGAGTGGATATGATTATATCTTCAATTCAAAGAAGAAGAAACCTCAGACAATTGATATTACATCTGCTTCAGTTGGATCTATTGAGAGCGTTGGTATTCTTACTGGTGGAACAAACTATAAAATCAATGATAGAGTTGATTTCAATAATGATGGATCTGGAGGGAGAAGTGCTGATGTAAGAGTTTCAAGAATTTCTGGTAAGACCATTGACACCATTAGTGTTGCTTCAACAAGCATCTATAATGTAGAGTTTATCAAGTACAATCAAAGTTACATTGGATTTGCAGCAACACCTCACGGATTGTTGACCAATGATGTTGTTCAGATTTCTGGAATATCCACATATTTCAAAGGATTTAATGGGTCTTATCCTGTTGGTGTTAGAAGTGATAATTTTGTCTTGACCCTTGGTATTGGAACCACGGCAGCAACTGGAGATGTTACTTATCTCTATGTTTCTGGTGCTCTTGGTTATCCAAATATCAGACCAAATGATATTTTGAGAATTGGTACTGAGGAGGTAAAAGTTCTCAATGTTGATGCAGATACTCAAAGAATTCGTGTTCTTAGAGCACAAAACAACACTGTAGGTGTTGCTCATACCAGCAGAGAAATTCTATATGAAGATCCCAGAAAGTTTACTGTAAACATCAGTGGTCTTACTACAGACAAAAACTTCACCATCAATAGGGAACTTTATTTTGATCCAGCAGAATCTGTTGGAACAGGAACTGCTACAGGTGCTGGGATAGGCACCACAGTCACCTTCTCAAATCCAGGTATTGGTGCTACACAGGTATTTGTACCAACAAGGGCAATTTATATTCCCAACCACAATTTAAAGATTAATGACATTCTTACATATTCAACAAATGGTGGCACACCATTGTATGTTTGGAATGGAATTGGTGGAACTTCTTACAATAGTTTGTCAAACTTCCAATATGTTTATGCTGCTCCAATTACAAATGATTTAGTTGGCATTAGTTCCAATAAAGTTGGAATGGGAAGCACTGGATATGTTGGCATCAATACATCCACTAACTTACTCTATTTCACCAATACTGGAATTGGCGATACTCATAGTTTCACAACAAACTACGATAACATTATTAGTGGACAAGTAACTCAAAATATAGTTACTGTTTCCACAGCAAGCACTCACAATCTTTCACTTTCTGATAGAGTTTTTGTTGAAGTCAAACCAATAGGAATTACCACAGTTTCTGTAAGATATAATTCCTATAATAGAAGAATTGTATTTGATCCAAAATCATTTACAGCAGGTGACATTGATATTTCCAATGATACCATTGCATTTGATGATCAATACTTCAATATTGGAGATAGAGTAATTCACACATCATCTTCTCCTGCAGGTGGTCTTGTTGATGAGAAAATGTATTATGTTCTTCCATATAATGAAACAAAGATTAGGCTTGTTGAAAATTACTTCGAGCTCTCATCTCAAGAACCAAAGTATGTCAATATCACAAGTTCTGGTGATGGTACTCTTTCCAAAATCAATCCACAAGTAAAGTCAAATAGAAACATCAAACTTAAATTTGATCTTTCTGATTCATCGCTGTCCTTCGTCAATAACAGCACCAGATATTCTGCTTTTGATTTTGCTCTTTATAGTGATAAAGAGTATAACAACAATTATCTGACTTCTGGCAATTCAAGCACCTTTGAAGTATCTTCCAGTGGAAAAATTGGAATTGATACTTCTGCAAATTTGACATTGAATATTTCTGACAATGTTCCTACAAATCTCTATTATAAGTTCACCCCAACTAATTTGGACATAGTTCCAGATGATCAGAAGGGCATTTCAATTGATGATACAATTTCAAACTTTAATGAAATTGAAGTAGTCAAAACTGCGTATGATGGAAACTATCAAATTGTTGGACTTGGTACAACTACTTTCTCATATAATGTGCCAGTGGCTCCGGAGGCAACTCTTTATAATACAACCAATTCCAATATCTCATATGAAACCAGTTCTACCAGTGCAAGTGGTTCTATTACACAGTTAAAGATTTATGATGGTGGAAGGGATTATAGAACTCTTCCTGGAATTACCTCTGTAATTAGTGGAGTTGGTAGTGGTGCCATACTTGAGGCACAATCCACTTCTGTTGGTAGAATCCTCACAACCAAATTCAATGATATTGGATTTGATTATCCATCAGACACCACTTTAAGAGTAACTGCAAACATTCCAGAGAATTTAAAAGTAGATCCACTCACCTCATTTGAGAGCATTGGTATTTCATCTGGTGGAAAAAATTATCTTGTAGCACCTGATCTTATTGTTATTGATGGTTTTACAGGAAATGTTGTTGAAGATGTTGATCTAAAATATTCTCTTGGTGATACCAGTGTAAGAATACTGAAAAATACTCAGGGAATTTATAATACAACACCAACAATTCTCCCAGTAAAAAATAGCAATGGTGTTGGAATTTCTTCACTGACCTATGATTCTGCTACAAAGGTAGTCAGATTGTATTTGAATACCCAATTCAGCAATGCAGAAGATTTCCCATTTGCTGTTGGTGAAAATATTATGGTTGAGAATATCAGTGTTGGTGGTATTGGAACAACTGGTAAAGGATACAATTCTAAAAACTATGGTTATACCCTATTCCCAGTTACTGCAGCAGATAGTCAATTAGGGGGATCTGGTGCTTATGTTGAATATAGCCTTGATCCATACATTCAAGATGGGAGTTCACCTGGTTCTGTTGATGGGTCAAATTCTGCAGGAAGAGCAATCCCACAAAACCATTTCCCAATCTTTGACATTAAACTAAAGAAAAATGATTTCTTTGTTGGTGAGAGAGTAACCAATGGAACTAAAGTTGGCGTAGTTGGAAGATGGGATCCTCTTAGTGAATACGTCATTGTTTCTACAGACAAAGAGTTCACTGTTGGAACAAAGATTATTGGACAGAGTTCTGGGGCACAGGCAACAATTAAGTCCAAATTGAACTTCAGTTCAGAAGTTATCACTGGAGCAGGAGCAACAGTCATTGATGGATGGCAGAGTAATTCTGGATTCCTGAATGATAATCTCCAGAGACTCCCAAATAATGAATACTATCAAACTTTATCGTACTCATTGAAGTCAAGTATCCCTTATGGCACTTGGGATGATGCAGTAAGTTCCATGAACCACACTGCTGGATTTGCAAAATTTGCAGATTATGTGGCAGAGAGTAAAGAAGATACTCCAGAAGGAATTGTTCAGACACAAGATTCTGGAGTTGATATTACTGTAGATATTATTGGAACAGGCAAATTAAATTGTGTCTATGATTTTGACTATGCTACTGAAAAAACTATCAATGTTGATGGAATCATAACATCTACAGAAGTTATTTTTGAAAATGGCGTATTTGTTGATTACTTCGAATCCTTTGGAAACAGAGTTTTAAGCATTGATGATATTAGTGGACAATTTAACAGCAATGAGAGAGAAACTCGATACACTGCAATTGCTGATTTCTCAGATCATGTGAAATACACAAAGATATTCAATTTTGTACAAGATATAAATCTTCAGGGAGAAAGAAAAGCAGCAATTATATCTGTTCTCCAGCATGATGAGATTGGTTATATTCAAGAGTATGCAACTATTGAAACTGGAGCAGAACTTGGATACTATGATTATCAAGCAACATCTGATGGATTCAATATCAACTTCTATCCAAATGATTATGAATTTACAAGATATGCATTGTCATCAGTATCATTTGATGCAATAAACAATGTTACTGGTGTTGGTTCAACTAACATTGGAACAATTTCGCTCATAAATTCATATCAAACAAATGTTGCTGCTGCCACAACCACAACAATTGTTTCTATCTCATCAACATACAGAGCATCTAAGGCTCTGATCATGCTTGAAAATGATGAGCAGCAATTCACTGCATCTGAATTGAACATCCTCCATGATGGAACAGATGTCTATATGACAGAGTTTGGTGATCTTAGTGTGAGTTTGACTCCAGATTTTACTGGATTTGGAACCTTCCATTCATATATTGATGGTTCTCAAATCAAAGTTGATTTCATTCCAAGTGTTGGAGTAGCACTAACTGCCAATTCTAATGTTGTTTCCATTGCTAACTCAGAAGCAACTGGAATTGGATCTGTAAGATTGGATGTTTGTGATGTAACCTCACATTATGCTTCTATTGCTGCATCTGGATCCCCAACAGCAGTAAATGTTGCTTCTTATCATGATCCAATCTTAAGTTCATATAATCTTGTTTCTGTTGAAGATTTGACAAATAACGAGTATGAAATGTTTGAAGCAATCCTTCTAACAGGAATTACTGATGAAAATGAAGCAGTATTTGTTGAATTTGCAAATATGTCTTCTGGTGCAGGTTTGGGTACTGTTGGATTCAGCACTGATAGTGGAAATCACCTCACATTTACTCCAGAACCAAATATTGATGTTGAGGTAAGAACCTATTCTATGGGAATGTTGGTTTATGATGCTAATCTACTTCCAACAGGAATTGGATTCACAAATACTGAACTAACAACTCATGCAAGAGAATATAGAGGAACCAGACTTGAATTGGCAACCTCATTTGGTCTTAAGCATAATGGACTGGAGATCTTTAGAAGATCTTTCGATGGAAATAGCACATCTATTGTTGATCTGACTGGAAACTTTGTTAGAATTCCTGATCACTTCTTTGTTACTGGTGAAAAGGTAACTTATCAGTATTCAGGAACAGGAACAGAAAATGCAATTGGTATTGCAACAACTACTGTTCCAGGAATTGGATCTACTGATAAACTTCCAACAGAACTTTATATTGTTAAAAACAGTGATGTAAATCTGAGATTTGCAGCAACTGCTGAGGATGCTTTGGCATCTGTTCCTAATACATTTGATATTACAACTGTTGGTATTGGAACTTCTCACCACATTAGGTCATCAAATCCAAATCCAAGAGTGATGATTGCTATTGATAATATCATCCAATCTCCAATCATTTCTGCTGGTGTAACTCACTCTTTGGCAGATAATATTGTCTTTGACACTAATTTTGAATTGAGCGGAATATCTTCCATATTTGCTGATGATTTGATAAAAATAGAAGATGAATATATGCTGGTTCTTGGTGTTGGAGTTGGAGGTGCCAATAATGTCACTGTTAGAAGAGCACAAATGGGTTCTCAAGCAGTAAGACATAATATTGGAACCTTAGTTACCAAGATCTCTGGTAATTACAATATTGAAGAAAACACACTTCACTTTACCAGTCCTCCTTATGGAAATACTCCAATTGGAACTACAAGTGGTGATCCTGATAACAGAGATTGGACAGGAATTACTACAAGTTCCACCTTCCAAGGAAGATCTTTCATGAGATCCGCAGCAGTTGGATCTACAACAGATACTTATGGTAAAAATTATGTCTTTGATGACATCTCAAGAGATTTCACTGGAATCAGTAGTCAGTTTACCTTAAGTTCTGATAAAAATAATGTTGCAGGATTCTCTACAGATAATGCTATTGTTTTGATCAATGGAATATTCCAACTCCCACAAGGAGAACAACCAACCAGTGTTCAGAGAGGTGACTACGACTTGGAGGAGGGTTCAGTAACTGGTATTACAACAATTACCTTTACTGGAAATTCAGAACTGCCTTTTGGATATGATCCAAACAGAACAGCATATCCAACTGGTGGACAAATTGTTAGTGTTGGTTCAACAGAAGGATTTGGATATCAACCTCTTGTTTCTGCTGGTGGAACTGCTGTTGTTTCTGGTCTTGGGACAATATCATCCATTAGCATTGGAAACAGTGGATCTGGATATAGAGTAGGAATTCAAACAGTTGTCAATGTAGGGGTTCAAACTTACAGTTCAGGAACACCAAATATTGAATTTATTGGAACTGCTGCTATTAGTGGTGGTCATATTGTAAGTATTGCCATCACAAATCCTGGAGCTGGATATACCAGCACTAATCCACCAGAAGTAGTGATTGATTCTCCTCTTCCATATTCAAATATTCCTTTGGTCTATAGTTCTGATTCATTGACTGGTTCTGGTCAGAGTGCAACTGTGGATATCACTGTGGGACAAGGTTCGAGTGTTATTAACTTTGAATTTAACAATTATGGATTTGGGTATGGACCTGATGAAATTTTGACAGTGAATATTGGTGGTGTGAGCGGTATTCCAACTGATACAACTAAAACATTTAATGAATTCCAAATTACTATTGATAGAACTTTCAGTGATCAGTTCACTGGTTGGAATATTGGACAACTGCAAGTTATTGATGCTCTTGATAATGAGTTTGATGGATTGCAAAATACCTTTGCCATGAAGATTAATGGTGAACCATTCTCAGCCAAAACCAGAAAAGGTTCAAATGTTGATCTTGTACAAACCTTGATAGTATTCATTAATGATGTCCTTCAAGAACCCAATCTTTCATATACATTTAAAGGTGGTAGTTTAATTAACTTTAATGAGGCACCAAAGGAAGGTGACATTTCTAAAATTCTTTTCTACAAAGGAACTGATGGTTTAGATGTTCAGTTTGTTGATATTATTGAATCTTTAAAAGTTGGTGATGATATTGAATTAAACTATGACCCAGATCAAAATCAATCTCCTGCTCTTGATCAAGATCCAAGGGTCATAACTGGAATCAATACAGTTGATAGTGTAACAACAAACCCATACATTACTCCTGGTATTACTACCGACAGATCACTCTCAAGACCTGTCATCTGGTGTAAGCAAACAGTTGATAGAATTATTGATGGTCAAAAAGTTGGTAAAGATAGACCTCAATATGAACCACAAATTTATCCATCTTCCTATATTTTGAAATCTGTTGGAACCAGTACTGATAGAATCTATGTTGATACTGTAAGACCACTATATGATGCTAATAATGAGGCAACCATCAGATCATTCCAAGATGTCATTACAATTGTTTCACAAGACAATATTGTAGGTGCATCAGCAACTGCCATTGTTTCTGGTTTGGGTACTATTTCATCTCTGACAATAACAAATCCTGGTATTGGATATACAGTTGCTCCACAAGTAACTATTGCTAATCCTGTTGGACTTGATACAACATCAAGAGCTAGTGTTACTTCCACTATAAGTGGCGTTGGAACTGTTGCCACATTGACAGTATCATCTCCAGGAACTGGTTACACTTCATCAAATCCACCAATCGTTCTGATTGAAACTCCAAATGTCATTAGAGAGAAGGCAAATGTCACTTCATACACTGGTGATGATGGAATTGTAGTTGGAGTTGGAACAACCGTCTCTGGATCGCAAGATCAATTCTTCTTTGATCTCTTCATTCCTATGCATTCCCCATTAAGAAATGCAAGTGTTGTTGGAACTGCTATTACAATTAGTGGAATATCTACTTCTGAGTATCTGGTAATAAGTGATACAGACATTTCAATTGGAAGCACATTTGCATCTCAAGATGTAGATGGTAATTCAGTTGGTGTTGGAACAACATTTATTGATTGTGTTTACCAGGTTGCTGGTTTTGAAAATAGACAAATGACAGTTGCTGGTGTTTCTACTGTTGGTAGAAGAATTTTTGTCAATGTGGATACTGTTGGAACTGGAATTGGAACTACAACTGCACCAAATATGGGCAACTATAGTTGGGGTAAGATTGTTCTTGATGTAAGAACAGAGTCAAATGATTTTAACTTCTATGGTGATTCTGGGGTTACTGGAATTACAACATCTGCTATAGTTTCCAGATTCAATTCATTGAAGTTCAAAAACTATATTGTATAACACACTAAATACATAAAGAAAAAAATACCATTTAAAAATGGCAGCTATAATTACTGACCAACTTCGTATTTTGAATGCAAAGAATTTTGTGGCTGGAGTACAATCCAGCTCAAATTCTTATTACACATTCATTGGAATCCCAAATGCTACGGATTACCAATCTACATGGGACACCACACCCCCATCACCAATTGATAATATTCAAGAGGTGAACAATAAGTATTGGGACACAATGTTGGCGCTGAAAAAAATAGCACCAAGTGATGTGAGTCAAGTTGTATTGAAAAGATCCTGGACATCAGGAACCACATATGACATGTGGAGAAATGACATTAGTAGAAATAATGCATCACAACCTTCTGGTGTCTTTGACATATATGATGCAAATTATTATGTAATGAATTCTGACTACAGAGTTTATATTTGTCTCTATAACAATGCCACTCCAGAAAATAATTTTCAGGGTGGACCCTCACTTGATGAACCAACATTTACTGATTTAGAACCAAGAGCTGCTGGTTCCAGTGGTGATGGTTACATTTGGAAATATCTTTATACAATTAGTCCATCACAAGCTATCAAGTTTGATTCAACAGATTATATTCCTGTTCCATCTGATTGGGAAACCAACTCAAATTATACTGCTGTAAGAACTAATGCATCTATCAGTGGTCAGTTGAAGGTTATCACCATTAGAGATCGTGGTGTTGCTCTTGGGACTGCAAATCAAACATACACTGGTGTTCCTATACTGGGAGATGGTGAGGGAGCAGAGGCAACAATTGTAATTAATAATGATTCTCAAGTTCAAAGTATTACAGTTTCAAATGGTGGTAGTGGATATACTTTTGGAACAGTAGATTTGGTTGCTGGTGGAGTTCCTACAGGAACAACTGCACCAGTATTTAATGTCATCATTCCTCCTCCTGGTGGACATGGTGCTGACATTTATAGAGAACTTGGTGCATATAATGTTTTAACCTATTCCAGATTTGAAAATGATACTGAGAATCCTGATTTTGTTACAGGAAACCAATTTGCTGCTGTTGGATTGATTGAAAATCCAAAAGCATATGGATCCACTACAAATCTTTCTCTGGACAAAGCAAGTGCTGTTTATGCACTCAAATTGACTGGAGCAGGATACAGCAGTGTTACTTTCAACCCAGACCAATACATCACTCAAACTGTAGGTGTTGGATCTACTGCTATTGGAAGAGTAGTTTCTTATGATCAAACAACTGGTGTCTTGAAGTACTGGCAAGACAATGCTAATGCTGGATTCAACTATAATGGATCTCAGAATACTGCTCCAGAGTATGGTTTTAGAGTAAACAGATTTACTGCTGATATCAATTCTGGAGGAAGTTTCACTATTGTTGGTGGAAGTTCAAACTTGGCAATTCAAACAAGTTTCCAAGGCATTTCGACAGTAATAAATAGTAGGACATACTATCTGGGTCAAAACTTCACTAAAGGTGTTGCCCAACCTGAATCAGAAAAATATTCTGGTAACATGCTTTATGTTGACAATAGACCTTCCGTAACAAGGTCCTCATCACAGAAAGAAGACGTAAAAATCATCTTGCAATTCTAAAGAATTATGCCACAGGAAACTAACCTCAACGTTGCTCCTTATTTTGACGATTTTGACCCGCAGAGCAATTACTATAAAGTACTTTTCAAACCTGGATTTCCTGTTCAGGCAAGAGAATTAACTACTTTACAGTCAATTCTTCAAAATCAGATTGAAGATGTAGGCAATCATCTCTTTAAAGAGGGCGCTCAGGTAATTCCTGGTGGTGTCACATACTTAAATCCATTCTATGCTATCCAAGTTGAACCAGAATTCCTTGGAATTCCTGTTTCGCTTTACTTGGATCAGTTGATTGGTAAGCAAATTACAGGAGAAACTTCTGGAATCACTGCAAAAGTAGTCACATATATCACAGATCAACAGTCCGAAAGGGGAAATTATACAATTTATCTTGAATATTTTGATTCAAGTACTTCAGATTTAGCAACTAATCAGTTTTTGGACAATGAAGTCCTTCTGATTAATGAAAGTATCACCTTCGCAACCACTTTTATTAGTGCTGGGGAGGGTTTTGCCAGAACAATCTCAACAAATGCTGCTGCAAAAGCATCAGGATTTGCAATAAATGATGGAATTTACTTCCTTAGAGGTTATTTTGTTGATGTGAGGAGTCAACTTCTCATTTTAGACCAATATGGAGACACTCCTAGCTATAGAATTGGTCTAACTATTGATGAGCAGATTATTTCTTCAGATGTAGATTCATCTTTGAATGATAATGCTCAAGGATTTAACAATTTTGCTGCTCCTGGTGCTGATAGATTAAAAATCACCACCACTTTGAGCAAAAAACTGCCAGATGACATAAATGATCAAAATTTTGTCCAATTGGCAGATGTAAAAAATGGTGTTTTAAGAGATCTTGTAGATAAAACTGATTATAATCTTCTTGGACAAGAATTAGCAAGAAGAACTTTTGATGAATCTGGACATTATTACATCAAAGAGTTTGTTACCACTGTTAGGGAGAGCCTTAACAATGGATATGGCAACAGAGGAGTATATAATTCAAATCAAACCACAGAAGCTGGAAATGCTCCAAATGATGATTTAGCAATTTATAAAATTTCTCCAGGAAGAGCATACGTTAGAGGATATGAAGTCAAAAAAAGAGCAACTTCATTCCTTGATGTACCAAAACCAAGATCTACTAACCTTTTAGAGGGTCAGGCAGTCAATTTTGGATTTGGTCCAACATTTACTTGCAATAGGGTTTATGGATCTGCAACAATTGGGTTCAATACATCAAATACTCTAAGTTTAAGAGATCAGAGAGTAGGTGATACTCAGACAACAGCACCTGGAAATGAAATTGGTGTTGCCAGAATCTATGATTTTGCTTTAGAATCAGGATCTTATGACACAACCACACCAGATCTCAATCAATGGGATCTCTCTCTGTTTGATATTCAAACATATACAGATCTGACTGTAAATGAAAATGTAACTTTATCAACTCCAACCTTTATTCAAGGTCAATCCAGTGGAGCAAGTGCATTTTTGAGATATGATGTCAGTGCAGGCACTGCTGTAACTGCATATGATGTTCAAGGAGATTTCTTCATTGGAGAAAGGTTACTTTTCAATGGTGTAAGTACAAACGCCAGAACAATAACTGATATTACCAACTATGAAGCATCTGATGTTAAGTCAGTTTATGGTATTGTAGGTTCTGGATCCACTTTCACTGCAGATTTGATTCAATATCCAAAAACTGTCATTGGTATTGCGTCAATCACAGCTCACAATAGTGGAGTTTCAACAGTAACAACACCTTCCATTGCATTCCCTGGAATTGTAACCACTGGAGCACTTGTTCAGTATTCTGTTGCTACCAACAGTGTTCCATCTTTGGCAAGAGTCACTCAAGTCAATACAAATTCACTGACAATTGTTGGAGTTACTACTGTAACCTCATTTAGAGAGGGAGGTTTGCCAACAACAACCACAGAAGTCACTGACTTCACTGTTGTTGAGTCAAAATTCCAAAATACCAGAGGAAGTGGAAATAGCGCTTCTAATAATACTCTTTATAGCAGGCTTCCAAAGAATAATATTGAGTCAGTTGATTTAACTAGCTCAAATTTAGTAATTAGAAAGCAATTTAGCACAACTATTACTGATAATTCAACTTCAACTCTGTCTGCAGGCACAAATGAAGTATTTTTGCCATTTGATGAGGAGAGATATGTTGTTATTCGTTCTGATGGCAGCACAGAAGCTCTAACATCAGATAAGTTAGATTTCTCAGCAGGATCTACTCAATTAACTATCAATGGTTTGGGTACTAATGATTCTGATACTACAGTTATTGCTACTCTGAGAAAATCAAAAATCACTTCAAAAACTAAGAGAAAGTACATTGCTAATAGTTTAGTAATTGACAAATCATCTAATTCAGCATCTGGTGTTGGCGGAACAACTTTGAATGATGGTCTTACATATGGAGATTATCCATTTGGAACCAGAGTTCAAGACCCAGTAATTTCTTTAAATGTTCCCGATGTAATCAAAATTCATGGTATTTTTGAATCTAATGATACCTCTGATGCTGTTGCACCTTCTATGACAACAGGATCACTTGATGGTCCTACAGCAACAACTAATGATCTTATTATTGGTGAAGAAATTTATGGAACTATCAGTGGGGCAAGGGCAACCTATATTGTCAGAGTAAATGACACTAATATCAGATTTGCCTATAAGAACAACACTGTATTCCAAAATGGTGAGGTTATCAATTTCACAAGTTCAGGAGTAAGTGCAGTTGCCAATAGTATCAACATTGGCAGTAAGAATGTAACTGGAGATTATACTCTTGTAAATGGTCAAAAGAATACCATTTATGATTTCTCCAGAATTGTTAAAAAACCAAATTCTACCACACCTTCCAAACAACTGATTGTTTATTTTGACAATGCCTACTATGAATCTGCTGATAGTGGAGATATCACTATTGTAAATTCATATGATGATTTTGATTACAATACTGAAATTTCTTCAATCAATGATGTAAGAAATACTGATTTGATTGATGCAAGACCAAGAGTAAGTGACTATACAGTAACTGCAGGGTCAAGATCACCACTTGAATTTTATGGAAGAATATTTACAAGTGGTCAGCACAGTTCTAAAGAAGTTCTTGCATCTGATGAATCAGTAACAATCTCTTACAATTACTATCTGCCAAGAGTTGATAGAGTGTTCATCGATAAAGATGGTAAATTTACTGTCAAGTACGGTGTTCCAGCAGATCTTCCTCAACTTCCAGAAGCAATTGATGGTGCATTGAATATTGCTAATGTATATCTTCCTGCATATCTTTACAACGTATCAGATGCAAAGGTAGATTTTATTGAGCATAAGAGATATCAAATGTCAGATATCTCTAAACTTGAGCAAAGAATCAAGAATCTTGAGTACTATACTTCTCTTAATCAGATTGAATCTGATACACTGAGTTTGTTTGTTCCAGATGCTAATGGTTTGAACAGATTCAAATCTGGTATCTATGTTGACAATTTCTCCACAACAGAACCACAAGATTCTGGTGTAGGTATAAGAAATAGTATTGACACTAAGAAGAGAGTTCTGAGACCTTCTCACTATACTACAGCAGTCAATTTGAATATTGGCAACACCACTATTGCTGGTGTTGGAACTACCACAGCAGCAAATCAAGATGCCAGATATGCTGATATTCTTGGAACAAACATCAAGAGAACAAATCAAGTAGTTACTCTTGACTACAATGAGGTTGAATGGTTAGATCAACCATTTGCTACAAGATCTGAGAGTGTAACTCCTTTCCTTGTCACCTTCTATCAGGGTTCTATTGCACTTGATCCAACTGTTGATGTTTGGATTGATGTCAATAGAATGGAAGTTAGAGATGTTCTCCAAGAGGGTTCATTCAATGCTGTTGCTGATGCAATGAGAGTTGAGACCATTGATGAAGTTGATGGTCTTAGACAGGGTGTAAGTCCAATTATCTGGAATTCTTGGGAAACAACTGGTGTTGATGTAAACTTTAGCCTTGGAATGAATGCAAGTGCAAGTGGAACAACAGTTAATGTTGGTGTCAATGGTAGTGTTGGAGTTAATCTTAACCAACAGAGAAGAGGCACACAAAACACTGTAACTGAGGTTATTGATACTGAATCTCTTGGTGACAGAATTGTTAGTAGAAATATCATTCACTTCATGAGAACTCGTAACATTGAGTTCACTGCAACCAGAATGAAACCATTCACCAGAGTGTATTCATTCTTTGATAATGTTGATGTCAATCCATTCTGCCTCAGCAAATTAGTTGAAATTGAAATGGTTTCAGGAACCTTTACAGTTGGTGAAAATGTTGTAGGTAGAATGAGTGATGCACAAGAGCAACTGATTGGATCTGGTGCTCCTTCTATCAACTTTAGAGTTGCAACAGCAAACCACAAGTATGGTCCATATAACAACCCTGAAGATGTATTTGATTCTAATCCATATGACAGAAATAATGCACTTCCAGCAACCTATTCAGAATCATCAACCATTCTGAACATTGATACTTTCTCACTGTCTCAGGAAGCATGGCCAGAGTATTCTGGATATCTTGCAACTGGAATGACTCTGAGAGGTCTCAGCAGTGGTGCAGAAGCAAAGGTAACTAATGTAAGATTGGTTACAGATAGAGTTGGAACATTGATTGGATCATATAGAGTTCCTGATCCTACCAATACAGCATTCCCCATATTTGAAACTGGAAGAAATACATTCAGGCTCACCAGTAGTCCAATTGATACTGTCATTCAGGGTGAAGTCACCACTGAGGCAGTTGAGCAATTCTTCTCACAAGGAGATATTGACAATACTCAGGAAGTCACACTTTCATTGAGAAATGCAAGAGTATCCTTTGAGGAGTTTGTCCAGACCAGAACAATTGGTGATTCTGCAAGTGCAGGTGCAAGTGCTTCTGCAACTATTCAGATTCCTGCACCACCTCCAGCACCAAGAAGAGACCCACTGGCACAAACATTCTTTATTGATGATGACACTGGAATTTATGTAACCAGCGTAGATGTTTACTTCTCACAGAAAGATGATGTTCTTCCTGTCACTGTTCAACTTCGTGATGTATTGATTGGAACACCAACTCTAAACATTCTTCCATACTCTGAAGTAGAAGTTCCTGCAGCAAGCATTGTAACATCTTCAGATGCTACTGTACCAACAAGAATAACATTCGAATCTCCTGTTTACCTTGCAGGTGATAGAGAATATGCTCTTGTTCTCCTTTCAGATTCTACTGAATATAGAGTTTGGATCTCCAGACTTGGTGAAGCTGATATAAGAACTCTTGCAACAGAAGCAGGTCAGGTTCTTGTTTCTTCTCAGAATCTTCTTGGTTCACTCTTCAAGTCACAGAATGCTGCAGTTTGGACACCTAGCCAGTATGAAGATCTTAAGTTTACTCTTTACAGAGCAGATTTTGTTTCGCAAGGTTCAGTTCAATTCTTCAATCCACAACTGCCATTTGAATTGGAGGGAATTAGTGCAAATGGAATCAGCTTAACTCCAAGAAACATCAAAGTTGGTCTTGGAACAACCCTTCAAGATTCAGGATTAGTTCTTGGAAATACTATTCTCCAAGAGGGAACAGACGGAACTGGATCTTTGGTTGGTTATGCTGGATCAGCAACTGGAACTCTGACTGTAACAACAGCAGGTATTGGTTACACACCATCTGCTGGGTATTATAACTTCACTGGAGTGGCACTGACAAGTGTTACTGGAACTGGTCTCAATGCAACTGCTAACATTTCAATAAGCAATGGTGTTGCTATTGCAGCAACTATTGTTGATGGTGGAAAGGGATATGCTATTGGCGATGTCCTTACTCCAATCTCAGTTGGTAACCAATCTCTTGGTTCTGGAATGAGGCTTTCTGTTTCTGATACTTATGGAAACAATGAATTGATCATTACTGAAGTTCAAGGAAGATTTGGAACTGATTCTGGGGAATATCTCAAGTACACTAATAGCAGTGGAATCACCACAACTCTGAATTTCAGTGTTGGTGGAGACGTTGTTCCACAATCACCAATCAGAGTTGATAGTGATGGTCTTCACATGAAGATCTTCCAGAGAAATCATGGCATGTATTCAAATACCAATACAGTAACTCTGAAGAATGTTCAGTCAGACATTACACCAACAACTTTGAGTTCAGCATATAGCAATTCTTCAACAGGAGATATTTCTATTGCCAGCACTTCCAACTTTGGAACATTTGAAAATGTATCTGTTGCTTCTACAAATCCTGGATATGCTAAGATTGGTGGAGAAATTATCAGATATACTGGAGTTGGTGCAGGTTCTCTGACTGGAATTACAAGAGGAATTGATAATAGTTTGACTGAGAATCACTCTTCCAGTGACTTGGTATTTAAGTATGAGTTGGATGGTGTGTCCCTTAGAAGAATCAACACAACTCATAACCTCAATGAAGTAACTGTATCAAATCCAATCACTCTTGACTCTTATCATGTCAAGGTTGATGTTTCAGATACAGATAAGGGAACTGACAGATCTGTTGGAAATGTTGGTGGATTCCCAGAGCTGCACTTCAATACAAGTAAGACAGCTGGTGGACCTAATGTTAGAGGAACATACAACATCTCATTTGATCAAATTCGTCCAAATGTAAGAGTTACTACTCCAACAGGTGTAAGTGTAAACACATCAGTTAGAACTGTCACAGGTTCCAGTGTCAATGGCACTCAAGGATCCTTTGTTGATAAGGGATTTGTTCCCATCACTCTCAACCAAGATAATTATTTTGAGGCACCAAGGATAACTGCTTCAAATATCAATGAAACTACATATCTGTCTTCATTGCCTGCCAACAAGTCATTCACAATGAATATGAACTTTGGCACAATTGATTCCAGATTGAGTCCTGCTGTTGATCTCAACAATGCTGCTGTTATTTTCACAGCAAATAGAATCAATAGTCCAGTTACAAATTATGCAACAAACCTGCAAGTCAACACAGTTGATCAGGATCCAAACAGATTCTTCTATGTAACCAAGAACATTGTTCTTGAAAATCCTGCAACCTCACTTCAAGTTCTCCTTGATTCATATGTAACAACCTACAATGATGTTAGAGTGTTCTATGCATTGAATCAGGATACTGCAGTTGATGAGACAGTATTTGTTCCTTTCCCTGGATATGCAAATCTTGATCCTAATGGAATTGTGATTAATACTGCTAATAATGATGGAACACCTGATGAATTTACACCCAAATCTGATAATTATCAGGGCAATCCATCATTGAATCTGTTCAGAGAGTACAAGTTCACTGCTGATAGATTGGCACCATTTACATCATTCCGCATTAAGATCATTGGAACCTCCGTAAACTCTGCAATTGTACCACAGTTCAGAAATCTAAGAGCCATTGCTTTTGCTTGATATGTCATTAATACCAGTTGAAGGAAAAGACGGTTTTTTTAGAGATAGCAAAACAAATGCCATCATCAATAAAAACCGTCTTGAGTATCAATCCTATGTTAGCAATAGAGAGAAACTTCTTTCTGATAAAGAGAGGATTGTAAATTTAGAATCTGAAATGAATGACATAAAGAGTGATTTGGATGAAATCAAGTCACTCCTTAGAATGGTTATTCAGCGCTAAACATAAATAGAAAAAAATATTGTTATATAAATGGCACAGCCTTCAACCAGACAGGAACTGATTGACTACTGTAAGCGTCAATTGGGTGCTCCTGTCTTAGAAATCAATGTTGCTGATGAACAGATTAGTGATTTGGTTGATGATGCTGTTCAATATTTTCAGCAAAGACACTTTGATGGTGTTTCTCAGGTTTACTTAAAATATCAAATTACTCAAGAAGATATAGATAGAGGAAAAGCACGTCCAAACGTGGTTAGTGGTGGAACCAACGCTGGAATTGCTTCAACATCTGCAACTTCTTCTATTGGGGGTTCTGATGTAACTTTCACTTACTATGAGAATAGTAACTATTTGCAAGTTCCACCAGATATTATTGGTGTAACAAAAGTTTTCAAGTATGATGACGCACAATCAGTAAGTGTGTCTAATATGTTCAGTTTCAAATATCAACTCTTTTTGAATGATATTTACTACTGGGGACAAACTGATTTACTCAGTTACTCAATGGCAATGAGTTATCTGGAGACAACAGATTTCCTTTTGAACACTCATAAACAAATCAGATTCAATCAAAGACAAGACAGAATGTATCTTGATGTTGATTGGGCTAACTTGAGAGTGGGTGAATTTATCATTATTGATTGCTTCAGACAGATGGATGGTAATAGTTTCAACAGAGTTTGGAATGATCCATTCCTGAAGAAGTATCTAACTGCATTGATGAAGAAGCAGTGGGGACAAAATCTAATCAAGTTCCAAGGTGTAAAACTTCCTGGTGGTGTAGAACTGAATGGAAGACAGATTTATGATGATGGAGTAAAGGAATTAGAAGATATCAAAACACAAATGTCTTCAACTTATGAGTTGCCACCTCTTGATCTGATAGGATAAAAATATGCTCAACCCATTTTTTCAACAAGGTTCTCAAACAGAGCAAAGTTTAGTTCAAGATCTAATCAACGAACAGTTGAGAATGTATGGCGTTGAGGTATATTATCTTCCAAGAATCTATGCAAAGACAAATACCATAATTAGAGAAGTAATCCAATCAGAATTTACAAATGCATATCCTTTGGAAGCATATGTAGATAGTTATGAGGGATATGGTGGGCAAAGTACAATCTTATCCAAATTTGGAATTCAAGAACTTGATGATTTGACTCTGATTATCTCTCAGGAAAGATATAGTAATTATATTACACCACTTCTTGGAAATGTAAGTAATTCTGAACTTTCTACAAGACCTAAAGAAGGTGATTTGATTTATTTTCCATTAGGTGACAGATTATTTGAGATCAAATATGTTGAACATGAGCAACCATTCTATCAGTTACAGAAAAATTATGTTTATACATTGAGATGCTCACTCTTCAGATATGAAGATGAGGTTCTTGATACTGGTGTTGATGAAATTGATGATGAAATTGATCAACTTGGATATATTCAAACCCTCACTCTACTTGGAGCAGGTTCAACAGCAACTGGAATTACAACATTCTGCCCTTCTGGTGCTGTAAATCAAATTTATATCACCAATATGGGAAGTGGATACACTAAGCAACCCATCATTGGATTTTCATCAGCTCCTGCTGGAGGAATCACTGCTGTTGGAGTAGCATCAATCACTACATCATACATTGGTTGTAGTGGAATAAATGGTGGAAAAATTGCTTCCATCAATATAACAAATCCTGGATGTGGATATACTGAACCACCTTGGATTACAATCAGAGAAGGTGGAGGAACAGGAGCTGCTGCAACAGCAGGAATTGGCACAACAGGATCTATTGGCATTGTAACTATCACCAGTGGAGGATCTGGATATACAACAAATCCAAACATTACTTTTGCAGGTGGTGGCTCTGGTGTAGGATTTATTACAGCAAGAGGATTTGGTGAAATTAATTCTGCAGGTATAGTTACTGTTGCTTATATTACACATGCTGGACTTGGATATACCCAAGCACCAACTATCACATTTGATGCACCAACTGGTATTGGAACAACTGTGGGAGTTGGAACTTTCATCTTCAATGAGATTATTACAGGTCAAACTTCAGGCACAACTGCAAGAGTTAAAAAGTGGACTGCTTCCTCCAACTCTCTTGAAGTTTCTATTGTTGATGGAACATTTACACCTGGTGAAAAGATTCAAGGTCAAGATTCTGGAGCATTCTACATAGTGACCAATCAAAATACTGATGATCTTGTAGATGCATTTGCAGACAATGATACCTTTGAAACTGAGGGTGATGCAATACTTGATTTCTCAGAAACTAATCCATTTGGTATGCCCTGAACATTTTTGTTAAATAGTAAGTATAAAGTTGTACTATAAAAATGTTTGAGTATTTTTATAACGAGATCTTCAGATCTGTTATTATTGGGTTTGGAACCTTGTTTAACGGAATTGAAATCCAACATAAGGATTCTAATGATGATACATTCAGTATCATAAAAGTTCCTCTTGCATATGGTCCAACTCAAAAGTTTCTTGCAAGAATGCAACAAGAAGCAGATCTGAACAAACCAATTCAGATGACTCTTCCAAGAATGTCATTTGAAATGGTTGGATTGCAGTATGATCCATCTCGCAAATCTACTCAAACACAAACTATCATCAATCAAACGCCTGATGGTAGTGCATTAAAAAGGAACTACATGCCAGTTCCTTATAACATATCATTCCAACTTTCTATTATGACAAAGTTGAATGATGATATGCTTCAGATTATTGAGCAAATACTTCCATATTTCCAACCTGCTTATAACCTTTCTATAAACTTCCTTGGAAACCTGAAAGAGAAAAGAGATATTCCTATTCAATTAGATTCCATTCAAATGGATGATGATTATGAAGGTAATTTTGATACAAGAAGAGCACTTATTTACACACTAAACTTTACAGCAAAAGTATATCTGTTTGGTCCTATCTCTGATATCACTGGAGATATCATCAAGAAGGTATCTGTTGGATTTGTTGCTGGAGAAAGAGGTGGCACTGCTGCTACAAGAGATCTTACCTATCAAGTTGTTCCAAGAGCAACAAAAGATTATGATGGTAGTGTAGTGACTAACCTTGCTGAAAACGTTGACCTCACAGAAACAGTCATTACTGTTAATGATGGAAGTGCAGTGACTGCACAAACATACATTTATGTTGGGGATGAAGAAATGTATGTTGAATCTATTTCTGGAAATGACCTCACTGTAAGGAGAGCACAAGACAACACAACCCCACAAAACCATGTATCTGGTGCTGAGGTTAAGAGTATCACTGCTGCAGATAACAATCTCATTGAGTTTGGTGATAACTTTGGATTTGATGGAACCACTTTTTGAGGATTGAAAAATGAAGGAAAAGTATGATAAACTTAATGAAACATTTGACATTCAACCAACAGAGGTTGAAGTGGAGGTCCAAAAGCATGATATCGAGAATAAGATTGAAAAAGTCAGGTCAAGTAGTGAAGACATTCGTAAGGACTACGAATATACAAGGGGTAATTTATATTCGATCATTGAAAAAGGACAAGAAGCAATTAATGGCATCTTAGAACTTGCACAAGAGAGTGAAATGCCTAGAGCATATGAAGTTGCTGGTCAACTAATCAAAAATGTCTCTGATGCTACTGACAAGTTAATGGACCTTCAGAAGAAACTGAAGGATGTCAATGAAGAGAAAGAAGTCAAGGGACCAACAACAGTTAATAATGCTCTCTTTGTTGGTTCCACTGCAGAACTTCAAAAACTCTTGAAGAAGAGTGCCACTGACTCATAAATAGTTAAAAAGTCCTAGATATGGCAGTCAATCCAGTAATCAATATAACCATTCCACAAGGTTCAGATTTCTCAGAGGTTTTTGTATCCACAGAAACTGATGGTTCTGCATCTAATCTTGCTGGGTATACTGGTGCTGCTAAGATTAAAAAACATCCTGGAGCAACCACATCAAATTCATTTACAGTTAGCATCACAGCAGCTACAGGTGAAGTTTCTATTGCAATGACCTCTGGAAGAACTGTTGCTTTAGATCCAGGTAGATATTATTATGATGTAAGATTGACCTCAGGAAGTGGTGCTGTCTCTAGATTAGTTGAAGGAATGGCATTTGTAACTGCAGGAATTACCACCTAAGGAAAATGGCAGTAGTCAGAAAGGCACAGTCCACTGCAAATGTTGCCAAGAAAAAGGCAACAAGAAAAGTAACAACTCAATCAGTAAGACAACCGTCAATTGTGACTGAAATGGGTGATGTTAATTTTGGAACTCTGTCTGCAGCAAATGATGGGCAGATTGTTTCGTATGATGCAGCAACAGATAAGTTCATTTTGATTACTGCTGATCAATTATTGTCAGTATCTGCAGAAGATAGTGATATTCCAGATGATTTTGTAACTGCACTGGAAGGTGAACTTGATCTTGGTGAGATTCAAGTAGAAAGTCTTGATGGAGGTACTTTCTAATGCCAACCAGATTAAGAGACCTTACAAATACTGATTTTGGCACATTAAATGCAAGAAAGAATAAAAATGTAATGAGATATAATGCATCAACAGGGAAGTTTGATGTGATACAAATTGATAATACTTTAGGATTAGCAACAACACCACCACAGTCATTTGTTGATGCAGTAGAGACTAAAATTGATGTTGGCAATATATCCCTTCAAGGCATTGATGGCGGAACTTTTTAGTATCCTAAATACTATTAAACAATAGAATTAGATAGATGGCATCTCCTGTAATTCAGTTTAAAAGAGGCGCCTTTGCAAATCTTCCTGGTCTTCAGGCAGGTGAACCAGCTCTCACAACAGATACTTTCGAACTTTACGTTGGTATAAACAGCACCACTGGTGGCAATAAGTTTTTTGGTTCTCATAGATATTGGACAAGAGAAGGTTCTTCAACAGGAAGTGCTGTAAATCTTGTTGAGGGAACATCAAATGGATCTTCCTATGTTGCTCTCAAATCACCAGATTCTCTTTCAGGAAATGTAACTTTTACACTTCCAGGTTCTGATGGAACTAATGGGCAAGTTCTTACAACCAACGGTTCAGGAACTCTGTCATTCAGCACTCTTTCATCAAACCTTAGTCTTGCTGGTGACACTGGAACAGATACACTGACTGTTGGAAGTGATACTCTGACATTCACTGGT
>Ga0255772_10000980_pt1 | contig 28181 bp, 39 predicted proteins | sample 071ome_34_FD_179970 | JGI IMG/M metagenome (GOLD analysis project Ga0255772, IMG submission 179970) | Coastal salt marsh microbial communities from the Groves Creek Marsh, Skidaway Island, Georgia - 071411BT metaG (version 2) | ecosystem: Environmental > Aquatic > Marine > Intertidal zone >...
ACCTGCTCGATTACGTCCCCGATCTTGGCCTGGGCGGGGAGAGTAATCAAGCATAATAGGATCACCAAATATTTCATTAGTCACTCTGTGTAATGTCTACGTCAAAGTTGTCACCACTGATAGTAAGATCCACAGTGTTATCATAGATACCACTCTGTGTTACATCAATAGTTCCACCACCACCTGTTACATCAAGTGTTATACCATGTCCGTTTACATCACCGTCGCCACTTTGACTGGTTGTAATAGCAACTCCTTCATCACTGTTAGCACTGTTTGTGGACAGTGAAGCACTGTTATCTAGTGTAACAGTAAGTGCCGCACTCTGTCCATCAATGCTTGATGTTAGAATGTTATTGTCACCAGTTACGGTAAATGATACAGTTGAACTTGCGGCATCAGCAGTTCCGCCAATGTCAAAGTCAAATGTGTTGTCATCACCTGTTGTGGTAATGTTAAGTGTTACCGTATCACAATTTCCTGATGCTGAGCTGGAACATTGTAGATCTACAACGTTGGTGTCTCCAGTGAATGCCCAGGTGCCTGTGTAGGTATCACCCTTGATTGTAGCCGCAATAGTATTGTAACTACCTGTTTGTGTAATTGAAAACGTCATGTCATCGCCGGTTAACCCAACGTTGGTTCCTGATGTTCCAATTACGTTATCTTGTCCGTCCTGAGTGATATCCAAATCTAATCCATCGCCCGATTGTTGAATGTATATGTCATTCGCAGTCGCCGGTGATAGAAATGATAGCATACCAATCAAAAAGACATGTGCTAATGAAAATCTTTTATTCATTATTATCTCCTTTATTAGTTTCTACTTCTACCGCCGAGCCTTTAAATTTCCAAAGACCCTTTGTTTTTCCTTGATTAATTAAGTCAACTACTCCTGCTTCGATGGCGGTTCTAACAGCATAATTGACAGGTTCATTTACAGCACTTCCAGCTTCGACCTCTAATGCCTTTGTGCCTAGATCAAGGAACCTAAATACGTCTGCTCCAGACATGTAACTAGCTATACGTTTTTCAGTAGCAGTTGTAAGTAAAACTTCTCCTGTTTGTACACTTACAATACGCATAGCTATTGTGACCTGATCTACTCGGTATTGCGTGTTGGCTCCAATTCCAAAGTAACGAGCTCCTAACCCTCCACTTTCGATATTAGATTCGTATCCAACTACTCCGCCTTCTATTAGTAGACCAGCAAATAGTAATGGTTTTAAACTTGGTGCCTCTTCTCCCTCGTATACATCTCTTGTTGATTTTATAAGTTGCCTTTCTTTTACTAGATTGTCTAAGCCTGCTCTTTCTACAACTATGAACCAACTTTCTTGTCCAACATTTTTTAATGCTTGTATTACCCAAACTTCAGATCCTTGTGTAATTGCTGAACTTAGTTGTGAAAATTTTTCGTTTGGTTTACGCTGTCCTGTTTTATCTGTAAAACTGTAAACAGCGATTGTAATTTTTGGTCCGTCTAATTTTGGTACAGTGTCTAGTATGTTCTGAATTGGTGAACGTGCTATTTCAGGTTGGCTCCAATCTTCTTTGGTCATGGTTGCCGCACATCCTGAAAGCAAGACTATAGACATTAATATTGAAAGAATCCGAACCATGTACCCTTTCTCCTAAAATCCAAAACCAGTTAGAGGAACTACTAGCTCAGTATATCCGCCATCTGCTTCTGTAATTTGTACTGTGATAGTACCTGCCGTAACATCCTTTACCCAGTAGATATTTGCTCCTTCGATATCAGCACTACCTGAAGTAGCACCGTTATCTTCAAACATACTGTCAACTAGATTTTTTGAGATGTTAGCGTAGATTCTTGATTCGACGTTGTTTAGGAATTTAGCCAGAGTGGTATTAGCCGCCTCACGTTCTGCTTCACGCTGAGCCGCTTCTGCTTCATCTTTTAGTTCCTGTTTACGTTGATACTGTAACTGCTCTATCGCTAGAACATGGTTACTGTAACCTTGGCCTGAGAAGGAAGGATTATTAAACTGAAAGGTCAGAGTGTCGGCGTTAGCACCTACTCCTACAAACATCAACCCTATCCCAATCATAGCACCCATGAAATACTTCATAGTTCGCTCCATGCTATAATTAAAAACCGATTCGCTCCCGGTTGTTAATATTTCTACACTAGTATTTAGTGTAAATCATGGATTTGATGAAGTGGGTAGTTAATTGTTACTTCAAAGAGGGTAGGTATATTCTAGAGTATGTTTCTCTGCTTTGTCCTGCTGTTCTGCCGTAAACATATCCCCACTGTGAAGGTGTAGACATTTTAGGAGTACAACCCCAGTTTATAAAATTCTCTGGATTAGAGCTCATATAAAACTCTCCAGCACCCATAAGTAAAATAGGCATTTTAATTTTACCAACATAGTCATTGAATGATGCTTTCCAGTAAGAGATCATTAAATCTCTAATATCAGCACCTGGTACTTTTGCGGCATCTACTATTGCTTCTGCGCTTTTTTTATCAACACCTTTTTCCATAAAGGACTTAATAACCTCAGGTCCTACAGTACCATCCGGATCGCCTTGTTGTAACGCATCAAAGATGTTGTTCATTAATCCTGGTTCAGAACCTCTCGGCTTTTTAGCCTTCTTAGGTTTAATATCTGTTTGCTGTTGATCGGCATTATTTGTATTTGGATCTTGTGGCTCATCAGCTTCGGCTAGTCCTTTTGCTGTTCTTTCATCAGCATACAGTCTAGCACCATTGCCTTTACATTCTACTGGATTGCCAGCAACTTCAATGTCTCCTGGTGCTTTCATCTTAATGTAAGGAGATAGCATTGCTAGTCCAAACTCGCCATATCCAACAGTTCCTTTTTTAGGCATTCTATAAACTGATCTAACTTCTTCTAATTTTTCAAAAACTTGTAGAGCAATAGGATCTTTAATTAATCCGGCAATACTTCCTTTTTGCCCTGATTTTAGCAAATTGTAGTTAACAAAACCATCACCATCATCCCATCTGCTTAAGAATTGATCCATGTCTTCTTTAGCAACTGGCATTTTCCTTAAAATACTTACTAATACATCGTTATTTTTTGCTTGGAATGCTTTTACATCATTATCGGTCTTAGTAACTTGACCTAGTGATGCGCTAATTGTATTTTGTATTTCAGGCTTATTTAGGATTTTATATATAAAATCAATAGTTTTAGGATCAGTTATTTCACCAGAAGTAAGTTTAGCATTAATAAAGTCAAGTTTCTTGCTAATGCCTGCTAATTCAGTTTCTGGCTGTTCAGTTAAAAATTCAAATGCTCTCATAGTAATGTATTTATTTCAGTTTTGGAAATAACATATCTGTACAGAACTTGTCAACATCTGCTTCATTTAGCCCTAGACTTTTCATTACCTTAGGCGTATGTGGATTCTGTTGCTGATTATGGCAGTAGTAGTTTTGTGATGCTATTACTAACTGTTGATCTCCAAAGCCTGTATACTCTGGTATTTCTTTAAAATACGATCTAAGATTGTCTACTGCTATTTTAACGATTTGTTCTGCTTCTTCTTGCTTTACATTGCCTGCGGCAATCATAGATCCTGTAAAAATATTCTGTGCCCACTCAGGAAGTTCACGTTTCTTTTCAGGAACAAAGTCTGCTACTGCTTCTTTGTATCCTTCAATCATAGGATGATCTATAGTAGCACTGGGTGAAAAATCATGGAATGCTCCTGTAATTTTATTCTTTCCTGCTATAACATCAAAGCCATATATAGGTCCGTCATTTGTTAATACAGGAAAACAACATACGTGCATCATCCACAAGCCTTTAGACTCGCGGGCATCTACAACATCAATATGAGCCCTACGAACAGACTTATTAGCCCAAACTCTATTAATCCAGCCGTCATCGGGCTGATTAAAATAATTAAGCCCTGGTTCTTCGATTTCTTCTGCATACTCTTCAAAAATGTCTATAATTTCGTCTTTACACTGTATCAGCGTGTTCCACACACCACTCATTTAATTGCCTCATAATATTGATAGCATGTTGGAATGCTACGTTTGCTTCATCACCTAGATCGTCTGTAAGTTTTGCTCTAATCTTTTCAATTAATCCATCTCGATCTTTAAATTCGTAGAACTGACCGCTTCCAGGTACACGACCTTTAATCATTTGACCGCCATACAAATCTCCCATGTGTCTAACATAAAAGTGAGCTAGTATTGCCGGTCTAGTTGTTTCGTCACTACCTAGTTTAATTAGATAATCTCTATATTCAGCTGTTGCTTTTAGTACAGGTAAATCAGTTCTAGGCTTAAAACCTAATTCTCTAAAATCTTCTAGTATTCCAGGAACACGACTTACACCCGGAAGGTCTTTTAAGTATCCTCCTAGTGCGGCGTAGTTTTCTAGTGGAACATAAACTTCAAGCATTTGAAGTAGATACATAGCATACTGCTTTTTGGAAATGTTTCCGCTCATTAATAGTTTGGCGAATTCAGTTCTTTCAGCATCACTATGTGCTTGTTTTGTTAAATCTTTAAGGCTCATATCATCTCCTTTAATATACGCATATTTATATGGAGTTTTCCAACCCTAAAAATTATTCTTCTTCAAGTTTGATTTGTAACGGGAATCCGTTTTCTTTTGATATATTAGTAGCTTCAATTGCTTTATGTTCGGCAATTTCGTAAGCATACACACCAGCAACACCTGAACCTTGTTCGTGTACTTCCAGTGTAACTGTTTTTGCTGATTGATCAGTGTGTTTAAAAATTCTTTTTAATAACTCAATCACAAAATCCATTGGAGTCGTATTGTCATTCAACAACAATACTTTCCAAAGTTTTGGAGGTTCTAGTGATATTTTAACCTTGTCGTCGATTACAATATCGGTTGATGTTGACATTAAATTCTCCTCTGTCTAAAATGTGTAGGGTAACGTCCAGTCTCCCTTTGTTACCCTACACTATTACTTATTACTTAACTTCGATTACATCAATGATCTTAGGCTTTAGTTCTTCTGGAACTTCACGCTCTAATTTCACTGTTAAGATACCGTCTTTAATTTCGGCACCTTTAACTTTGATATGCTCTGCTAGATTCCATGATCTAGTAAAAGCTCTTGAAGCAAGTCCTCTGTGAAGATAAGTTGTAGCACTTTCATCGTCTTCAACAATTTCTTTGTTGGCTTCAATTGAAAGTGTACCATCTTCAATAGTAACTTTAATCTCATCTTTTTTGAAGCCAGCAACTGCTACTTCAATAGTATAAAGATTATCGCTTTCACGAATTACGTTGTATGGTGGATAGTTAGTATTAACATTGTTAACAAAACGTGCTTCCATTTCGTCAAACATTCTGTCAAAACCAATTAGAGCTCTATTAAGAGCTTGTGTATCAAAACGTGCTATATTTGTCATTTTATATCTCCTTTATTAAGCAAGTTTATATGAACCCTTTCGGCGTTCAATTATGCTTTGTCCACTTCTTCGAACTCAGCATCTACAATATCATCCTCTTTGCTTTTGCTAGTTTCTTCTGTAGGAGCATCAGTAGCCTCCTGCTTTTTAGCTCTAGCATCGTGGATGGGTTTAGTAGCGGCATAAAGATCACTTGTTTTTTCTTTAATGATATCTACATCGCCACCTTCAAGTGAAGTACTCAATTCAGCAATAGCATCTTCAATTTTCTTAACTTCGTCTTCGGATAGGTCTCCTTTAACTTCGTCAAGGTCTTTTCTTATACCATGAATTGCGGCTTCTGCTTGATTCTTTGTATCAATAAGCTCACGTGCCTTTTTATCTTCTTCGGCATGAGCTTCAGCGTCTTTGATCATAGCTTCAATTTCAGCATCACTTAGTCCGCCATCGGACTTGATTGAAATTTTCTGCTCTTTTCCAGTTCCTTTATCTTTTGCTGATACATTAACAATACCGTTAGCATCAATATCAAAAGTAACTTCGATCTGAGGAACGCCTCTTGGTGCTGGCGCAATACCTTCTAGATTAAACTCACCTAGTAGTTTGTTACGTGTAACAAGTTCGCCTTCACCTTGATAAACTTTAATTGTCACAGCAGGCTGATTGTCGTCTGCGGTTGAAAAGATCTGTTGTCCTTTAGTTGGAATCGTTGTATTCTTTTCAATTAACTTAACCATTACGCCACCCATTGTTTCAATACCCAATGATAGTGGAGTAACGTCAAGTAGTAACACATCTTTAACATCGCCACTTAGTACACCTGCTTGAATTGCGGCACCTAGTGCTACAACTTCATCTGGGTTAACACCTTTGTTTGGTTCTTTACCAAAGAATTTTTTAACAGTTTCCTGTACCTTAGGCATACGTGTCATACCACCTACTAGTACTACGTCTGTAATATCACCTTTGCTTACACCTGCGTCTTTAAGAGCAGTTTCACAAGGTTTAATTGAACGTTGGATTAGTTCGTCTACAAGACTTTCAAACTTAGCACGAGTAATTTTTAAATTCAAGTGCTTAGGTCCTGAAGCATCTGCTGTGATAAATGGTAGACTAATGTCAGTTTGTGTTGTGCTTGATAATTCAATCTTTGTTTTTTCAGCCGCTTCACGAACACGCTGTAACGCCATTTTATCTGTTGAAATATCTACACCAGACTCTTTCTTAAACTCGTCTACAATGTATTGTGTAAGAACAGCATCAAAGTCTTCACCACCTAGTGCTGTGTCACCGTTTGTTGAAAGTACTTCAAATACTCCGTCACCAAGATCAAGTACTGATACATCAAATGTACCACCACCTAAGTCATACACAACAATCTTGCCTGACTCTTTTTTATCTAGTCCATAAGCAAGTGCGGCCGAAGTAGGTTCGTTAATAATACGTAGAACTTCTAGTCCTGCGATTTTACCTGCGTCTTTAGTTGCTTGACGTTGTGCGTCATCAAAGTATGCTGGCACTGTAATAACTGCTTTGCTTACAGTTTCACCTGTATACTTTTCAGCAGTTTCTTTCATTTTAGTTAGAATCTGTGCTGATACTTGTTGCGGGGAAAGTTCTTTTCCTTTAGCTTCTACCCACGCATCTCCGCTTTTTGCTTCAACTATTTTATACGGAAGTGTTTTGATATCTCTTTGAATTTCTTTTGATTTAAATTTACGCCCAATTAGACGTTTTGCCGCATAGATTGTATTCTCTGCGTTAGTAACTGCTTGACGCTTTGCTGACACACCTACAAGTGTATCTTCGTCAGTATATGCTACAACACTAGGTGTAGTTCTATTACCTTCTGCGTTTTCAATTACTTGGGGATCTTTGCCGCTTAGAATAGCGACACATGAATTTGTTGTACCGAGATCGATACCGATTACTTTACTCATCTTTTTCTCCTTTAATAAGCGAGTTGTTATTTGGCTTATGCCCTTTGTAGAACCCGAAGCATTCTACAAACTTATTTATACTATTATATATGTACGATTTCAAAAAAATCAAGTCTTTTTGGCTATTTTTTTTCAAAAATGGCATTATACTGCTTGTGAGCAAGTATAAAAGTAGTACATTTTGATAGATATTTTAGTTTTATTGCGCCAGCGTAAGTACAAGTAGAACGCAAACCACCCAAGATATCTTGAATAGTACGAGCCACTGCTCCTCTGTAAGGCACAAGAACTTCTCTTCCTTCACTGCTTCTATATTCCTTAAGGCCTCCAAAATGTTTCTCGTTCGCGGCCTTCGAACTCATTCCATAGAATTGGACAAACTGTTTTTCTTCATAGTGTGGTAAAAAATTACCGTTGTCTAGTTTTGTTGCTTCTCCGTTGGCAAAATGTTTAGTAATTACTTTACCGCCACCTTCGTCATGTCCGGCTAGCATACCCCCAAGCATAACAAAGTCTGCTCCGCCAGCAAAGGCTTTTGCGATGTCACCAGGGCATGTACAACCGCCATCAACAATAATACGACCACCAAGACCGTGAGCTGCATCTGCGCATTCGATGACCGCTGAAAGTTGCGGATAGCCCACACCAGTTTGTATACGAGTAGTACAAACACTACCAGGCCCAATGCCCACTTTAATAATATCGGCTCCAGCAAGTAAGAGTTCCTCTGTCATTTCGCCTGTAACAACATTACCTGCGATGATTACAATATTCTCGAATTGGTATCTTAGTTGTTTAATGTATTCAGCAAAACGTTCCGAATAACCATTTGCTACATCAACACAAACATACTTAATTTCAGGTGCTTGTTCGTATACTGCTATAAACTTGTTGTAATCGTAGTCAGTAATACCCATACTGTATGCTACATGATCGCAACGTTCTTGTCGAAGTTTATCGTCAGCACAATCAAAATAGTTTACAAGCTCTTTTTGACTGTATGTTTTAACTAAGCAAGTAAACAAACCACCTTCCGCTAGTTTGTCTGCCATTTCAAATGTACCAACACCATCCATGTTACTTGCCATAATAGGAATACCTCGATACTGAGGATTGCTTTCTGGCCGGAGTATTTCCATACTCATTTCTTTTGGTTGGTAATTTCTAAATTTAAATGTTCTTTCTAGGCTTACTTCTTTTCTACTACCTAGTGTGCTACGCTTTGGTCTGATGAGTACATCAGAGTAATCAAGTTTCTCTGCTTGTTCAATACGCATTGTTACCTCATATTTGATCTTTTGCTAACGGACTAAGAAACTTTCCGTCTATCTTTGTACAACCTCGCAGTGTTTTGTATACATTCTGTACACCAACCGCTTGGTTCCAAGCATCCTCAAGAGCATGATGCTTTAAAACTGGAGGACGTTGAGGATTAATACCTATATCAAATAACGTCCTTGTGTCGCGAACTTGCCAAAAATTCCAAGGGCAAGTCTTTTGTAATTTTGAGAATATGTTTTCACAGATAATAACATCAAATCCAGCACCATGACTCCATATGCGTTGGGCACCCCAACAAAACTTATACAGTTTATTCATTGCTTCATGTATTGGAATACGGCCGTCTGGACTAAATGCTTCTTCTTGTGCTTTCTTATCTTGTTGTGCCCACCAATTAATTGTGTCGTTACTAGTCGTTAGTCCTAGTGTGTCACAACTATCAATGTCTACCTTAATGTAAAGTTTTTCACATTTGGGAGAATCAACATCATCACCAAAAGGGTCAAACTTAACAGCACCTATTGTAAGTACTGACGCAGTGGGTAAGACATCAAGTGTCTCTAAATCAATCATAATATCTGTATTCATATTACTAGTATAACATCTTTCGTTTGATTGTCAAGTGTTTTTAGAAATTATCTGCGTTTTTCTTTTGTTGTTTTTTCCAACGAGCAATCGCGGCCGCTTTTGCTTTTTTACGTTTTTCGCTAGGTTTGGTATAGAACTGTTTTTCTCTTAAAGTTTCTAATACCTTGTTGTTTATCATTTTCTTTTTTAGTCTTCTTAGAGCTTTCTCTATAGGCTCACCATCCCTAACGTGTACCATAAGGCCTTCTTCTCTAGGTCTGGGTTTTCTATCAAAGTTTCTCATACGTGATATATTTTCTCCTCTATTAGTTTATGACACTCATCTGTGTCGTATATGACTCTATTATTAACACGTGAAAGCATACCTAGCTCTCCCATATAATATGCTTTATCATGAGCGGCAAAATAACCAACTAGTGATTTGTCCTCATTATTAGCATTAAAAATAATTAAGTCACATTTTTGTTTTTTGTCTAAAAGCCATTCTTGACTTTCACCATTGCTCCAAACATAAAGTACAGTGGTTGGCATAGTTTTAAACCTCTGTAGTGCTTGGCTTACAATTTCTTTTTGAGTTTCGTCGAGTCCGACGCAGATAATTTTTTTAGAGTCGTAAGTAACATCGTCAGGTGCGGTTACAAGATATACTTTATTCATCCAGCGGCCGTTTTACTCTGTTCCATAGAGTACCTTCCGTTTGCTCCTCATTTTGTGTGTATGATTTTTTGACTTGGTCAAAGCCTTCTTTATCATAGAATTCATTTACTTTGATTGTTTTTTTAACTTCTTCTGCTTCGTTAGCAAAGTACATTGGGTTTCTAGTTTTAACCCAAGATTTTTTATCAATTTCTTCTTGTAGTTCTGGTATAATTTTAAATTTTTCTTCTGCTTCTTTTTCTGCTTCAGCATTAGCGGCATCAACCCAGTCATTCCATTTATCTAAATCTGATACCATTGACTCAGTTGGCTTTTCAAAGTCCGGCGGAATATTGTCGTTAATTTTCTTTGCTCTATCAAACTCGTCATTTAGTCGATGTGCCTCTTGCCACTCTTCTTCAGTAAAAGGTGGTTCTGGATCATCTTGTGGTTCTGGATCTGGATCTGGATCAGATGGCGGTAAAGGGTTGCCTTTGTCCTGTCGATTCCAATTAAATGTGTATTGACTAGCAATTAGTAATAAAACTGCTAGTGGATCAAACACAAATATAATAACAATAATGACCCAACGAACTGCTTCTTCAAGTAAATTATTGTCTGCTTGTTCGCCGTAGATAAACTCTGCAATGTATTTGATTGGTCCTACTTCTGCTTCAAGTTTACGATATTCTTTTTCGTAGCCAAACTTTTCTTCACGGACATCATCAATTGTTTTTTGTTCTTTTTCAATGAATCCTTCAAGTTCTGTAATGCGACCTTCAATGTCTACTGTTTTGTTATTTGCTTGATTACGTAGGTCTTGTATACGATCATTAAATGCTTTAATGTCGCCTGCGTATTTTGTATCAATCTTTGCTAGGTCTTCGTCAAGTTTATTGTTAATAGCAAGAATTTCTTTTTGTGCTCTACTTGCTACACTTAGTTCGTTTGCTTTTGCTTTAGATACTGCTTCTTCATATTGTTTAGATCCACCTAGTGAACCTTCAAACTTTTTCTCAGCCGCGGCTATTTCAGCATCACGTCTTTCTTGTGCTTGTGTAATACGTAACTGTTGTTGTTCTATTTCGAACTTAGCATCTGCCCTTACAGCATCTTTTTCGTCTTTAATACGGGCATATATTTTGTCTAAACCTTCTTGCTCTTTCTCAATCAAACTGTCAACACGGACATCTTCACCCTTCATCAGTCGATCAAGCTCTCCTCGCCAACGTTCTATCTTAGCCTGAGCTCTAGTTTCTTTGTCGTCTAGTGTTTCAATAAGAGCAACCTGCTCTTGTGATAGTGATGTTTGCTCAATGTGTGCTTTTGATAAGAAACCAAAGATACCCATTGATGTAATAAACATTAGTACAAGAACTGCTGTACTTAGATAAGTCTTTAACCACCAAGTAGCACGACTCCAATATCTATGAAGCCAAACTGCTGTTACAAGTTTTCCAATTTCAAGTGCTACACCCATTACAATAATGGGAATAACTGCGGCCGCAAAGATCGCGGCAAGACCTGCTACACTATAATAGATAGCAATAGCAGAAATAGTTAATGCTGATAATAAAGTTATAATTCCTAACGCCATGTTTATATTTATCGCCTTACGTAGTCTTGTTCCCAACGTCCAGTGCTGTTAACGTAGCAATATTTGTGTACATCGGATTTTTGCTTTTTAAAAGCATTAATTTCTATGTACATAGTTCTACAATAACCTCTTGAATTTGAATCAGTATGTAGTATTCTAGTCAAGCCCCACGCTTTATTTTTACTCCAATGAACTGCTTCACCGTTATCAGCATACAATATAGCCTGTTGTAGTGACGATAGATAACTGTTCATCTGTGCTTCGTCTAATTTTTCAAACCAACCAAAAGCAACAGTTTTAGTTCTCGAAAAAAGATTTTCAGCGTTTACACTAGTTGTGAATATCGTCGTCGACAATAACAAAATCGTTGTTAGGTAGCCTACAACGCAAGCCAATCTTCGATACATACTTTCCTCCTAGCATAAATTTGTTTCTATAGTATTCGCAATCCTTTGCCATACCTGTTTTTTTCATAACAAGTTTATCAACCATGTCGTCGGAACAGTCTAGTTTTGTTTCACTGTTAACTGTTTCACCATTACGAATTGTTATATCTTGTTTTGTATAACAGTATTGGTTGTGCGATGCGTCAGAATATAGTACTGATTCGGTTTTCGCGGCACAGCCTGAAAGTACCGCGATTCCGATTATAGGTAGCAGTACACGAAGCATATTACTGCCCCTTGTTTTCTACCAAGAGTTGATCAAATACTTCCTTAGGCATCTTTAATTTAACAAAAGTATATTGCTGTCCAGCATATACAAATGTTGAACGTTCTTCTTCTAGATGCTGAGTGATTCTTGTATCAGTTACGGTATAACTAATCTGTGTAGAAGTATTTTTCACATCGTTTTTGATGTCGATGTTTGTTTCCGAATTAACTTTGCCGTTAATACGTTTCGCAAAGTTGTTCATTGCGATCGCATACATCTGTTCTTCAGCGGCTTGCTGATATCGAGACTCACCAGCGCCACATGCGTATGCGTATTCTTTTTCCCACCAGAACCAACCTTCGGTTCCTGCTTGAGCGCAGTCAGCATACCATTTAGGTTGTGCGTAACTATCTCGCTCTGCTATTGTTGTCATTGAACTACAAGCACCAAGTGTTAGTAGTGTTGCCGCCAATGTTACTGCCTTAAACGTGCCTTTCATATTCATACCTCTTTCTGTGTGTATGTGTTAATGTAAGTTAATAATACTATAGAGTATACTAATTGTCAACCTATTTTGGTAAACTTCTATAGAAAATATGTTCACCAATTCGTCCAATTTCAATCATTGATTTATTCCAATGTGGATCTACATAGGTAGCATGATAGTGTGTAGCACCTTCTGATATTCCACGAAATAAGTTGTTGTGAACAAGATGATAAGCGATTTCTTGTGCTTTTCTCCAAGCCAATGGCTGTCGTGGCTCATCGCTTTTACCGTCACACCACCAACTAAATTGACAACGATTTCGAACAGGGTTGAATTTTCGTTCACTATCGGATAAATTTGGATCTTGTCTAGTTTTCCAACTTTCTCTAATAGGACCTTCCTTTACAACTTCACAAATGGTATTTGGATATCTGGCATCGGTTACCCTATTAAGCACAACATCAGCAACGGCCGCTTGACCAGCCATGTTATCCGATCTGCTTTCATGGTAGATATTCAAAGCCAAACAGTAAAGTTCTGGCTCTGATTCTTTTGTGTACAATTCAGGAATGTTATTAGTTTCTTTTCCATTTATAAGATACGTAATCTTTCCGTTATTGTCTTTCAGTGCTATTGTCTCACCAACACTAATGTCAGCAAAACATAGGGTGGTAGTTAATACTACCAAAAACATAGATATGTTTAGTCTCATCAAAATCCTCATACTTTATTTAAAGTTAATAAAAGCATTAGAAATAACGTACTTTAACTATTTCTAAGTTATTATTGTATAATAAATTAAAGGATGTGTCAACCCCTAAGTTAGGGTAAATTGGTGAGAATTTTTATAAGGAATATCTTTAATTGTTTGGCCAGATTCTGTAATTGTAAAAATTATAGGATTAGTTGTATTCCAAGTTAATGTGTGATTTGATGTATACTTAATACCTGGTATAATTCTACTTTCTTCAATTGTTTTAAAATTATTAACTTCAAACGTAAACCCTTCTTGTTTTACTTTGAAACCTTTTTGAATCTCTATATAATTTTCTTCTGAGCATTCATCTCTCCAATTATAAACAAAATCGATCTGATATTGGTTAGATGATAGTGGCGTTATTGTAATATTGCCAAACGGTCTAATTCTATAATCGCCATATTGTTGCTCATTAACAAATGATATAGTATTAGTAATACTAGGATCAAAGTTAACTGTAGTTGTTTGTGTTGATCCTGAAGAAACAATATTTTCTTTCGGTAGACATATAGATTCCCATAATGGTTGTCCGTTAAAACTAACAGACATATTATCTGATAGTTCACCAGTCCAAATAGCACTAAGACCTTTGTTCCAGCCAGCGCCGGTATAATTTTTTATAGGAATAACCGGAGTATAAAGAAGTTCTAAAGTTTTGTTCATGTTAGTATTTATTTGAAGTGCAACCGTTTCTGTTGCTAGGCCGGTTGCCCACCCCGAGTGATTATGCCGCTAGGGCGTAATCCTCAGATGCAAAGTTATCGTTTGCGTTTAGTTTTTTTGCTTGATTTACGGTCATCGCCTACCGGTAACTCCACGTTCTCTCTTACACCTGTCGATCCTAGTTCACCCCCATCATAAGCACTCTGTTTAGTTCTTTACGATCCACCCTCGTCAGGTTGGGATAGAGTGCTTATGGTGGAGGTGCGGGGTACCGCCCCCCGGTCCAGATTGTCGTTGATTGGCTTCAACGTTACAATGCTATTTAAGCATCTATTTTGGATTTTGTCAAGTTAAATTTTTAATTTATTAAGAGTACCGCCAAGATTTCCTCTTGGAAATACATTGAATGCTAGACTATAGCGAATTTTCTTGGATTTATTTTCTTCTACCTGGTGATACAGCATTGAAGGAAACATAATTAAATCATTCTTTTTTGGAATATAGTTCCACCATTGAGTATTAAAGATATTTAATTTTTTGCTATCGTAGTCTGTTTGAATATTAACCACGTCTGGCCATAGGTTAATATGTCCCTTATCTTTTAAAAATGATATAGCACCAGACACATCGTCTACATCAATATAATATACTCCACTTATCAAACTGTTTGAATGATTGTGTAAGCCTGCTGAATCATTTTCGTTGTGCTTGTTGATCCAACTATTTTGTATTTCAAAATTAACTTCCGGATCACAATTTAATACTTCATATAAAAACTGCTCAATATGATTTTGTATTTTTTGTTTTAAAGGAGCAAATTCTTCTCTGTCTAGCACAAACTTATCAACAGTGTAATGACCGTCTTCTGATGGCATTCTTTCGAATTCTAAACTGTTAACAGAATTACGAATGTTGTTTTCTAAAGATCCTAACGAAGCAGAATATAACGGGATAGGGAATAACGGTGTAACAGTATGTTCCATCATAGTGTTAGCTCGCTATTTCCTGACTCGCCAAATACTCCTCTTGGAAATACATTAAACGCTAGACTATAACGACTTTCGTTTGAAGTATTGCTTAGTACTGAGTGTGCTAGAATACTAGGGAACATAAGAAGTTCATTTGTTTTAGGTAGTATACCTACCGCTTCTGAGTTATAGTCTGTTTCTTTATCCCAATCAATACGCAGAGTGTCTCCCCACAAATTTTTATGATTCTTATCTTTATGGAATACAATAGCGCCACTGCTTGGATTTGTGTAAATGTAAAATACTCCACTAATCAAACTGTTACTGTGCCAATGATTAGCATGGTAGTCTCCATTCTTTGATCTGTTAACCCAACTTGTAGTAATTTCCCAAGTTAAATCACGCTGACAACCTAATACTTCGTAAGCAAAATAATCAACGTGTTGTTGTATTGCTTTTTTCAATCCCTTGTATTCAGGTCTGTCTAGCAAATGTCTTTCTGCTGTTTCAACGTGTGTCACGAAGCCTTCTGTTTTCTCCCACTCATTGTTTGTTAACTTTTGAAACATAAGAGGGTCAAGTGGAGAAAGTTCCGCTTTATACAAAGGAATTGAAAATAGTGGAATTATTTCATGTTTCATTTCAGCCACGCTACTCTTTTACCTTCTTTAATTCTACGAGCATGTTCTTCTAACGAACCTGGATATCTCCAAGCCCATATAGCGACTAACGCCATAAAGCCTCCGCTCCATAGTACTGCTTTAAGGTTGCCAGTAGCATGGTAAGTGATCAGCAATGTCGATGCCATTACTACGATCATTGCGTATTTTCCTTTTGTAGGAAATACACGTTTCTTGTTCCAGTTAGTTAGAAACTTACCGAACCAAGGATGGTTATATAGCCAGGCTTCCATTTTAGGTGAGCTTTTAGCAAATGCCCAAGCCGCGGCTACTAGAAATATTGAAAAAGGTATACCGGGTGTTACGAAGCCGATATATGCCATACCAACACAGAAAAATCCTATTCCCATGTAGATATATTTTTTGATTTTGTCCATTTAATCTCCTGCGCAAATAGTTTGACTATTGGACCCTGTTTGTATCGCCGCTCCGGTATTTGTTGTGTCTGTTGTTCTTGCTAGTTCTCTACCTTCGATCTTAATACTGTTACTACCTTGAACTACTACGCTACCTTTTGCTGTTGTAGCGCCTACAGTGGCAACATCATTATAGTTCGCTCTAACTGAAGTGTTTGGACTAGCAACAAGTACTGCGTCTGCTACATCTTCGTTTATAACTGCTAAATGTTTTGCCATAGTGTACTCCTAAATAAATTGAGGTCCTCTACACCAGCCGACTAAACTTTTCCTTATTCCGTCTTTTACTGGTGTAACCCTGTGCCAAGTGTAACTTGGAAATATCACAAGGTCGCCTTTCTTCATGCTAACAGTAGTTATTCTAAGTTCGTCACTGGGGCTTCCTAATTCGAATTGAAAATCACCACCTTTGTGATCGTCTGTTAGCAAAATTGTAAAACTCAATTTGCGTGTATCATCTTCATCAAAACGATTGTCAATGTGCCAATCATATTTTTGATCTATTGAATATTCTGTATATTGGAAAGGTTCACAGGTTGTTAGATTAAAATTCCAACCTGCTTGTATATTAGCATCTGTAACATAACCCCAAACTTTATTAAAGATTTGTTTACCCAAATCACTTTGGGCTGTTAGAAAACTTACATTACTAGCTCTAGTGTTTACTAGATCATGTGTATCAGTATTGGCTTTGTTTACAGCGATATTAGAATCAATAATGCTATCTGCTAGTTCTTTTAAAGGTTGCTTATCATATAACCAATATGGACAAGCTCTAATCATTATGCTTGTACAACTACAGCGTTACCGTTAGCCGTAAGTTTAGCATTTGTTACGCTATTGTTTGTCGTCTGCGAACCATCTGTAGTTTGCGGTACTTTTCCAGTAGCACTTGCCATCATATTTTGAGCTTTTGTTACTGAGTCAGCAATAAAATCAAATTTAAGTAACTGAGCTTTAGCAACATCGGTACCAAAGCTAAGAGCATCACTGATAGATTCACTGATAAAGCCAGTTGCTTTTGTTTGGGCACTTACTACCGAAGCGTTGCTTACGGCTTTTTTAATTGTGTCTTCAAGGTCAGGTTGCGGAACTTCAACTTCTGGTAGATTAGATCTTTTAAGAGCAGACTGTGTCGCGGCCTGTTCAAAAGCAATTTTTTCACCATTCTGAGCAATCATTACAGATGCCGCCGCAGATAGTGTTGCTAGGTTAGCTGAAATATTTCCAGTTAAATCATCATGCTGTGCTGTTAATGAAGCATTAATAGTAGTTAAGTTATCAGCCGCTTGGGCCATATGTCCTGCGGTGTCATATTGTGCTAATGCTAGAGTATCTAATGAATAAGCAACTGTGCCTGGTACTGAGCTTGTGCCTACACCAAAAGCGGCTAAAAAATTAGTGTTGGCGGCGGTCAATTCGACATTGGTTTTGACAAGTTCTAATCTAAGATTGTCAATCGCAGTGGCGATGGCGACGAATTCGTCTGAGTAATTTATGCCAGTTAGTGTGCCACTTGTCTGGCCGGTTAGTGTACCTATTGTATAAGGTGAGCTCATGTATTAATCTCCTACTTTGTTACCATAGTAAGTCCGGTTGTTTGTTCTAGATATTGCTTACTAATACCATCTTCTGTTTTATGAACCAACATTGTTGTATTCTTATTTATTTGAATTTTTTGGTCCGGTGCTATACTTAGAACCCACGGCATCATGCCTAGGCCGCCACCTTGTCCAGGAACAAGAGCAAATGGTTTTGTAACAGTTAAACGATCATCTGACTCGTCAACCAATTTAGCGATTATTTCTTCTCCGCTGGTAACTTTGATTGATACAATGTCGCCTTCTTTGTATGGTGTTGTTATTAACATATATTATCCTAGTGAATGTCCAGTACCGTTGTAACCTGTGTCATCAAGATACTTCATAAAAGTTTCATATCCACCTACTGCTTGGCTGTTAACTTTAATCTGTGGAAATGTTTTAGCACCCGGAAACTGTTCAAAAACTTCTTCACGTTCGAAGTCTTTTCCAAGTTCTTTATAAGTGTATTTGAAACCTCTGTTTTCGCACACTGCTTTTGCTTTTTGACATGATGGGCAAAAAGGCTTGCCCCAAATTTCTATACTCATAGTTTAAATCCTTTAAATGTGTCCTCGGAGATATCTTGCTTCACTCCGCCAATTAAGTAAGATTCAACTTCTGTTTCTTGTGGAGCAACTTGAAGTCCAGCACTAGATAACCAATGCTGTGTCCAAGGTAGTGGGTTAGTGTTTAGTGGACGATCATAAATTGTTTTCATACCAAGAGCTTTAAGTCTTTTGTTGGCAATAAACTCAACATACGCATGAAGTAGGTTAGTGTTAAGACCAATCATTGATCCGTCTTTGAACAAGTAGTCTGCCCAACGCTTTTCTTCTTCTACACACTCACGCCACATATCATACATTTCTTCTTCACACTCTTTAGCAATCTTGACAAAGTCTGGATCATCGTTACCTTTAGCCCAATGCTTAAGAATGTGTGTTGACAAATTCAAGTGTGTTGCTTCATCTCGAGCAATTAGTGAAATAATCTTAGCAGATCCTTCCATTAGTTTAAGTTCACCGAACGCAAACGTACAAGCAAACGAAACATAAAAGCGTAAGCCTTCAAGAATGTTTACAGTCATCATTGCTTTGTACAATGCTTTTTTCACATCGTAAATTGTGCCTTTACCTTTGTGAAAATGTGCGTCAGCAATTTCGTTAAACGCATCGTAATTTTTAGTTACACTTACAGCACGTTCAATAATTTTTTCATCATCTAGGATAGTATCAAATACTTCTGCCGGATCTGGATATACATTTTTTACAATGTGTGTATATGAACGACTGTGAATAGTTTCAAAAAAGTCCCAGGCCACAATACAACTTTCTAGCTCTGGATTAGAACAGTAAGGCAAAAAGCTCAAACAAGGTCCGCGACCTTGTACACTATCCAACAGTGTTTGATATTTTAGATTACTTGTGAAAATATGTTTTTGTTCTGGACGAAAGTCTGCGTAATCGCCTCTGTCCTTTTGTAGACTAACTTCTTCTGGACGCCAGAAATAACTTAACATTGTTTGATTAAGTTTATCATACTCTGGATATTTGAAAACGTCATATCTCTGTGTGTTTTGATCCGCTCCAAAGAACATATACTCTTTAGTGAAATCTACCTTATCTCTGTTGAATACTGTTTTACTCATTCGCTTATTTTTACCTTCTTTCTTGCTCATAAATCCTTAAATGGCACAAGCATCACAATGCTCGTCATCTTGTGTTTCAGTGTTTGGTGAATGTCCATTGACACCATTCACATGGCCATTCATACCATTTAGTTTAACATCTTCTTGTGCTGTGTCAACTGCCTTATCTTCCAAATCATCTTCAGCACCCTTAAAGTCGTATGTGTTTTGATAGTAACTTGTTTTCCAACCCATCTTGTAAGTTGTCAACATGTCCTTCATCATAACACTCATAGGTACTTCATTGTTTTCGTACTGTAGAGGATTGTATGACCAGTTACCACTAATGGCTTGATCAAAGAACTTTTGCATTACAGCCACAATATTAATGTAACCTTCGTTGCTTTCCATATCCCATAATAGGGTATAGAAGTTCTTTAGTTGCTGATAGCCTGGAACAATCTGTTTAAGAGGCCCTTTCTTTGACTTCTTAACGGACAAGTATCCTCTAGGTGGCTCAATTCCGTTTGTTGCGTTTGACACAACGGAACTACTCTCCGATGGCATCTGTGCGGACAATGTGCTGTGGCGTAAGCCGTGTTCTTTAATAGATTTTCTAAGACCAGTCCAATCATGATTTAATTTTTTACCAACTATACTATCAACATCTTCCTTGTATGTATCAATTGGAAGAATGCCGTCACTGTACTTAGTACGATTAAAGTATTCACAAGCACCACGTTCTTGAGCAAGTGTATTACTTGCCTTAAGTAGATAGTATTGGAAACTTTCAGTTAGGTCGTGGACAAGTTTCCAAGCCTCTTTATCGCTGTACTTCACATGATGTTTAGCTAGGTAATGAGCTAGACCTATGTAGCCAATACCTAATGAGCGTCGAGCTTTGGTAGATTTCTCTGCCGCCTTAACAGGATAACCTTGATACTCAATGATTTCCTCAAGAGCTCTAACGGCTAATTCGCATAGTTCTTCAAGTTCAGCATTTTCCTTATTAAGTGTTAGTCCACCAATATTGATAGCACTTAGGATACAAAGAGCAATTTCACCATCGTCATCATCAATATGCTGTATTGGTTTTGTAGGCAACGTGATTTCTTGACATAGGTTACTCATGTACACAGGATCTTTAAATGAACTGTGTGTATTACAGTGATCAACATTCATAATATAAATGCGACCTGTTTCTGCTCTTTCTTTTAGTAACGCACCAAAGAGGGTCTGTGCGTTAATTTTCTTTTTACGAATAGAAGTTTTTCTTTCTGCCGCTTCATATAGTTCTTTAAACTTATCTTGGTCGGCATAAAATGCTTCGTAAAGTCCAGGAACGTCATGTGGCGAGAAAAGAGTAATTTCTCCACCACTCAATAACCTTTCATACATTAATTTGTTTAATTGAATTGAATAGTCTAGTTTACGCACACGGTTGTCTTCTGTGCCTTTGTTGTTTTTAAGAACTAAAACATCTTCAATTTCATAATGCCATAATGGGAAATGTGTAGTAGCACTGCCGCCACGTACACCATTTTGTGTACAACTTCTTACTGTTGCTTCGTATACTTTTAGAAACGGAATAACACCTGTGTGTGCTACTTCTCCGCCTCTGATTTTTGAATTAATAGCTCGTACTCGTCCCGAGTTGATTCCAATTCCTGCCCTTTGAGCAATGTAATAACCGATTGCGCTATTAGAGCTAAAGATACTAGGAAGAGTATCGTCCACATCAACAAGAACACAACTGGCAAACTGACGAATAGGAGTACGCACTCCTGCCATGACAGGCGTTGGAATGTTGATTTTAAAAAGTGAGGTCGCGTCATAATATTTTTTCACGTAGTTTAAACGTGTCTCCTTTGGGTACTCAGCAAAGAGTGTTGCCGCAATCATCATATACATAAACTGCGGAGTTTCGAACATATCTCCGTTGCTTCTGTCTTGACACAAATACTTATCTACTACTTGACGTAAGCCAGCGTAAGTAAATTCTTCATTACGGTCATGCTTAATATATGTGTTTAGTTTTTTAATTTCTGTTTCAGAATACTTTTCACGGATAGAAGGATCATAAACACCACGTTTAATGTTAAGGTCAATAATTTCGGAAAGAGAAAGGTGATCATATTTACCGTACACTTGTTTATGTAATCCGTAAAGCAACAACCTTGCGGCCGCAAACTGGTAATTTGGATTGTCTAAAGAAATCAAATCGTTAGCTGATCTAATAAGAATATTTTGAATTTCGTCTGTGCTCATGCCATCATAAAATTGTAGGTCGGCATTCATTTCAATCTGTGAAGCACTTACTCCCGATAATTCATTACATGCTTCTTCTACTACAAAGTGAATCTTATCAAGATTCAGTTTTTCTTTTCTTCCGTCTCTCTTAGTGATCAGAATCTCTTTAGTTTGGTTCATTTTTCTCTCTTTCCTTAATTGTTCCCCGTCAGTTGAGTATTTAATATCTTAAACAAATAATCGTCTACTTCTGACTGTTAATATTATCCCAAAGCAGTATAGCAGATGGGGGCATGTCGTCTACTGTAGTAACCGCACCGTGATGTAAGTTTAAAACGTGTTCGTTGTTAATTACGCTCATAAATCTAGGATCATCTCCCGGGACTACTGACATATATATTTCACATTTACACTCCTTAAAGCGAGCAGTTAAAGTTAAAGTATAACACATTCCGAGAGTAATAGCAAGAAGATCATAGCGGTTGTTGATTACCAATTTCCAAGGGTCAGGCCATGAATCCTTATAGAAAGGATCTAACACTTTAGAGTTGTATGGAGTTTTTGCCCAGAACTGAGCAACATCATCAAAAGGTGTTTTACTTGTTTCTAATGTGTCGCGGAATTCTCTCCACGTTCTTAGTCTATCTTCAGTTCTTAGATTAAACACCGTAACTAACAAAGTAAGAAATAGTATCTGGTGTTGATCCCGCATCAGGATTTACGTAATCTAATACCATAGTTTCACTTCCTGCTGTTGAGTCGCTCCTGTCTACTAATCTAACACTAAACGATAACGAAGTTACGTTTGAGTCCCCATTGTTAGTTGTAGTATATCTATCGGTGATAGTTGGGTTTTGTAAACTATCGCCGTTTGAAATTGTGATTTCGCCTTGTCTTGAACTGCCGTTTTGGAAATCAACAATATAATTTAAAGTTGTTTTTCTATTCAATGCTGAAAACATTGCTAAAGGTGTTGGTGAAAAGTTTACAAACAAGTTTTGTTTGATTTGATCATTAGTTGTTACCATAGCACCGTTAAGTACTTCAGGATAGTGTACTCTCTGATCTCCTGTAAGAACTTGTGAATAAGCTAGTTTTTGTCTGTCAAAACTATTATCAATTACAACATTGTTTCCGTATTCTCCAAACACAATAATACTTCTTTCTGGATCAGTTACTTGATTAATATCATTACCACAATTTATAATTTTGTTTTTGGTAAACTTAAATCCTTGTCCATAGTCTGCCTGTAAAACTGATCCTACAACTTCTTGGAATGTGTTATGATCAATATTCCAATTACATGATTGTCCAGACACACCATTTACTTCAATGCCATAATACAAATTATGAAATTCACTGTCATTAATTGTTACATCACAACTTAAAGGTTGTGTTTGTGTAAAGTTAAATGCTCTGTAGGCATTTTGAAATCTACAGTCTGTAAATTCTAAGCCACTTAACACAGTACCTGTATTACTTGTGTTGCTCATGAACACCATGGCATCTGTGACAGAAGCTGATGCTACATCGCTATTGGTTGATAATGGTCCTTCGAATGTAACCCTATTAAATTTACTGTCCGCCAATCCACTAATATTAAAATGTCCTGTAGTAAATCTAAATGTCATTCTATCGATAATAATGTTCTTTGGTCTGTCTAGTGATGTCCAGTTGTTTGGAACTGTTCCAGCACTTGATGTTACTGTGATGCTTGAACTGTTTACAAGTATAACTGTTCCTACTTGTGACTCACCTTCTAGCAGAGCAAAACTTGGAATAGTTAAAGTGTTGGCAATTAGATAATGTCCTGTAGGAATGAAAAGTTGTTTGCGGAATTCAGCATTAGAATTTCTAAATAGTTCATCTACAGCATTTTGAAATGCTTGAGTATCATCAGCAATACCGTCACCGATAGCGCCAAAGTCTTTAACATTAACACGATCATCTAGTTTTGCTTGTAGTGTTCTAAAGACGCTTTTTGTAATACTAGCATCGTCTCTAGCAAACTTATAACTTTCAATTAGGTTTAGTAGGTTGTCATGCTCAGTTAGTACCTTGCTGTTTCCTACAGCAGGAGCACCATCTTGTACGCTTCCATTACCTATGTACAATTCTTGCGTGTCAACTGCCCATGCTAGTTCACCACTTGATAATTGCGGAACGCCAGCTTCACCTTGCTTACGTCCTCTACGTACTTGAATCTTTGAGATTTGGACAACTGCCATCTAATTACTCCTGAATATTATAAACTTATTTATCTGGAGCAATGCTATAAGTTATAGTATTCTTCGAGCTTAGAAAGCCACATATCCTCGTATTTGTTCCAATTATCTGGAGTAAGATCAAATTGTTGGTATTCACACGCTCTACTACACATAAAGATGTGTCCTTCACGTATTTCAGTACCATATACTTCGTTGTGTGCTAGAGCATACGCCATAAGTTGTAGATAATAATCTTCTACCCACTCTTCTTTTTTAGGTTTATTGGTTTGCTTATAGTCCATTATACTAGGATTTCCTTTATACTCTCCCACAAGGTCTGTAGTACCTGAGTATAATCCTGGATAGTATAGACTCTGTTCCATGCTCCATATTTCATTTACATCTTTAAGAGCATTTTCAATAATGACTGTTGCCATTTTGTTTGCTTGAACGTGTACAGGATTATTGCCTGGTTGTCGTTGCTCACCTACAACAAAGCGTTCTAGATTAGCGTGCATTGCTGTACCTATACCTGCGGCTTCTGTGGTAATTTGTCGTGCTTTGTCTTCACCTACTCTTCGCTTCCATTCATTTAAATGGGTCATATCTTTTGTAGAACTAAGAATAGTAGTAACACTAGGAGTTTTCTCTCCATCTGGTGTTAGATAAACTCTCTTACGAGTTACAGGATCATTAATTTGTTTACATTCATGATATTTGATTTTTTCCACAAATGGTGGAGGTGCTAGTTGTTCAGTCATTATTTTTCCAATTAACTGTGCCTATATTCACAGTATTGTTATATTGTATATGAATTTATTGGATTTGTCAAGACTTAATGTTATTCATGGCTGCACTTGCGGCAGTTTTGTTTACATTGTCTTGTGCTTTTTCTGAATCTGTTTTGGCTTGTGGACTATCACTGTTTGGTGCTCCCGGAACATCTAGTTCAATACCGTCACTGTTATAGTCGTGTACCATTGATTGAATTAATTGACTGCTGTTATAGATAGCATCAAATGTTTCGTAGTCAATTGGGTCTCTACTTGTCTTTTGGAGAATTGAATTTATTCCCTGCCAATTAAATTTAGCAGGTTGTGATTTACTTCTGGCGCGGCCAATTAGTGTTTTAAAAATAACTGCTAACGCTTCAACGTTGCTTTGATCTATTTCGTAAATTCTCATTTTGCGCCTAACGTCTTTTTCATATCTTGAACACTTTTTTCAATCTCAGCCATTTTAGCAATATACTCTGCTTCTTTAGCACTATTGGCTTGTTGGATGGCTCCAAGCTCTTGTGCTACTGCGTCTATATCGCCTCCGTCTGATTGATTAGTTCTGCCACCTGTTGTTAGTTTATTTGTAACTGTTTTTACGGCTTGCTTTTTTAATTTGTCTTTACCTACCTGAGATAAAGAGCTTCCTGCTTGGTGAATAGTACCACCTACATTTTTAGCCACTTTGCCAACACCACGTGCGGCGGCACCAATACCTTTCATAGCAAGTCTGCCTGCTCCCATAGCACCTCTAGCCAGCATACCAACACCAGCTCTTGCGGCTGTACCTAGTGCTAAAGGAATAAGTGGAAGTATTTCGTCAAGTTGTTCTTCAGTAAGATCAGGATACTCTCTTCTAAGTTCTTCCCTTAGCTGAGCAAGTTCATCTTTACTGTATTCAACTTCATAGAGACGCATTTAGCCAGCCAATGTTCTTAGTAGTGAGTGTGAATGATCAACTGATTCACGCTGTGCTCTGCCTGCTTCTTCAGCGCCGCCAGTTGCTGGCTCAGCTGTAGCAAAGTCATCTGCTGGTGCTTCGTCATCCATTTCAGGCTCAGTATTCATTTCATCGTCACCTGCTGGTTCTGGCATGTCTGGAGTTTCACCTTCTGGTTCAGCACCTAACATATCTGTTGGGCTTTCTTCGCCAGTTAATGTTCTTACACCACTTGCTAGAGTTTCACGTGCTTGTTTTAAATTTTCTAATGCGCTTTCAATAGCAGGTGCCACTGTTGAAACAAATTGTTTACTTGCTTCTAGGCCCATTTCATCTCTAATGCTATCGCTTAGATCAAGCATTTGATCGTTTTCCATTGATGCTAGTTCTTCAATCCAACGGCCTACTTTATCAACCATTGTCTTTGCGGCAACAATCGCACTAGCCTGATCAGTTGCGCTTTCGTTTACTTGGGGTTCCATTTCTTCTCCTTGGGATTCTTCATTTGTTACAGGTTCATCAATACCTGGGTTAGTTTCTTCTCTTGCGACTAGTTCAGCATTTACAGCATCAAGCATCCATTGTGCTTTTGTATATGTTTCGTTTTCTACTGTTTCGTTGAACGTAGCACTTTGTTTAAAATTAAAAATTTGTGTTCTTAACTTATTGCGCATATCTTCTAGATCACCGGTTTCGTATGACTCTAGATTAAGTTTTGTTCCGAACACTTTTTCAACTGTTTCGTTGATCTTTTTCGAATCTGTTTTTCTAAAAATATCTGTTGTTTTCATGAAACTCTCCACCCAAGTAATTTATAATGTATTTATTACTTATACTGTCAAACGTATCGCTTGAAACTTTGCGGATTCGTACTTATCTTTGGCATGTAACATCCTAGCCACATACAAATCCTCTTTAAAAGCATCTTTTTGTTTTTTAGCACGTATAAACTTGTCTTTAAACATGCCATAATCGCTTAACGCCGCACCAAACTTCTGATCTGCTTGGTAAATTTTATTTACTTTGTTTATATCTCTGTCTAATGCTATAAGATTAGCCATTTTAATAGCACACTTATTCAAATGTATTCCTTTGTAGAGTAAATCTTTATTTTGAGCAGTATAGAGATCCTTGTGAACTCCATTGCTGATCATAAGGACTTTACCAATCAGTATGCCCTCTTCTGTTTTTTGAGGAATAACAAAGTCATCTTTCGCAAGTGTCTTGTGTACATTACGAATTACTCTGTCTAATTTTTTTTGAATATCAGTCATTAAAAAAAGGGCCTTATAAATGTGCCCTTGTATTTAATATGCTAATATAATTGATAGGCTTAATTTGGCATTTTCATTAAAATTACAACCACTGTTGAAATCAAACCAGCTATTACTGTGCCGGTTGTAGTGATAATAACTTTGGATAAACTCTTTTGCCCGTGTACGATGTCGTTATGAATGTGTTCGACTTTTTCTTCAAGATTGGATAGGCGTGATTCTAGTTGGCTGTAACGCTCTGCGCATAAGTCAACGTGTGCTTCTAAATTTTCTCTTTCTAGTTTGGTTGTTTGGATACCAGCCATTTATTATAAACTCCCGTTATCGCTCCGATAACAAACTTATGGTTAATAAAGTAAACTCTTAGTTGGCCTTTATTGTTGCCTGGTATTGCCTTTTGATACTAGTATTTATCAAACTAGTCGGTAATCGTTACCTTTGTATTTGGATTTTTGCCCTTTGTTTTGAACACAGGGTGTTCAAATTCTACATTACTATTTAGTCCAGATACTATAGGAACACCGTTTAAATCATCCAATAAATGTCCTACTGGATCGGCGTCCTTTAAGAACACATCTTCTCTATCTGTAGCAAATTCATAACGCCACCATTTGGTTCCGTCCTCTTCAACTATCTTAGGATCACCATTATCTACAATAATACCTCGAAGCTCAATTGCTTGACGAAGTGTATTAAAGTTTGCCTGTTGCCCTTGTTTAGTCATATCGGGATCGTCCCTTAAAGGGTTTGCTTTAGTAATGTCAACTTGTGTTTGAATAACATATTTCATAATCTGCTATTATTTACACAGATAAAAAAAGAGCGGAAAATTTCTCTTCCGCTCTTTATTGTGCCTAAACACGGTTCCTAAGGTAGTTAGGAATTATTATACTAGGTCGTCACCAGTTAGTGTCAATCCAGTAATTGTTACTGAAGTGTCAGCGCCGATTGCAGCTAGAATTGCAGCTTCCATTGAGCTGTAAGATGCAGCAACAACACCGTCGTTGTCTGTGTTGTCGTTGATAGCAACAACAAACTCAGTAGCTGAAGGTGTACCTACAATGTAAACTTCTGCGAAGCCTTGTAGTGCGTTAACAGCAAGAGCCATTAGTGACTGTGAGTCAGTGTAAGCGCCTGAGCCAGCAAGGTCTTTCTTAGTAAAGTCAACTGCAGATGCGCTGTGAACAGCGGCAACTTCAATGAACTTTAGTTCAGGTGTTCCTAACTGAGCACCTACTTTGATTTTTTGATAATTTGGTGATACTACACCGAATGTATTAGCCATGATATTTTCTCCTTAATCATATACCCCTCTCCAGGGCTGTAATATCTAAGTATCCCATGATTCTTAGTACAAGTATTTATCATTTTGGAGAAAAAAGCGGTGTAAGGGCTTTATTTTAGTCAGATCTGAATGGCGTCCAACGGTCTCTAGGTACAAATTTTACTTTTTCAC
>Ga0255772_10000987_pt1 | contig 28133 bp, 36 predicted proteins | sample 071ome_34_FD_179970 | JGI IMG/M metagenome (GOLD analysis project Ga0255772, IMG submission 179970) | Coastal salt marsh microbial communities from the Groves Creek Marsh, Skidaway Island, Georgia - 071411BT metaG (version 2) | ecosystem: Environmental > Aquatic > Marine > Intertidal zone >...
GTCTTCTTTCGTCCAGTCGTTGAGGATGCTTTCTTGCGGGTCGTTTTCGTCCCATTCGATGATGAACGAACCGTCGCCGTTGTCTTTGACATTAATCATTTTGAAAAGGGAACTGAGCGTATTATACCATGGTTTCTTGCCTTGTTCAACTTTCCGCCATGGTGCATACAGAGGATACTTGTAATTCATGGGCATATGATTAACAACTCCTGCTCCTGGGATCGAACCAGGGACCAAGCGATTAACAGTCGCTCGCTCTACCGCTGAGCTAAGCAGGAATGGGGAGGGCGCTCTTTCTATACAGAGTCTTTTGTACTCCCTCCATGGAGAATAGCGGACTCGAACCGCTGACATCCTGCTTGCAAAGCAGGCGCTCTACCAACTGAGCTAATTCCCCGAAGCCCCAGACCCGACTTGAACGGGTGACCTACGGTTTACAAAACCGTTGCTCTATCCAGCTGAGCTACTAGGGCAAGGGTGGGACCGAAGTCCCAGAAGGGGATTTCCCGACCAGGGCGCTTTTAAAGTCATCCCGAGACTATAGGACGAGAGAGACTTGAACTCTCACGAGGTTAATCCTCAACAGATTTTAAGTCTGGTGCGTCTACCGATTCCGCCACCGTCCCATAAGTGGGAGGATGAAAAGCACAATACTCATTGAAGGTGATTTTCATTTCCTTGTTAGTAAGATTAGCATGTTCTGCTGCTTTTGGCAAGTTCCACTTAGCACAAAAGAGCATTTCCATTGACTTACGAGTTTCAGGACGCAAGATTTTCCTCCATGAATTGACGTTTGAATTCTTCTACCTGCTCTTGTACTTCTTCAGAAACAGGAGGAATTTCATTAACAGGAACCATCATAACAGATTTTCCCTGAGATGTAGTAATTTTCCAACAAACACGTTGATTTTCAGTCAACTCAAGCATAAACTCTAGATTGTCTTCTGCTTGTTTTTCAGTAACTCCAATCGGTCCAATCATTTTACAGCAAAGCAATAAGTAATCAAATCGTTGTCAACAATCTCTTGAACTTCAGCGATTGTTTCAGAGAAACCTTCGGCACCTTCGTCATCAAACTTCCATTGAACGTCTTTTTCATAACCCTCTTCATCGACGAGGGTCATCTTACGCTTAGAAAAGTTAACGAAGATGTGTGAGAGGGTGTCCATGTGTGTCTCTTCAGTACCTATGTAGTATAGCAGGAAGAGCGAGGGTTGTCAAGGAGGTTAGTTAAGGAAGATGGTCGCTCCCTGAATCGTCATAATACCAGCAGGAGCAAGCAGTGACATAGCACCAGCAACACAGTTGATGGTCATAGAACCTGCAGCAACGTTAATGTTTCCTAATCCCGTAGCAACATTAACATTATACGCACCAGTTAAAACATTCAAATTATATCCTGTAGCACCACAGGTTTGCGAAATAGGTCCTGCAGGGTTAGAAACAGTGTATCTAGGAATAGCATCCGAAGATGCGCCAGGGGTAAGAATAGTATCAACAGAACCACCAACCAGACTAGTAATACCAGATTTAACAACTGGCATCACTGCAGGAACATTAATAAATTGATACAGAGATGGAGCACTCATGTCAATTGTATTACTTCCCGAAAGAATAAGTTCTGCACCAGCATAAGTTTGTTGAGAAGCAGAGTTTTCAAAAAGACTACCAGTAACTTTGGTAGAAGTTGATGCAATATCACACTCAGCACCCTGAACTGTAAACTTTGCACCAGAACAGTTAATATCTAAATCTGAATGGAAGCACATCGTATGCTTCTGGACTGCTTCATCTTGCTTTTCCCCTTTCTTATTGACAACCTTTGGAGAACCAGTAGCAGTAACAAAGAATCCTCCACCAACTACTAGATGGAAATCACCCGTAACATTTAGACGGAAATCATTATCAATAGTTCTGTCAAAATCACCATCAACAAGTTTACAATCATCACCGTGAACTTCTTGTGTTTTATTTCCGTTAAAAGATTTGTGAACCGCAGAGAAAGTGCCTGTATTACCTTGTCCGTTGGTTGTCTTTTTAACGTGTGCCTCTACCTGTGCGTCTTCCTCTTCTTGAGTTGCGTCAGGATGCTTTTCTCTAAATGCCTTTCTTGCCTTGTATTCTGCATGTTCTTCTTCGTTGGTAGCAATAGCAGTCTCAACATTACCTGCAGCATCTCTCTTGACTGATGCTCTACGTCCAGGAGTACCGACGTACATTTCATAAGAACCATCAAGATAAGTCTTAGCAGCAGTTAAATACGGATCTGCTTCTTTGAAAATGGAGTCAATCAAACTACCGCCGCCACCATTGTCCCCACACGAACCTCTATTAGAACCTCTGAGGTTATCAAACTTAGCAAGTTCTTCAGGAGTACAATGTGTTACACCATAAAGAGGATACCAACCAACAGTATCTCTTCCTCCAGTTGCTTGACGATTACAACCAGAAGCAGCAAATTTAATAAACAGAGCAATCAGACTGGTAATACTCTTGATTGCATCAGCAGATTTTTGAACTAAGTCTGTTGCTGTACTATAGATGCCAGAACCTTCTTTCCATGCCTCAATAATTTCTTGTGCTTGTTTTACACCTTTGACAATTGTAGAAACAGTATCTACAATTTTCAAAACATCACCAAGCAAACTTTGAACATTACAAACAATATTATCAATAACTGCCTGAACGCTCTGAAAAACCATTGTTGCTTTATCGATAGCAGACTCAAGGAATCCTTCAACAAAACCAATAACAGTTCCAATAGGGTCTTGAATGAATCCGATGATTTGCCTATCAATATTACAGAGTGATTGGAGAATGGTAGTTACACCCTGCTGCACTGCAGTAAAAATAATATATGGAGCACCAGTAGCACCACCAAGGAGATTTACCAGTTCTAACTGTTCTGCTAAGTTTGAAAGAGATTGGCGGATTGCAGCAACAACTTGAGTAAAAACAGCTCCCAAGAAGTTCTGCAACTTTGCAGTCAATGCTTGTGCCTTTACAATTTTACCAGAGACTACATCTAAGAAATCTCCATTTTCTTCCTTCACTAGGTTTGCAGCACTATCAGCAATATCTTCCAGAAGATAACTTAACTTATATTCCAACATCTTCCAAGGACCGCCAACCCCATTTGCAGATGGGATAGGTTTTCTCGGTTCTCTTGGTTTGCTTGCATTAGAACTACTTCCAGCAACACCAGGAGCGTTACCAATATTACTTGGAGCACCAGGACCACCAGTTTTTGCAGTTGTCCTAGATGAACTACTAGTTGAGTTTGAATTGGTACTATCTGCAGCAGGACCTTTACCAGGTAAAGCGACAGTATTAGTATCACCAGCTCTTTTAAAAGAACCTTTCTTCATTGTATTCGACTCTCCAGGAGTCAAAGATGCAATGTTTGGGGCAAGACCTGGTTCAATTTCTTCTCCAGTAAAAGCAAATTGTTTTTTATCTGCAGTATCTGAAGATTTTTTTACACGCATTACACCAATAACAATTGGCATCTGCGCTTCTTCACCATCCATGAAGAAACCCATGACAATAGCGCCTGGTTGTAACTGACCAGAACTATCGCCTTGACCATCATTACCCGATTGAGAAGTATGTTGGAGTACAGTTGCCCAAGGGAGATGCTCCTTAGGAAGGTCAGTTGTTGTGCCTCCCCTTACATTGGTATAATATCCGAGAACTCGGACTTTGACTCTTCCAAGTCCCATAGGGTCTTGATTATCTTCTACTTCACCAACCCACCAATAAAATCCATCTTTACCGACGAAATTTACTGTAGGTTCGTTAATAATACCGTCAATAGTCATTTTGACATTTTATCGTTACGATTTATTTATTCACTCTTATTCCACTGAGAACGAATTAGCAGTTCAGTAAACTTTTCCATTTTAGAAGGATGTACAGCAGCAGGACCTTCTTGGATTGCTTGACGCAATGCATTCAATTCATTCCATTCGTCAGCAGTGAGAAGTTGATTACGAACCGACTGATAAGACATTGAAGGTTTCCGAAGTACACTTTATTTTATCTGTGTTTGCTGACAAAACAAGTGTTCTTAAGAATATCTTTGGGATTACTCAATCTTTCTTTAAGTATCCCTCTTCTTCCAACCATTTACGAGTCAATGGAGTGATTTCATAATCAGTCCACATAGTTCCAGCAGCACAAGATTTAAGTGCTTTCTGTGTCATACCAGCAGTCTTACCTGCCCACATTGCTTCTGCTTCCCAGGGAACTGCAGATGCTGGATAAGTCTTTTCCGTAATCTCACGCCACAGAGGGGGAACATCCTCTTCATTGTGAATGATTGCAATCATAGAGTTCTTGATAGAACCTGCCATACAATCTTGTGCAGCGTGCCAGCCTTCGTGACGCATTACACTCATCAATGTACCATAACGTCTGACAAGTGTAGCGTTAAGATAAAAGTTATTGCTGACAGTATGGTAGACACCACGATGACCAGGAGGGAAATACTTTTCGGGTGCGATGAATACCTTGACACCAATCTTGTCTAGTGCTGCCATCATCTCATTGAACTCAGTATACACTGGGTCCATCATTCCCATCTTTTTGTAGTATTTGCCTACATCTTTAGCATTCTTGATTTGCACAACCCCTTCGGTACATTCTCGCAGAATCATACATCCCATAGCATCCATGGTGTAATAACCTTTGATGTTGGGTTCTGCTTTTGCTGCTAAACCATGTGCTGCTCCAAAAAGAGCACCTGCAAGAATAGCATTCCAAAGAGTAGTGTTCATAGTAATAGATTGAACATGGGCGATGAGGGGATCGAACCCCCGACATACTCGGTGTAAACGAGGCACTCTACCGCTGAGTTAATCGCCCGAAGCGGATGATCGGAATCGAACCGACGACATCTAACTTGGAAGGATAGCGTTCTACCGCTGAACTACATCCGCACAAACTTGTAGAGTTGGGTGCTACCCCAAACAAGGTTGTTATCCTCATCGTATCCTTGGTCCATACTATGTAGTTTGTTTCCATAGAGATGGATTTCGGATACGACTCGGTTACCTCTATAACCCCTACATTCGTTGCCAAGCAACTTGCCGTGCCATGCTTGACCATCGAACGTAAGTATTATATCACATTCTTGGTGCGGTGTCCAGTCCAAATGATAGTTGTGCATAATAACTTCAGTGTCTGAAATATGCTCCAACTTATGCCTCTTTTTTCTATAAGGTTCGTTTGGATTTGACCTCTTATAGTTCATCGATTCAAACCCACCATCAATTACCTTCCATACAATCTCTACAGAAGCAAATGTTGTTGGGTTTGATTGTGCTTGTGCTTTATTAGACCAATGACCAATAATATAATCTTCAATCGTCATAAACTAAACATTCAGGTTCGGATGGATTTGCGTCGCAATACAATTCAAGTGGATTGGGATCGTGATGGTCTTCGGGATGTCTTTCGTGATATGCTTCCAATTCTTCCAACTCACCCTCAATGTGTCTGCGCTGTTGAGGGGAAATTGTCGGGTCTTGAAGAATGTCTTTGTCCTTTTCTATATGTTGTTCGATACTGTCCATAGTACCTCCTGTTACATTATTATTTATCTGAGCTAGCTCAAATGATCGAGTCCTTCATCAGAACCATCTCAGTGTTCATTGTAGTCGTATCTCCCTTGTGTGTCAAGCCCACAATAAGATATCTTCCACTATATCTTTTATCTATTTTAGTGCTATTGCCAGCTTTAAAGTTTCCTGGTATACTTACTTCAATTCCACACCCAACATATAAATCTAAATTGCCTGGTACAGAAATTTGCAGTCTAGTTTGTTTCAAAGACTCCATTCTCATCCATTGGTATGCCTGAAGTTCTACTAATTGCTCGTAATTTTTCTGAGGATTATTAGAAAAGTTTTTATCAAAATTCTGATTGGGAAGTATTGAGTATCTGACTCTTTTTGGATATGAAATTAAAGATTGCATTTGCTTATCCATTACTTCAATAGGATTTTTATTTTGCCCACCTTTCAGGTGAGACATTTTTTTCCAAGTGTCATTAATATTGTAACGGTGTGCATCTATTGACATATCCGTACTCAATCCCATCTTAGATTGAGAAATACTAACGGGGTCAAATCCCATACTAAATCCAGACCAAGTACCATGTCTTAGTCCCATTAGATAATTCTTTTCCTTTGGAAATACTACTTTGTCAATTCTAAATTGGTCATCTTGTCCACTGTCCGTACTCTTTGGACTATATGAATATGAATATAATCTTGCTTCACCAGTATTGGGATTAGTATCTTTATCTGGTTTTTGGTTATTGATATCATCAATCAACTTATCGATTGACTTGTAATGATATCCCAATGCATTTTCGTAAAAAGCAAATCCGTTTTGAAAAGTTCCGCTTGTTTGAGATTTGCGAATACTTCTTTGACAAATCCAGTAAATTGTATCAAAAACTCTCCAGTTAGGAGCAACAAATGTGTGTTGATTTAAAGTCTCCTCAGCAAACAGTTTCTTGCTACTTTGTAGAAATCTTTTATCTTTAGTTATTAACTGTTCAATAATTTTAGAACTTTCAGTGTCTTTGAAAAGAACTGTAGAATTGCCAAATACATTACTGGTTTCATTTTTAATAAACTCGTCAGATGCTAAACTGACCATATAAATGTCATTATTCTGATTGGTTCTTGAACGAGAGTGAATCTCATACGAACGCATATAAAAACTTCTATCAATAATAGACCCCCTGATTTGAAGTTTGAATACTTCAGAACCAGTCATAGTGCCAATTAAACCACCAGCGTCTTCGATGACTATTTGTGCTTCAATAGTAGAAGAACTGATTAATTCAAAAATTTCAAAAGATCTAACGTACTCTTTTAAATCCCATTTACCATCACTATTTTCCAAGCGAGTACCATCGCGCCAAATGCTAACACTAAGGTCAATATCACCAGCAGATTGCCTCTTAATTGTCATCTGAAGATACCTCGCAGAGGATTATTAGTAGAATTTAGGATAGAAGCAGTAGCACCACCAACAGCAGCACCAACATTGCCACCAATGGCACGACCAATACCAGAAGCAGAAATACCTCCTCCACCAGCATTACCAGTAGGAATAAATTGAGGTTGTGCTGGTGGTTGAGATTGTGCCATTACTTGTTGAATAGTTTGTTGTGCTAGTGCAATCACTTGTGCATTTGCACCATTCTGTTTGCCAACTGCATCTAAAGCGGTGCTAATCATTTCTTGGGTCTTCTGGTTCATCATCTGACGAGCCATATTTCTTTGTTGTGTTGCTTCTTGCAGTTGTGCTTTCTCTCTTCTGTCAGAAGGAGAAATTGTACTTCCTGCACCAGTACCAACAGTTGCAGCGCCATTTGCTCTATTTACATTACTTGCTCCACCTCCTCTACCTGCTGTGTTATCGCTACCACTACGACCACTACTCTGAGCACCAGATGCTCTTGACCCAACTCTATGCCTACCATAAACATCTTCACCAAACATTCCAGCAGTAGGACTAACCTTTCCTAAAATGCTATTACCGTAGTTTCCTCCAGAAGGATTAATAGTGGAATCTTCGTGGTCTGCAGGACTAACCGTGCTAATACTAGAACCAGGGATAGTCATTGTCCCACCCTTAATACCAAATTCTTTTTTCTTATCAGCAATTCTCTTACCTAGTTCAGCAATAGTAATTGCACCATCATTATTTAAATCAAGACCTTTGTTATGTGAATACCATGCTGCTGGGTGATGTCCCCAACTATCACTAAATCCACCCTTTTTAGCAACAATATAAGACTCGTCTTTTGCTGCAAATGCAGGAAGGTATACAGCAGTATATAAGTTACCTGCAGATACATGTGAGCCTCGCACAGGAACACCATGCAATGTTTTTTTCAAAAACTTCTCAACATACTTCATTTGCTCTGCACGAGTCATATTTTTGAGAGCAGAAGTAGACGTTCCTAATTCCGCAGCAGTATCTGGCATAAACTGAATCAAACCAGTAGCACCACTCTTATTCTGTGCTTTAGGGTCTAATCCAGATTCGGATGCCATCAGACCTAACAAATCTGCTGGGTGTATCTTAAGTGCTTTTGCAACTCTATTAAGTTCAGCCAGGAAATTTCCATCACCACCAACCAAATCTTTTGCTGTACCCTCCAATGTGAGTGCAATGTCGGTCATTCTAGTACCGCCACCTTCCATAGCATCAGAAGCACTCAATCCACCTGCTTCTGGAACTTCTTTAGCATTCTTATCACCCATAAACTTCTTCATCTTTTGACGAAGTTTATCTCCACCAGTACCAGGTTTATCTCCTCTCTTTAGATGTAACCAGTCCCAACGTTCACCATTTCCACCCCACATTACGGGACCATAATTATCATGCATTCTTCTACCATCTTTGTTTGACCCTGCTTCAGCGTGAGTCATAACACGTTTGATATTAACATCACTAGGTTTCCATCCCCACTTTTTAGCAATATTTGCTGCTTCGAGCATCATCGCATCAATTTGTGCTTCTTTGGGAGGATAATCAACCCAAGGTCTTCCCCCCATTGTAGCAACAGATAATCCTACGTTACCACTGTTCCTATTGTAAGTGTGTCCAGTTCTAGCAGTATATGGAAGATGTCGATAAATCTTAGAATTGCCCTGAACAGTTGCGTGGTATGGACCTGCTTTATGGTTATAACTGCCAGCAGTCCAGTGAAGGTAAATTTGCTTATTTAAGTTACCACCAGCAGCAAATCCAGGTAAATCAAATCCTTGACTCTTTGCTTCACCTATTCTCTTTTGAGTTAAGTGAGGGTTTCTTTGCGTGAAAGGAGTATCAAAAGGAACGACGAAAGCTCCCCCATTTGCTTTTCTAGCAACATATTCTTTTCCGTGTCCAATAAATGATGTACTCCTTCCTCCATCCAAAGAGACTGGGTATCCTGATTGGGGTCCATTAATCCATCCTCCATTTGCCTTTTGAGGTAATTTTTTTACAGAACCACCCTTTGCCTTTTCTTCTGCTGCTGCATTTACCTCATCTGGACCAGGCATAGCAGGGTTGTTCTCTCTCATGTCATTGAAAGATTCCACACCCTTATAAATCAAAACACCAGCGCCGACTGCCAAACCAAGAGCACCCATTCGGCGGATCATTCCAGCACGGGCATTAAAAAGGTTCTTATTGAAGAATTTTAATACTCCACCAAAATCACGAATAATGTTACCTGGGTTTGTTAACCAACGGATGCCAAGCATCATTCCACCAAGACCCGTTAGACCTTTTATAAGTCCACCAAATCTTTCTAATGGTGATGCATCATCTTTTAGTAAATCATACAATCCATCAACAATAGAAGTGACTCCCCATTTAGTAAAGTCAGCAACAAATTTTACGACTTTCCAAATAGCAGTTATAGCATCTTCGACTCTTTTTTTGTTTCTTTCGTCTGCTAACCATTCTAATACTGGAGTTATTACAACAGCTTTAAATAATCCACCAAGAATATTCAGAAGACCCTCAAGAAAACTTGGAGTCTTAATAGATGGTAATTCGAGACCACCCCCTTCTTTTTCCTTCTTTTGAGGTTTTGTATACTGTGCTGTAAATGACTTAGACTTTAATTTTTCTGCTTCTAATTGTCCAATAGCAATTGATTTCAACCCATCCATTATTTTCGCAATGGAATTGACAGTTGCACCAAGATTATTAATTGCTTTAGTACTAGAGTTAATACTCAGAGCAATTTGAGCAGAGCTATCGTTCCTAACGGCAGCAGAAGATGGTTCCTTTACTTGAACGAACTTATAAAAATTGATTTTACTAGTCTTTTGTACAGTTGCCATTATTGTGTACGTTGCGTTAAGTTAGAAGGTCCTGCCGAAACGACTTGAGCACCGCCACCTGTATTTATGGGAACTGCTGTTGGCATTGGGACAAGTTTCTCGATAATCACTGGAACAGGAACCAATTCCAGTGCTTGTTCCATTGCATATTTTGCAGATAAACCCTCTTTAGATAATGCTTGTGTTGCTACTCCCGCTGCAGTTCTAGTAACACCAAGATATTTAGGATCAACTCCAAGTTCTCCTGCAAGTTGAGACATACCATCCATGTAGTTGCCACCCATAAATCCCGTGACTGCTTTATAGAGACCACCAAGATTAAATTGATTGGCAAGGGTTCCTGCAATAGAACCAATTAAGTCAGACGCACCACCAGGACCAGTTCCTAATGCAAATCCAACACCCTGATTAACAATACTACCTAATGTCCCACCTAAACCAGGAATCATTCCTAAACCTGCACTAATAGCTCCACCAATATTGCCATTTATCAAACTCATACCAACTTGTCCAAGAGGGCTGCTGAGGGCGGCACCAATTCCACCCATAATTCCAGACATTCCAGGAATCATTCCAATACCAGAAGCAAGAGCTCCCAATGGATTACCAGCAGCAAGACCAGAGACCGCCCCAATCGTCGCCATGATGGGTGCAGCACCAGGAATGAACGATGCAGCAGTTTGAACAACAGGGTTGCTGACGACGCTGCTAACCGCCTTTCCGACGCCGCTAACAACATTACCGATACCTTTAGCAACACCACTAAAGAATCCACCAATACCCATCTCGGGTACTGCAGGAGGAATTGTTAATGGACCACCTCTGGCACTTGAGTCCACCATTTCCCATTCGGAAATTACACCATCACCATCAATATCGGTATATCCAGTTTCAACACTATCATGACCCTTTTCTTGTTCAGCAACTTTTTTTGCTAACTCCGCCTGTTCTTTCTTTTCTTTTTCCTTTCTTTTCTTTTCCTGTTCTTTAGTTTCATTCATAGGAATGTCCGTAAAGAACGCCCTATGAAACTTTTTGAACTTGTCAACTACATTAATTGGATTAATCAACCAGAAAATATCTGGTACTTTCTGACCAAAAACGTTTACCTTTGGTATACCATCAAAATATCTTCCAAGACCTCTTCCTACCCAATCGACAACTATCTTACCAGTCTCAAAGACTTTCATCATATCGTCTTTGAGTTTCTTGCCTACGGCATTAATTCCTCCACCCATGAAGAGGGTGTATAAAAGGTCGCCAACGTATGTACCAAGAATTTCACCAAGCATCGTACCCAAAATTGGGATGGGTATGAAACTTCCTAAAAATCCACCAACAGCAGCACCAAAGGTTTTGAATAATACTTGACCAATAGGTTCACCCGCTAAAATAGAACCAATACCAACCATCAAAGGTCCGATAATGGGAATTCTACCGAATATACCTTTTATGCCTTGAAGACCTGCCTTACCAAATAATTTAAGACCAAATCTATTTCCAACTCTACCAATACCACGACTGAGTACATTTCCAGATCTTGCTGAACCAGCAGACAAAGAAGATGCAGCAGGGCGAGATGCAATTTGCCCTCTTTGCAAAGCACGATTAACCGCTGCTTGTGCTTGGGATGGAGTCCTGCCGTTATTTAATGCATTCTCATAAATCCGTCTTGCAGCAGGACCATGTTGTCTTTGTACTGCACGAATTCTAGCATTAGTTGCGCGAGCGTTTGCACTAGGTCTACTAGAAGGTTGAGTACTTCCTGGTTTTGTTGGCGGTTTTCTTCCTGGTTTATCACCACCAGGAACGTTTTGATTCATCAACTCAAATAATGATAAAATATCTCCAATCAAGGAGAATGGATTCATAAGGTATTTCAACCCTATGATTCCCGTCATTAATTTACCAAGACCACCTAGTCTTTCACCAAAAGTTTTATCTTCACCAAATAAATCGGTAAATCCATCAAGAACATTGCCAACTAAAGTCTTGCCAATGTCATAAAGTTTTCTAATTACAAAGTCTGCTCTTTCAACAAATGTTTGTAGTTCTTTCTTATTTTTTGGATCTGCTGCCCATGCCAGCATTTCTTTGACGGCTACAAAACCTGCAACTGATAATAAAAAACTACCAATTGGTCCTAGGAAGTTATCAACCCAACTTAAAGACTTCTTTGCTGTCTTCTTAATTGAATTGCCAAATTCGCCTGGTTTTGATTCTTTTTTTGATGCTTTCTGGGTTTCTTGCGCTGCTTCTGCTTGAGCATCTCGCAGCAATCTTGCTCTACGTTTTTCTCCAAGAGTAGTTGCTTTTATAGCAGCAGCATTAAGCGTCCCTACTTTTTGTATATCTAAAACTATTTTACCTACGGACTCAACACTAGCACCAAGTCTGTTGATTGCTAGTGTTTGAGTTTTAGCTGCAGCAACTGCCAGGTTACCATTGACGGAACCAGGATTGACAAACTTATATACTTGTAGTTTAGCCATTCGTTGCTTGCTGCTCCTTCATTCTTCGTTCTTCTTCCTTTAGGAACTGAACTAATAAGTTCACATAAATTTCTTTCTCCCAAGGCATCAGATTATCGATATGTTCGATATTCCATTTATGATGATGCATTAGTGCGAAATTTCCTTCATAGTAAGAACGGAGATTGTTGTGAAGGAGTGCTATGCGAAAAAACTCGCAAGACCCTCAAGAACAACCTCATTTTCTACGCCTGTATTAGGATTAGTTACCTTCAGTGTATGTGATAACTTAGGCATAGATTCAAAAAACTCTTGAATCATCATGAACTGCTTGGTATTAAGTTGTTCAAAAAATTCAATGAGTTCTTGTTTAGTTGAATCGGCACAATCATAAACTTGCTCAGTATCAGCAATTGTTTTTACACAACTTGCTGCAAGTTCAAAAACTTGGTCAATTTGAGTTTCATCTTCACCAAAGTTCATTTTTACAAACATATCTAAACTTGGATATCCCATTGTGACAACAATATCATCCGAGATTTTGATAGAGGGTTTATGTCCTCTGGTTTTCTTTACAGTAATTTCATCCAAAGGAATAGATACCGATACCTCAGTCTCACCATCGTCAGGACAGGTGACGGTCACATCAACATTCTCGCCAACAGATTTTGTACGAATTTGCAGGAACACGTATTCAATATCGAATGTAGACAATTTTTCTACATCTTTAATATCTGTGCAATCACCAATGATAGTTTTGATTGCATTAATAATGTCTTCCTGTTCACCTGTTTCTGTTGCAATGAGAAGAAGTTTTTCTTCTTTTACGAGAAATGGTCTGAAATTCACACTCCTACCATCAGAGGGTAGTTTCAGTTTGTACTTAGGTACATTAATCTTAGGTAATGCCATAGATATTCAACTCAGTAATTTTATTTATCACTGCTGTGCAGATGAAATTATAGTGCCTCTTTGATTCATACCAATGTCATGTCCAAGAGGTCTAGATGTAGTTGCAGTTGCTGCTTTGTTTGGTGCAGTGGTCTGCTGTACAGTAGATTGTCTTGGAGTTTCTTGACTTGTATTATTATCTCTTGTATAAATTTCCGTTTGTGGGAATGTAATCTGGTCGATAATTCCAGGATCGTCAAAAGAACTCTGGGGATAGAATCTATACCTTTCATAATAGAACTGAACGTTCAACTCCATAAGTCTTGATTGAGAGTTATCTAATTGAACAGAACCAATATTGAACGGAAAAGCATTTTGAATGTGCCAACATGCAGTTAGTTCATTTTTTCTCGCATTAAGAGCATTTGCACCAGCTTCCCTAATTGTTCTCAGCATTTTAGGGTCATTAACTGCTTGTTCTCCTCCACCTCTTTCCCATTTATAGATGTATATGTTAGGGCAACAGTAATCTCTATAAAATGCAGTGTATTGATTAGCATCACTTGCCATTACTTGTGTCCATTTCTCAAAAAAGTTCCTTGTCAGTTGAGAACGTGGCATAGTAAAAGTAATTGAAATCTGGCTAAAAGAAGTTCCAGTTGCAAATTTATATCCAGAACCAACATTAGTAAGTTGACCAGTAGTTATCTGCTTACTTGGCAGGTTAACAGTTTTTGCGTAATAATCTAACAATAAGGACAAATCACCAGTTTCGGCAGTAAACAGTTGAGTTCTACTAGCCGCTCTCAATGCAGGAGGAGAAGCAAAATGCACCGAAAACAGGTTAGTTGTACTAGGATGATTCTCATTTTCTTTAAAAAATCCTATAAACTCCTGCAGAGAGTTATATCTTGCTCTTTCTCTTTTAGATTCTAATGACATTAGACCTTAAGTTCCTTTTCTGTGATTAACATAAACTCCCAACCATTATCAAGACAAAACTCAGTTGCTGCTTTCCACTTTGCTTGATTGACAGCGTATGTCACAACTTCATTAATATAACGTTTTGTGTTTCTTTTTTGTGTTTTGGGTTCTTTAGTTTGTTTGTATGGTTTGACTTCAACTAGATATCTTTTGTTTCCAATTTTTACATAAAAATCAGGAAAGTATCTATGTCTTTTACCATCAACAGGAGAAACATATGGAATGATAATCTCCTCACTACCCCACTCTACAACAGAAGGGGTAATGTCACACCATTTCATGAATTTGTATTCCCAAGATGACCTATAAATAACGTTATTAGGGTCTCCCTTATACTTCCTTGGAAAGGAAGGACGGTACTTGCCTTGATATCTCATAAATACATAAAGGTCACATAGTATTTAGGTGTTAAATTGGCAATTCTACGTTACCCCCTAGAACCTCCAGTACCAGGAAATAAATCAGACAATGCTCTGTTAGGGGAAACTGGTGCAATTGACTATGTTTGTTTCCAGAGACAGAGAATTGCATATAGTGACAAATCAGGAACTAAGTATTATGGAAGATCTTTTCCAGATACTAACAGAATTGAATTAAACCGCGATGATAATCGTGTTTATATTGCAATGCCAAAAGCATTATCAACAGCATATCAACCTCAATACAGACAGGTTGATGTAGGTGCTCTCGGTATTGCTACGCTTTCTGCTATGGGTGGTGATATGACTACCAAGGCTATCACTGAAGCAGTTCAGGGTGCTGCAGCTGCAGGTTTACCAGAATTTGCTACTGGTGCATTAGCAACAGCAATTAGCGGATTTAACCAGTTAGGTGGTCTGCAAGGCAATCTTGATGCCAGCTCTATTCAGGCATTGACTAGAGGAAGAGTGTTCAACCCATTCAAAGAACAAGTGTTCAACTCGATGGCATTTAGAACACACACATTTTCATTCAAACTATTTTCTCGTAGTATGGATGAAGCGAAAGAAATTAGACAAATTATTGACTATTTCAAAGTAGGTGCCACACCAAGAGTTACTGGAACAGACAACTTTGACTTTGAAACGGACAAAGAAGGTGCAAAACCGATTAGTGATATCTACTCTAACTCTGATGCAAAGTTAGCAGCACAAAATAGATACTTTGAAGTTCCAGATTCTTTTGAAATCAAATTCATTCGCGTCAATCCAAATGGAACAGCAGAAGAAAGTACAGATTCATTCTTACACTTTAAAATACATCCCTCAGTTTGCACCCAGATTAATGTAAATTATACTCCAGATGGTCAGTATACATCATTTAAACAACTTTCCAGTCAAGGAGGTTCATCTGACTTAATGGTTCACGTTCCTGCAATCGAACTTTCATTACAGTTTTCCGAGACAAAACTTATTACACAAGAAGACGCACTAAGAGGATTCTAATGGGATACTTTTCAAATCTACCGAATATTTACGTAGGAGAAGGTGTATCAGATGATGAAACCTTCAAGTATCGTCTTGTAAAGAATATTTTTAGACGAGTTAAGGCAAGAGATGATTTAAACAGATATACAACCTTATTTGAATCTTACTCAATTAGACCTGACGAATCTCCTTCAAGTCTAGCATATAGAGTATATGGAGACCCAGAATTAGACTGGTGTATTCTTTTAGTTAATAATATTATTGATGTTTATGACGAATGGCCAAAATCTGAAGACGAATTACAAACTTACATCAATACAGTATATGCTGACCCAGATGCTGTACACCATTACGAAACTCAAGAAGTTTTATACAATGGCATAGTTCTCTACAAAGAGGGTATTGAAGTAACTGAAGATTTCCGTGTTGTTATGCCAGATGGTGTAACACTATCTAAAGAATCATCAGTTTATCCCGTTTCTAACTATGAGCATGAAACATTCTTGAACGAGCAAAAAAGGATTATCGTCTTACCAAAGACAGCGATGATTGATTTAATGGTATCAGAATTTCCAGACCTTGTTGCATATGAAACTAATGTTGAATTGGATTCTTTAGGTAATAAGAAAACTCCTATCGATCTATCTTCTAAGTTTATTAGTAATACTGGAGGATATTCTACTGGTAGTGCATCGCGTACAAGTGATATTGGACCAGTAACTTCCTTTGACTATGGTCCAACAAATAGTGCAACCACCACAACAGCAGGAGTAGTTACAAGCACTTCCACTACAACTACTAGTTCTTCAAGTTCTAGCAGCAGTTCGAGTTCTTCAGGTAGTTCTGGTTCTTCTGGCGGGTCTGGATACTAAAAAACCCTAGAAACCCAAAAATTGGCGGGAAAATTTTTCCGCCATTCTGGGAATCAAGGGTCGATTTAGGTTGGGGGGGGGTCACCCTCCATCAATCTGGCATCCAACCATGGCACCGCCTACGATACCAAGAGGGATTGCCCAGTAACGCCCATCACCTCGGGAAGCAGCAGCACCAAGACCACCGCCAGCAATTCCTCCAAGAATAGAACCTTCAATGCAGGAATTACTGTCTTCTTGATGCGGTTTTTGCGGAGCATCATCACGACGGTAGACATGGTTGTTACAGGGAACTGCAACTCGCTCTCGGAAAGTCTTTACATATCCAGGAGATTGTGACGTGCCAGGAACATACTCTTCACGATATTCATTCCGATAACACTTTTCCTCACGAGCATAACCTCCTTGGGATTGATATGCTTGGCGATTACTGCGGTCACCAATGCTCTCTGCACTAACAGGCATTGCAATCAGCAACACCGAAGCAGCGAGCAACTTCGCTTTGAGAGCTGCTCTACGCTTCTTTGCTTGGCGCAGTGCTTGAGGTTTCAAGGTACGCTTTGCTTCTTTTTTAGAATGGTGTTGCCAGTTTGGTAGTTTCATCGTCCGAATTTGCGATCCATCCGTAGTTTAACATAATACATACCGATGACCCAGAGGGAGAACAGTGCTCCCTCAGCATATGTCATGGTGTTCCAAGCATGAACTGCTTCACCCATCAGTCTTCCTCAGCAAGGCGAGCAAAGTAGGACATGGTATCCTCTTCATCCTCTACAGGAGAAGAAGCGACTGCTTTCTCTCGGAAGTCGGAAACTTCTTTGCCCCAGGACTCGGAAGGCATGGGTTTCGCAAACACTTCCTCTTCCTCTTCGTTAACGACAGGGGCAGAACCAGTCTTACCAAGCACCAGGTTCAGGCGTGCTTGCAGTTGCTCATAGGACTTGAAGTTCTTGGCATCTTCAAACTCTGCGAGAGAGTATGATTGATTCCAGATTGCTTCGAGTTTGTCATCATCAAACCCACCCAGAGTTCCAGGTGCAGCGAACTCAGACTTGTCGTAGTTCCAATAACCTTCGACCTTGCGAATCTTCAGTTTGAAGTCAGCACCCTTCCAGAAGTTGAAGGGGTCGATAGGAGTCTCGTCTGCAAATGCAGGTTGCATTGCTTCGGTCAGTTTGTCAAAGATTTTCTTGCCAAACTTGTACAGGAAGACGCGACCTTCGTTCTCAGGATGTGCAGGGTCTTGCACAACGTAGATGTTAGCGTAGTAGGACAGTTTGCGCTTCTGAGCACGAGCAATCTCCTTGTCAGAATCACGACCACTGTTCCACAGTTCGCGGTTCAGTTCGCCCACAGGGTCATCCTTACCGAGAGTAGTCAGGGAATTCTCGATGTACCATTGTCCACCAGGACCCTTGAAGGCATGACTCCAGACCTTTGCCCAAGGCATTTCCTCCCCATCGGGAGCAGGCAGGAATCGAATAACAGCATAACCATTGCCAGACTTGTCCATTTCAGGTTTCCAGAAACGTTCGTCGGCAGAAGAACCAGCAGCAGGTTGGTTCAGTTTCTCAATCTCTCGCGTCAGTTTGGCGAAAGTGTTACCAGCGGCAGACGCTTTTTTGAGAGATGCAAAAGACATAATCGTATTCTCCGTATTAGTTGTGTGTAGTTGTATTGGTTGACTACCCTGTAAGGATAGCACATTATTTAGTCGCGGTCAAGTTCCTGTTGTGCCGCTTTTTCAAGTGTCTCCACCATGGCATCCATGCACTCTACCAGAGTTTGATATCCAAAAGCATTAGACAAAGCATTGATGCGTGTTTTCATATCTGCTGCCTCTGGGTCGTCATATGACGCCAGACAAAGACGACCATAAAATGTTTTCTGTTTATCAATTAAATGCTTACACCGTTCAATGTGGTCTAACTTTTCTTCTTTAGACATCGTAGTTAATTGAGATGTCATCGATGCAACTTCCTGATAAGTATCAAAAATGTCTTGCATGTTCTTTTGAACTTGTTCTGACTTGAAAAAACTCATAGCTTTGTCCTTATAACTGTTAATATCTCACCCCTGTACTTGCTACAGTCCACCTTTAAAAACGGTTTGTATTTCAATACCCTCTTCCGAACATCTTTCCAGATAGGGTCCGATAATTTCTTGTCAAACTGTCCAATATATCCTAAACAAGTCTCAAATACAACGAGTGTTTCTAATGTTATCTCTCCCGAAAGATAATGTCTGAGGAGAGGGGGGTGCTGACCATCCTTTACTTCAAAGATTTTATCGAACTTATCTTGGTAAGGTGCTTCAAAGTGTGTGAGCAGGAGGTCTACGTCCTGTCTAAATTTATAAGAGAAGGACTCTTTATTTACCTTCCATCGTTCGTAATTACCGTCAGAGAACGATTTGATATATCCTTTAGGGTCTAACATAAAGTTAGCGACGAAGTAATCCAGGATTTTAGACCCCTCATACTTCGTCGCTAATTTCTTGAAGAAATAACGGTCACGCCTTTCCTCAAATGATTTTTCAGAGGCACTGACTTTGCCTCTGTATTTAACATAATCATAATTATCTCTAGTGAAGTGATTCTTCAATGCGAGATACATTTTATACACTTCAAACCCAGTCATAACAGCACTCATCAAAACAAATTGTAATTCAAATTCTTGTCAAAGTCAAACCATATTTGAGCAGGATATGCACCAATGCCTTCCCTTCTCAGTTGTCTATTTGTCTGTGCTTTTATTTCTTTCAGTGCTTCAACTTGATAAGACCATCTAATATCAGTATCTAATTTTTCTTTAGATATTTTCTTTGCATGGTCCCAATATGGTGTGTCATAAATGGATCCACCATGATAGATGAAACAAGTTGCCAATTCTATATTGTTTGCAATGAAACCCATGTGCTCATTTGTTTTTTCCAAACTCACACCGCACCACAAATACTCTCCCAAAAACTTAAGGGCACTTTGATAGAAGAATCCACTGAATGCTTCTATCGGTTCATAGAAGAAGGCACGATTCCCATTCTTCAAAACTCTACCATCGAAAAATTGTTTTGCGGAGTAACTTTTAAATTTAAATTCTCTTAGTTGAGACTCTTCAATGTCATCACAATAGGTTTTAAAGTTAGCAACTGCTTCATCTTTAGATGTTATCGTATCATTATATAAGTATCCAAAACTTTGTCTGGACTGAAGGGGAATACCAAACATCCAACCGTTAGGAGTTGCTCTATGGAGTGTGTAGTTATACTCCTCAGGTTTTGTATTATGTACTAAGCAACTGTTTAGACTAATATATTTACAGATATTATACTCAGAATAATCTTCTGGATAACCGCCACAATCAACTACGTAATCAAATTTATATTCATTTCCATCTATAAAGACTGCCGCTTCATTTTCTCGCGTCTCTATTTTATCTACATGTCCATGTATGACATGAAAATTTTCATACATCTCTTCAAATCTTTTGAATGCAAATCCTTTCAATGCTTGATTGTCAAAATGCATTCCATAAGATACTGGAGTTATGTGACCATAGAAATCCTTTTCTCTCCAATCAGCAAACTTAACTCCAAGTTTGAAAGTTGCATCTAATTCATGAGAATCTTCAAGCAAACTAAATCGTATTGCATCATATAACACAGATGGTATTTGGGTGCTAGTGCTTTCACCAACACCCAAGATGGGTTTTTGCGGATTGTATATGCTATAGACTTCAATAGGTTCAGGTGCATATGCAAGAAGAAAACATAAACTAAGTATTCCTGCTGTTCCTGTTCCTACTACAGCAATTTTCACAATGGCAACACTCCTTTCGATGATTGTTTCATATAATTGAGGCGTTGTGCTTCGTGCCTCAGACGTTCTTTTAGAGGTTTAGAGATTAGTTTAGGAACCGTTTCAAGTTCAATCTCATTCTCTTGGCAGTAAGTTACAACTGCTTCAATGTAAGTAATGAGACCGTTACTACGCTTCACCAAACGTTCAATTTCTTGAGAGAATTTGGTGGGGGTTAGAAACTTATCCTCCAGTTGTTCTTTAGGCATTAGTTCTTCCCCTAACAAATTCTTCGATATAGGACTTAAGTAGCTGTAAATAGTCATCAAGATTGTACTTCTGAAATGTTTGAATAGTTCCCTCTTCGGTGGCGATAAGTGTGACAATTTTCTTTACCTCTAATCCTGAACGCTCAAGGAACATCGCTGCATATGCAGTCTCTTGCACAAAGTAGTGCTCGATGTGCGATTCCTTTTTTTCTTTAGTTGAGGTTTTAAAATCGATTACTGCCAACTCGCCATCAAATTCAGCAATACAGTCTACACGACCAGCTAAACCGAGATAGTGAGAGTATAGAAAAGTCTCAAGGCAATGAATGTTGTTGATACGATTCAGCGTAGACTTTGCTGACTGAAACATTCTAACAGATAATGGATTATTTTCCAAGTACTTGTCGATGTTTAGTTCACCTTTGAAATAGTCTTCAGCAAGGGCATGAAAGGCAGTGCCTCTCTGAGTTGCTCTAGCAGTAATTCGATTTGCCTCGGTTTCACCTATTCTTTTTCGCCATTCGGCAAAGAACTGCGCGTTCTTAAACGATGTGATAGAGGTTACGCTCGGATAATATTTATCTGCCCCAGGAATGGGGTAAAAACGAGTACCGTCTTTAGTCACAGGTTCAACCTCCACATGTTCGTGAAGGTTGACATCAATAAAATTAAACATCAGAAACCTAGATTATATTTTGTAAGTAGATACGACTTAACCAGACCAGAACGTACAATATCCTCAATACCAAACTCTACACAAGTAAACTCACGCATACTCTGAAGAATTTTGATGAAGTCTGCAATACCAGACCTCTCATTCTCTTTAACAAGGTCAGTCTGTGTGATATCACCACACAGCATAATCTTAGAGTCTTCACCGATACGAGTAATCATCGAATCGAGTTCATGGAAGTTAAGATTGCTGAACTCATCGACAATAACAATGGCATTGTCAAGAGTGACCCCACGGATAAAACTAGTAGACCAGAAAGAAATAGTTTCTTGTGCTCTGAGGTTGTCATAAAGCATGTCAAATGAATTGTCATCAGGCATACTAAACATATACCTCACCATATTTTTGTATGGGATTTGGTAGAGAGCAGACTTATCTTCATGGTCACCAGGAAGGAAACCAATCTCTCTGGTAGGGACAAGAGACCTTACAATGTAAATCTTATCATAAGGTGTGTGTTCGTCAAGTACTTCTTGAAGTGCAAGGTAGAGCGTGATAAAAGTTTTACCTGTACCAGCAGCACCATGAAGTAGAAGATTCTGACCCAATGCATACTGCTCAAACACAGTCTCTTGATTGGGAGTTAGAGGATTGATAGGCACCATATAGGACTTATCAATTGGTTTCTTTCTCCGAATCTGCTTAGCAGTCATATTAGAAACAGGATTACTAGTTGTATTCCTTTTACGGGCTCTTGGCATATCAAGTAAAACGACTAAGGTTTGCTCGGGGGTGTGCTTTCTGCACTTTGGTCATCACCTCTTTGAATCCGTCAGATTGTTTGGGTTGTCCATAGGTTACCCCACCGACTCCTGCCATCCAATCTTTGTCCCAGTCAGGATTTTCTCCTCTCCAGGTATCGTATTCTTTCATGGTCATGGAGAGTTCTTTTTTCTCTCCAGTGACCTTATTTATTACAGGGTAAGTAGGCATCTTAGCACTCCTCTTTTTTGTATAGTTTACGGCACTTCTTTACTTCTTTGAGTTCGTCTTTGATCATCTGGTATGCATCTTCAGGAGAAATCCGTCTAGACATTTCCATAGCAGTGATGACTTCTACACGAGTTCCGAAGTGCTTAAGTGCCTCTTCAAAACAATTTAGTTCTTCATACATCAGTCAATCCTCAGAGATGGTTGAATGCAGTTGCACTCGTCAAGGTGCTGGGAACACCCGCAATCGCCTTCAGGGCACCATCCAAGCGCCTCAGAGATGGTCGGGAACTGGCAGATGAAATGCTGCTTACACATCTCTGCAACGTCCTGGTGCTCCTTCTGGGTGCCGTGAGCGCAACGAAGGTCAATGTAATGCATCCAGGAGCGTACAGAACCCGTCATGTAGATTCTGGTAGGCACTGCCATAGGAAGAATCATGCGAGCACATTCCTTTGCCACGCCAGCATCCAACATCTCCTTGTAGACATCCATCGTCTGCTTGAAGTGATACTGCATCCAAATTTCAAACTTCTGTTTGACAAAGGGGTCAAGGTCATCGATACTCTTCTGACGATTAGTAGTATCCTGACGACGAAGTTCAGGTAGAGGAATCTCATCACCAAGCAGAGACGAATCTGCATAGCGTTGAGAAAACTCTTGGAATGTGAAACTACGGTGCCTCAGGATTTGAGCTGCGATTGCCCTGGTGGTATTAATCTCCAGGGTCATATGTGCTTGCTCAAAGATGCTCCAGTGTTGATGCTTGATACAATACTTGAGCAGACCTGCAACCTTTTCGTTCTCCTGATTGGCAGGATTACTCACACGAGCAACATAACCAATAGTTTTCTCTGCGTCAGGAGTCACAGAAACAAGGCATACTTTAGTCATTCTTATCAAATAAAATACGAGAGATTAGATACAGTCCAAATGCTTTAAGGTATCCAATGGTAGCAAGACTAAAGATACCTGGCATTAACCAGTTCCATAATAGCATAAGAACTAGGGGTTTGGTAAAAAAACCAACTAATTGAGAAACTGCTTTAAGTGCTGCCTCTTGTTTTTTCTTTTCTTCTATTGCTTGAGTTTCTTCTTCGTCTTGCTGCTCAATAGCACGCTTGTCGAAGTAGATTGTCATTTGGTTTTCTTTTTCTTTGCGTTTGGATCGTTCCATAATTTAGGATTCACTCTACCTTCAGATTGCGTCATACTAATTAGGTCATGTCTATACAAGTCCCAATAGTAATCAAAGATTTCTGACCGTTTGTTACCATAAACTAGGTCAAACTTAGTCATACCATCTTGTAAGTATTCAACAAGATAAGCAGTGTAAGGAAGTGACCTATCTTGTGCAAGAGAAGGGTCACAATCCTTGGTGATAAACTTCAAGAGCGTCCTCCCCACTCAATGCTAGGGAATGCTTCGGATACAACTGCTTTAGTAATTCTCTTGTATTTGTCGGTCAGACGACCATCTTTAACGAGACACAAGAGTTCTGCTTCTTCGGCAGAGAGTCCCTCTAGAAGTTGCACAAACATAGACTCGCGCTTCAATCCAGGAAGTTTAGCACCACCTTTAAAGAAGCGATACAAACCACGATACTCTTGTTCTAAACGAGAGTGGTCTGTACCAACGGGTGCATCATTAGGAGTATAAGGGACATCTCCTTCAGGAAGTTCAGATATAACACTATCATCAAAGTTGATAATCAACAATTGACGAAGTGCATTACTATTGTGTTTGCGAAGTATTGAAATCTTTTCATCCTTCGTTTTTGCGTTAGAGACTTTTCTCAAAATCTCACTAATTAGTAACCGAGCGTTACTATTTTCCATACTGCGTGGCATAATTAACTCCTTTTAATCATTCATCATCATCTTCATCTTCAAACTCAGTCCAATATTGTGTGTCTGGTCTGATGTAGATAAGTTCGTCGTGTAACATGTCACCATTTTCATCAAACATTTCTGGATGTGTGACTGATTTTGCATAGGCAGCGTTTTCAATAAAATCTTCAACGTAACCTTTTGCTAACCATGAAACAGTGATGCCAAGAATAAATGCGCCGATGGTAACTAAAACTGATAGTGCAATTAACATGGTTTCCCCCCGTCTAACCGTTTACAATAATATGGAAACCAACCTCCCCCTATGTGTGAACTTGCTAATATTTAGTCCATTAAATGAATCCGCTTTCTCTAAGATAGCGAACAGTATCAGTGCATCCACCCAGACGTTTAGAGTCTAGCAGAACTTGAGGGAAAGTGCTACCTGCACCAAACTGTTTGTAAAAATCTTCTCTACTAAAATCCCTATCTAATTGTTTTTCAGTGTAGGAATAACCTTTCCCTTCGAGCACTTGTTTAATTTGTGTGCAATAGGGACAACCAGTTCTTGTGTATACTTGAAAATTCATAATACCTCCAGAATAAAAAAGGGACTCCGAAGAGTCCCATTGGGTGTTCCGACTTGTAGAGAGACCGCACGAAAGGTCTCTCTAGTATTTATCAGAAGCTATACTTCAGACCTGCCTTGGTGCCGTAGGAACGGTCAACACCAGCAACGCCGCTGCCGACGAAGGAGACTTCGCCATAAGCAGACAGGTTCTCGTTCAGACCAGCAGACAGACCTGCCTTACCCGAAGGAACGGTGTCAGAAGTACCACCGTCGGGAGCAACGATAGTAGCGCCGCCTTGGACGTACCAAGCAGCGGACTCACCCAGAGCACCCTCATAACCGATATGGGTATCGATGTTGGTGCCAGTGTAGTTAGCGCCAGTGAAACCAGAGTTGGCTTCAACGTTAACGTAGGGTCCTGCCATTGCAGCACCAGCGAAAAGGGGAGCAGCAGCCAGAGCTGCGAAAGCGGATTTGATCATTGAAAATTACCTCGTTAAATTTACTTGCGGAATGGTTACCCGCAGATGAAAGCAGACTCGACTCGTCTGCGTTGGATTAATTATAGCACCCTTTGAGTGCAGTGTCAACAGATTGGCGCGAGTAGTTGAGGCACCATCCTCTGTTGTAATTCTTTACAAAGTTTATTTATACTATTCAGGAAGTTCGGTTTCCCGCTGACGAATTTCCTGCAATTTTTTCCTAGCATTAACAAACATCTCTGCAGTTTTCTGCCTTCCTTCTTCATAAGAACCATAGTCATATGGAATATCAAGAATATCCGAAGGGTCAACTATAGGTTCAAATTCGGCGTCATTGTTGCCAAGGATTTTACGAAGTTCTTCTGGAAGGTCTTCGTTTTTAATTTTAGGTAGTTCCATCAGATAGTATAAGTTTCGTATCCAGTTGCTAATCTAGTATGCCAGATTAGATTACCGTTGGCGGGTTGAGTTAACGCCAACGATGTAATTATAACATTGTTAGAGGAATCTCGCAATACAAAAGCAACTCCTCCAGGGTTGTTAGACCAGTTATTAATAGTCTCAACACTATTAGTTACACTAACTGCTAACGAATAATTTCCAGCAGAAATATTAGTTAAGTTAGTAGTGAATGTTGTACTAGTCGTAAAAGAAGATACTGTACCAACAGAATTACCATCAAAAGTAAACGTTGCTGTATTATCTGCTTGTGCTTCTAAAGTGTAGTTTCCAAAAGAAGGAATGTCAACAGACCAAGTTGCTGTCTGAGCAACTCCTTCTAGAGAGTCTGTGTTAGATGGAAACACTGCATAGGTATTCATAAAAGTAGACCAGTTTGGATGAGAACCTGCAGTAACCCAGTTGATAATATTTTCACCAGGACATACTCCACCTCTACAAATTTTAATATACCAACCACCAGGGTTTCTATTCCAGTCATATGCTAGTCCAGTTGGGTTTCCGTTCCCGTCTTGAAATCCAGCATCCGAATTTGTACATCGAACTGTCAAATCCAAAGTACCTTGATTGATTGTTGTAGTAGATGTGTATGGTGTACTAAGAGCACCAGAAGCAAATATTCCCCCACTAATGTTCATAAAGGGAGTATTTGTATCACCTATGTATAGTTGAGCATTATCGTCACAGGCAAATGTAAATCCATATGTGTCTGTGGCAGGTATTGGAATTTGATAGGTGACTTGCTGAGGTATATCTGGAAGAGTGCATACTTCAGGATTAGTCCATACAGCATATGAATTTCCTTCGTCACTCCAATATCCAGACGATACTGTAGTTGGAGAATATGTACTAGTGACTCTAAAAGTTGCATTACAATCACTACCATTAGCATCAAAGAAACACAATTCAGTGTCAGCATTTTGTCTGGTAAATCCATTTGGATTACCTGTTATTGTAGTTGAATATGTACCAGGACCAGATAGATTAATTGTTTTTTCTTGACTTCCTTCTTCCCCAGATTGAGTCCAAGTAGTTCCTTCAATTTCAATACTTCCTAGAGCAGTTCCAGCATTATTAGGATCATCATCCCACTCCAATACCAAATTAACATTAGCAGAACCTGTTCCAGTAGCAACTAAATCTCCATTGGATGCAAAAGTAATACTTAAGGTTGAGTTTCCAGGCAGTAGAGTCTCTTTAGATGTCACATTATAAGTAACTGGGTTTGAGCGTTGTCTTTTATACTTTGTTACTAATGTTCCAGAAGCATCATAGTATGATTCTGGACGAATATTAATATCAGAATCAAAAGGGGAACAACTCTGAGCATTGATTGTAGGAACAAAAAGGTTATCTTTAAGACCGTAATCTTTTAGCAATCCTAAAATTTCTGGAAGTTGTTCAGCATCAGTATCAATTCTACAGTCGTAATAATTTCCATCAGAATCAACTTTACACACATAGTTTGGTACTGAAATAGAAGTTCCTAAAACTCCTTCGGCAGTTTCAAAAAATCCATCTGGAGCACCAGGAATAACAACTACCTCCTGGTCTTCTTCAATGATTGTAATAGCGCGACGCCCTTTATTTGCAATCTCATCATCACTTACAAGAGCATCGCAAACAGGTCCAAAATATCCTTCGGGATAATAATACGCCATTAAAAAAGAGGGTTGTTACACCCTCTATTTATTTTAAAGTGCGTTGCCTCTTGGCAACACCTCTTCAGGGAACACGAAGTTCTCATGAGGTTGGTCTACTGGAGCCAACCAGGCACGGAGTCCTTCATTGAGGAGGATGTTCTTCGTATAGAACGTCTCAAATTCTGGATCCTCTGCTGCTCTAACCTCTTGTGATACAAAATCGTAAGCTCTAAGGTTAAGTGCAAGACCAATAATACCGATGCTAGAGGTCCAAAGACCCATAACAGGAACAAACAGCATAAAGAAGTGTAACCAACGCTTATTGCTGAATGCAATACCGAAAATCTGCGACCAAAAACGGTTCGCTGTAACCATGGAATACGTTTCTTCTTCCTGAGTGCTGTCAAATGCTTTGAAAGTGTTTGCCTGTTCACCATCTTCATACAGAGTATTCTCTACTGTAACACCATGAATGGCAGAAAGCAATGCACCACCCAGGATACCTGCTACGCCCATCATGTGAAAAGGATTCAGCGTCCAGTTATGGAACCCTTGGAGGAAGAGCAGGAATCGGAAGATTGCTGCGACCCCGAACGACGGTGCGAAGAACCAGGACGATTGTCCCAGAGGATAGATAAGAAAAACACTAACGAATACAGCAATAGGACCTGAAAAAGCAATTGCATTGTAAGGACGAATACCGATGAGTCGTGCCAGTTCAAACTGGCGAAGCATGAAACCTATAAGTGCAAAGGCTCCGTGGAGCGCCACAAAAGTCCAGAGTCCCCCAAGTTGGCACCAGCGGATGAAGTCCCCTTGAGACTCAGGACCCCATAGAAGCAGAAGAGAATGACCCATAGCGTCTGCTGGAGTAGAAACTGCCGCAGTAAGAAAGTTTGCACCCTCAAGATAGGAACTCGCAAGTCCGTGA
>Ga0255772_10000988_pt1 | contig 28118 bp, 37 predicted proteins | sample 071ome_34_FD_179970 | JGI IMG/M metagenome (GOLD analysis project Ga0255772, IMG submission 179970) | Coastal salt marsh microbial communities from the Groves Creek Marsh, Skidaway Island, Georgia - 071411BT metaG (version 2) | ecosystem: Environmental > Aquatic > Marine > Intertidal zone >...
CAGTATCCTGCTCTAAGGCGATAAACACCAGCATCTAACGTGGTTTCAATTTTTGACGACACGCATTGGTCCGTACTGTTGTGATTACCATCATCATTCTGGGCTAGAGTATTACCGGATAGATCGTACACCCAAAGATACGGATCAGCAAAACTACCGGCGCACGCAGAGTTTGAGTTACCATAGATGACAACATTAGTAGCGTCTTGCTCAATCTCAAAGTACCAGTCAGACTCTTCGGTAACCGTATACGTAGATGCCCTCGCCACACTCGGAAACAAAGAGAGTATGGCAAGGGCAACTACAGCAGCCGCAGGTAAAAACCTTGTTTTAGAAGGCTTAAAAAACTTCATTATATATCTAGACTATCATCTAGACATTTATTTTTATAGTTTACTTTTTAGGTGGAAGAATCTTTACAACCCAACTTCTACTACCGTCAGGATTAACTCTCCAAAAACCTTCAGTCTTCGCCATCTTTCTTCATACCCTTAGCACCAAAGTAGCCACCGATAATACCGATAACACCACCAAGAGCAGTTTGAACAAGAGTCATAACATCAGATGAAACTTCAACAGCTTCACCAGTAGTTTGAGTCTCAATTGCAGCAACAACATAATCGCCAACAATGGCAACCAGAATTGCCAACATAACACCAGTGGCGAGTACATACATAGTCTTCTCTTTCATTAGCCGAACATTGCCTTCCATGTCTTAGGACCAACAATCCCATCGACATGCAAGCCATTAGCGGTCTGCCAATCACGGACTTTATCCTTTGTTTGACGACCAAACTGACCGTCTACAATAGCTCCAACCTTAGCCTGAACAGCCTTAACAGCCTCAGAGTTCTTGGAACCAAGCTTGATGGATTCACCCGGATAAGCCCTACCAGAAGGCTGAGGAGCAGGTGCTGGAGCAGGTGCTGGAGCAGGTGCTGGAGCAGGTGCTGGAGCAGGCTCATCTGCTTTACAATCACAAGCCTTAGCGTGCTTGTCAGAACCCGGACCCCAAATACCATCAACATGCTGATCATGCTCAGCTTGCCAAGCCTTAACAGCAGCCTCAGTTTTAGGACCAAAATCCCCATCAACTGGCTGAGCACCAACAATACGTTGCACTTCCTTCACACCATCACCACGGGAACCTCTTTGGAACCAAGGCGACTTTCCAGAAGGCGCTGATTGAGTCTTAGCAGCAGGCTTAGTAGAAGCAACTGGTGCCTCACCAAGAAGCTCCTCAAAAACCTCTTTATAGTAATCAGGATCATCAGCGTGTTCATTGCTAATCTCAATATGTACCCAATCACCACCCGGAGCACCACTAAAAGCCTTCTTGTCGTAAACTCTCCAAGCGTTACGGTCACACATCCATCCACGACCCCAAGGGCGAGGATAATAGTCAAAGACAGCTTCAACACCTAAAACATCTGCGTTCTCTACAACCCAGTCCATCATTTTACATGCATCGTCATAATTACCAGTACCACGATAAGGAGCGCCTCTCCAAGACAAATCGCCTGCCCTACCAGTAGCGTGAACTGACGGGGTGCTCTTACCACGCTTATTTCTGACACCAAAAGTGCCGTTATTCCATAGCCCAAAATGGGCTTCTAAAAGATCAATGAGCATTTCAAAACCGGCTCTTTTACCAGAAGCAGTCTTGTCATACCCAGTATAAGGTCTATTCATATCATTTCTCCTTTTCTTATATTTTAGTTTACTAAGCATAAAATATCAAAACTCATTAAATACTTCAATAGGCTCAGAAGACTCATTAGGTAACTCAGGCTGCTGATCGACAGGTTTAAATGGATTATGCGACTTATCATCAAACTTTGCGTTACGATCTGTCCAATCCTGAATTCCCGGGTTCACCAACTCATAAAGCCCCTTGTTTGCGACAAAAGTTGAAAGAATTGTTTTTGACTGAGTTATTGGAACTTCACCCTTATGAGGATGAGTGAAGTTAGAAGGAAACATTAAAACTCTACCTGCAACGGGAGAAACCTTCAAATTTTGAAGTGGGAAATATGTCTCTCCACCAACATCAACATCATTTAAATAAACAATCATAGTTGAAAGCCTATGAGGAACTGGCATAAAAGGACCACCATCAATATGCTCATCGTAGAACCCTTCGCCTCTTTTATAAGTTTGAATCTGATACCCAGAATCTTCAAGGGGATATGTGAAAGCGTGCAGATTTGTATACTGCATTACATAATCATTAACTACTGATCTAGTATATGGCAATATCTCCGACTCATGTCTACCCCAACAGAGATCGTAATCTTCTTCAAGAAGCTCTCTCTCAATTCTCGTATCCCAAGTATTTTTCGTTGTAGGCATATCGCCACCCATAGTAATGCCACGCCACAACTTGCCCTCACGCACCAACCTGTCCCAATGTAGATTTAAATCAAACATCAACTCTTCACACAATAACTTAGGAATTAGATTTTCGTACACAGCAATACCGCTTCCACGACCTAGCGGAAAATATCTTTGGACTTTTCCATCTGCCGCATATGAAGCATCAATGTTTAAGATTTCAGAATCTTCAAAATATGTCATACAGACATTATATCAGCTTGGAGTTGGCAGCGTGCCCCAAGGCGGAGTCGGTATTACAATTTCCTCAACCGGAACATCCTGTTGAGGAATATCTCTCAACGCCTGCCTAAACTGGAACCAAGCAGCCCGGTCGTCAGCACTTAAACCATTGTCTTGAAGAGCCGTCCAGTCGGACCACATCAACATAGAGTCTCTCCACTTCTTAACCCAAGAAAGCTTCCTAGCTTCAGTCCAAGTGAAGTTTTCAAACATTTCCTCCACTTCTTGCCAACCCATAGACTCAAAAGCAGTAGTCTCTTCAATTGTAAACCAGATCTCTGGAGGACTAAAGTCACTAAATGCCATAATTACACCTTTATAATATAGTTTAGCACAATATACGGCTGAACATTATTGTGCGCACCACCACCACCAGTATTTTGGTTTGTAGCCGTAGCATTTGCTACAGAAGCAGGATGCGAATGAGGCGCATTAGCCGCACCAGTAGAAGCAGGATGGCTGTGAGGCGCATTAGCAGCACCTGTGGAAGCAGGGTGGCTGTGCGGAGCATACTGAGCAGGGGCGTAGTGGCTATGAGGGGCGTTAGCAGCGCCAGTGGAAGCAGGGTGCGAGTGAGGACCATAAGATGTCACAGTTCTCGCATAATAAGCAGACTGCCACGCAGCAAGAGACCCCGGATAAACATCCCAGTTATTACCAGCACCGACACGTTTAGCATACTTCTGAGAGTTCTGACCATTAGAGTTACCACTCTCTCCGTGAGAGTGAGGGGCATTAGCAGCCCCAGTAGAAGCAGGATGCGAGTGCGGTGCGTTAACAGCGCCAACATTATGAGCATGATAAGCATTAGCAGCACCCGTAGAAGCGTTATGTGAATGAGGAGCATTTGCAGCGCCCGTTGAAGCAGGATGTGAATGAGGAGCGTTTACAGCACCAGTAGAAGCGTTATGAGAGTGAGCGTCCTGTGTGTGATTATGCGAAGGCATCTCGGCAGTATTCAACGTATGAGTAGCAGAACCACCAGTCTCAGCAAGAGCATCAAAAGCAGTATCAGCAGAATCTAAACCAACAACAACTCGCCCTTTAATGTTCGGCAAATTAAAAGTCGTAGACCCATCACCAGCCCCATAAGTATCACCAACAACAGCATACAAATCAGCATAAGTAGTTCTAGAAACAGCAGAACCATCACAAATCAACCAACCAGTAGGGGCAGACGAAGCAGCCCAAGCAACCAAACCACCAGTAGGAACCGGCCCAGTAGGATCTAACGTGTGACCACCAAGAGACATCGTTGAAGAAACAAGATGGTCAACTTCAATCTGATCAAACTCTTTATTGACTACACGTTGAATCATCCGGCATCATACTCCACACCACTAACAGTTAAAGTGATACTAGTACCGGATTGATTAAAATAAATAGAGTCACTAGGTTCCATAGTAATAATCGCATCACTAGTAATAACATCATTAGCAGGAACAGTAATACTGCTTAAAATTTTATTTCCAGCATCAGCAGTATCACCGGAAGGAACAATGTGCAAATCAAAAGTAGCATCAGACCCAGTAGTATTACAAGCATTAATGCTTCTCACAATAGCATAAGAACCAACATTGCTAGTCAACGTATACACAGAACTACCACCAGTAGCATCACCGATATAAAATCTTTTAGGAACTAAATTAGCCATCTCTTAACCTCCCATTCCCGTCCATACAAGTATAGCATTATCAAAAGTATTAGTGTTCATTGACTGCACAGTAGCCGCATCCAAAACATGATCAACCAAATCACCCGATGAATGACTCTGCGCAACCGTGTCGTCGTAACCTCTTTCCTCAACAGTAATAGTATTAGAACTCCTAGAAGAGCAAAGAATTTTTTCCTCGTTTGACAAACCCCTATTGATTACAATAACAAAAGGATTAGTCGAACCGGAAGGATACGTAGAGCCATCAGTAAGCGAAATGCTAGTATCCGTATCAGATATATTAGCACTCAACGTTGTTTCTTCGACATTACCGACAAACTCTCTACGCTCCATGTCGCCTCCAATCAGTCAATACTGATATCCAAGTCACCCGTAGCAATACGCAAAGTGTCACCAGCATCAAGAGTCTTGTTAGCAGTCAACGTGCCATGCACAAGAAGATTGCCACCAGTAGAAGCATCATGAATACCGACAGCAACAACAGTAGCAGCAGGCATATTAGCAAAGTCAATATTTCCACTATTCTGCGTAGCACCACTAGCCGCAGCATCAAACGTTGCAGCCTGACGAGCATAAGACCCACCAGACACCTCAGTACCACCACCGCTATCCGAAGGTGCAGCAGTATAAAGTGCTACATACACAGCAGAAGGTGCAGTATAGGCAGTTGTGCCAAGGAAGTGATCCAACAAAGCATCTTCCAAATAATCGCTAAGATTTCCAGCCATTAGTTATTCTCCTTATAATAATCTTCTAACTCAATCTGAGTTGGAAGTCTAAAGTTATCCAAAGTAAGCAAGTGGTCAGCCTCTTGCTCCTCAATCTCATAAATCCTGTTCTCTCTAGTGAACCGAATACCACCCTTAGTAGAGTAAGCGGCACCACTATCAAAATAAATAAACTTCTTACCCGCCGAAGCCTTTGCAACAGTCTTTTTAGGAACAGGAGACTTTTCAGCCTTAGCAGCAGAAGTCTTCTTAGCGGTTGTCTTTTTAGCCGTAGTCTTCTTAGCAGGAGCCTTCTTAGTAGGCTCAGGAAGATCAGACGACTTTACTACATTCTCACTCATAACAACAATTCTATCATAAGTATCATTATAAAACAGAAAAGGCGGGGGATTTCTCCCCCCGCCCAATCCGTTAGGATAGTAACTATAACAGTCCTAAGATTTAGTTATCAGGTGCTGCGAAGCTTGACGTTCTTAGCGATGACATAGCTATCAGCGTTTTCGATGTTAGCAGCCACACGCATGAACTGAGTATACTCAATCGTGTCAGTCTTCGGCTGGAACTGGCGGTACACCGTGATGTCACGATGAAGACCAACCACACGGTTGTTCGGGAACGTAAGTTCCACATAGCCGTGCGAGCCAGAAGCACCCGAGTAGTCACCCGAAACATCCTCAGGCATCAACGGAACTTCAGTGAGTCCGATACCGAAAGGAGCAAGGCCGGTTGCACCAGCGCCACCATTTGCACGCATTGCGCCGTTCAAGAAGGCGAGATCGCCAGTCGTTGAACCTGGGCTTGGAGCACCAGCAGCCGACTCAGTAGCCGAGTTCGGATTCTGAAGCGAGTAAATTGCATCCTGCACAATACCAGGGCCAGTGAAGAACTTAAGCTCGTTACGGCGCTGGAGATACTTGCTGGGAAGGTTACGAAGAACACGGTCAAAAACTGAACGTGAAGCATTGTCACCAGCCTCGTCAACCGTTGTACCGGAAGCGAGAGCAAGTTTCACAAAGCCGTCAAGGGCCTTGAGCAGAGTGTTGCTTGACGAGGTGTTGCCGTTGATGAGAAGGTCATCAAGATCGTTAGCGGTCTGGCGAGCCATGACCTGAGCGAGATGATCCTCAAGCGAGGCACCCTCAATGTTGTCCTCAAGGGACTCTGTTGAAATCTCCCAATCAAGACGAAGCTTGACGCTGGAGAGTGAAACCTTTGAGAAGGTTACTGCTGCGTTGGAACCGTCATCGGTTGCCTCCGTAGCCTTGCGCATGATGCGCGTACCAACCGACAACTTGTCAATATCCATGCTTGATGCACGCATACGGACAACACGGCTGTTTTGCATAAGAACAGACTGATCGACCACAAAATCTAGGAACCGATTAGACTGTTCAGCGTTGAGAAGACCACCAGAGGCACCACCCACAACTGAGGTAGTGACTTCGTTAGCCTTTGCTAGAATTTCTTCTTGAGTTGCCATTTATATATTCCTCCTAATCACGACTCATAGCCCAGAGCCTTGACTAGCTCTTGTGGCAAATAAACATTGTTCCAGAAAGAAGGAGCAGACTTGCGGATTGTCTCCTCGTCACCCTCATCTTCATCGCCGTCTGGATCGACGCTCTTCTTGACTGCACCAGCAGCGGCAAAAGCCTCCACCTTTTCAGTCTGCTCAGCAAGTGAAGCCTCTGCGGAAGCAAGCTTCTGCTCCAACTCCTCACGCTGTGCATCTGCGCTCTTAGTAACTTCTTCGATCTTAGCGTCCATTGAAGCCTCAACCTCTTCCTTAAACGAAGCGGCGAAATCAGTGAACTTCTGATCGATGACCGAACCAAGAGCATCTTTCAAGATATCAATATCCATATGATCCTCCATTTGATCGTTATCCGCCTCAACCTCAGATTCAGTTGAAGCTTCTTCTAATTCGACAGACTTTTGTACATCTGCCTCTTCCTCAACTGTAAGCCAGTTGACGAATCGCTTTAACAAAGAAAGTTTCTCTTCGGCAGATGTATCCATCTCTGATACCTTAGCATAATTTTCATCATTACGCAAAGACTTCTCAACCTCTTCCAAAGTTGTACCTTCTTCATCAAGAACTTGTTCCAAAATATCTTCCATATTGGTGAACTCCTTAATAATATCATCATTACATGTACCGCATCCGCACGAACATGCAATTTCTTTTTCTAAATCAATATCGTCATCAAATTTGCGTGTGCAGTTATCCAATTGACGAACTTTTGATCTTGCCCAAACCCAACCAGGAGTACCACCCCAAAGGTTCCAAGCAATTCTTCCATTAGAAGGATAACCTTTATCACCCGGATCAGCACCAGTTGCTTTTAAGTCACCGGCATGTCTCGGGAAATACTTCGCTACCTTTCTAACGAACTCTGGAGAAGCAGTACCGCCTTGAGCCAGCCTTCTGGCTGAACCCATACCGACACTCGTTCCTCCACGACCGTGCTCTTTTCTTTGATTAAGACCAACCTGAGCCATACGTTGTACGGACTTAGGAATAGTCAAATTAATATCATTGCAATCAATTTTCAAAATGTAATCAAGTTGATCGGTAGTGTCAAACTTAACAATATCAATAACCGCAGCTGGGTTTGCAGGATTATCTACAAGACTCAACTCACCAAGTTCATACTTCTTAATTACATTTACAGGCTTACCACGGAACATCTTTTCTGCATCGATCTGCTTGTCAAGAATTTTACCCCCGACAGAGAACGAGCGAAGTGTACCGTCAAGAACTTTCTCCCAAGTATCCTGAGCGCCCTTAGAAATATACGCCTCTACTTGCATAGCGTTGTAGTCTTCACCATTAGCACCCTTAACCTTAACCGGCTTGTAACTAATAGCCTTACCTACAGCAATTGGAGCGTGCATCTCACGGATGTTTCCGGTCCAATTCTTAAACGCTTCAACAGAAGCTTCGAACTCAATAAGATCCCCAGCCTTATCAATATTGTCAGCGGTTGCAATACCGACAACAATGCGCTCTTCCCGCTTGACCATATCAATGGGAAAAGTAAGGTTTAAATCTTCCATAGTAGTACAATAGTACCACAGTTTTATTTAAAAGATATGATTTTATGTGGACTCTAGCGCTTCTATGCGGGCGGCTTAGGAGTTCCTACGAGAGACTGAATCCAAGCCTCCCAGTTTTCGGAGGACATGTTGACACTGGGATTCTCGTCGTCACCGTCAACAAGTACAGACTCAATAGGAAACATTTCTTTTAGTTCTTGTTCTGTCCAAATTTCCATCACAAAATCTCCACAACTAGCAAGTAACTTGAAGAACTAGAGTTGCTGACATACACCCCTGTAGTGTTACTACTCTGCATGGTGGTCTTGTAAGTCACAGCAGAAGTAGTGTTGGGACTATCTAAATAATAATTATTCACTGTTCCGTTACCAGCAGCACCCCAGTCGCCTGCATAGTTCAATTGCAACTGTGTTGTGCCGCGTTTCAATCTGCTATTGATGTTGCAAGCACCGGAGATGTAAAAAGCGTGGGACCAAAAAACAAGAATCTTACTAGACGTAGATTTAGGTGTAATCGTCACAGATAAACCTGTATCAATCTCAGTTGTACCAGTTAACGAATATCCAGTCTTGTGCGATGCTAGTACCTGTCTAACGCCGAGCATGGCAGAACCCAATGAAGAAATAGCACCTGCAACATCAAGGTTCCCGTTTGAAATATCCAGCGACATACGAACGGCAGAGCCATCCAAAAAACGAAGCCCGCTGGCTCCATAGCGGTCTATTCTTGCGTAAGTGCTGGAGTAAGAAGTGCCACCATCAAGACGTATTTCGCCACCTTCGGTTGCGTTCGATGCCCCGATGGTGATGAACCCGTCAGCTTTGATCTCGCCTACTACGTCTAGTTTCGCACCCGGACTTGCTGTACCGATACCGACATTGCCCTCAAAGTGATGGTTTCCGAACCCGCTCCCCGTCCAATAGCCGTACCTCATTACGTCCGTAGACGCATCAGCACCGAGAAACCCGTACTCCGAAACTGTGCCGCCCGTAGATGAAATCCTGATCTGATCGACTGCATTGCCTGCCCCAAACAAGTGCAGAGGCGAACCGGGACTAGTTGTACCGATACCAACATTGCCAGAAGTGTCGATACGCATACGTTCAGTATCGTCAGCATTGAACCACGCAAACTCCGCAAGGGCTGGAGAGGATTGAGCCGCAGTAGTTATCAAACCCCAGTTGCTATCAGAGAAAAGAGAACCTGCTGTTCTTCCTCCCCCCGTACTAAAACCTATCGAACCTTGAACATCCAAAGTCTCATTAGGGCTGGTTGTGCCGATACCGACACGATTATTCGTGGAGTCAACATGAAACGTATCGGTGTCAACAGTCAAATCATCGCTAATAGTTAAACTATCAGCAGAACGAGAACCATCAACCCGCAAATATTGGGTATGATCATCATCACTCAACCCCCCAAGATTACCGTGATCACCAGAAGCAGCGGTAACAACATTCCAAGAAGTACCATCCCAAGTCCAAGTCTTATCACCCACAGTATGGGTATCATTAACCGAAGGGGAATCAGGGAAGTTAATAGCCATCAGTCAACCTGCTCAGTTATGATTGCAGATATATTCCTTGTTCTAATTGCGTTACGAGCATCAAGTCTATCAATCAACTTCTGCTTCTCTTTAGCCAGCCATTTCTCTTTACCTTTCGGCCACCCACGATCAGGGTGCGCCCAATAACCTACAACCCAGTCACGTAACATCTCAGGCGTGACATCTTCGTACTGCACAAAGTCTTCTGGGTCTGGCATATCAAACTCTACTGTCCACTCATTTGCTTCACGCATATCTAAATCATGGTCAAGCAGCGCCAAACGAATACCAACCTTATACACCGAATCTGGCATACCATCATAATCAACCAAAGTCGCTTCACTAAACGACCATTTCCATTCTCTCATTACGAGCCTCCTTCTACAGCAGATAGTCTATCATCTATATCCTTTACAGCGGATATCAAAGCGGCAATTATTTGATCTTTAGCAATCGAAAGCAACTCGGAACCGTCAGGATTACCCATGACAGCAGAAGGTAAAACCTCCATAACTTCTTGAGCAATCAAACCAATAACATCATCTTTTGGCTCAAAGCCTTCTACAACATTACCGGAAACTTCACCAAATCCGATTACATCCCTAGGAGTGTACTCAACAGGTCTAAGTTGCCTGATAGCATTCATACCTCCAGACCAATCCCTAATGTTTGTCTTAATTCTTTGATCGGAAAAATCGGCAGCAATGGCGCAAATCACATTATCTACAGAACATTTGACATATGGGCTTGCCCATCTGAAAGCGATGCGGTTTGCGGCCCCACCACAAGTTGCATCGTTGTACGTCACACCACTAGTGTTCAACTGGTAGTTGATGTGTGCGCCGTATGATTCTGTTTTGATTCTCTCAGTGCCGTTGTGGAACATCCGGGCGTTGGAATTGCGGCTAGCGTACCAGTACCATTCATTATCGATATCGTTGTACACACCAGCCACACTGTTGCTTGTGTGTGCCATAAAGTTAGCATGACCAGCAAGGTTTATCCCGTAATAACTCCCACGGCTGTAGTTGTCAATTTTCATTGAACCGTAGTTTTCATCAGAACGACGAAGACGAGCATCACTAGTAATATAAAGATGAGACTCAGTTTCCAAATACCCCGTAACTGAAATTTGCCCTCCGTAGGTTAAGTTTCCAGAACCATTACACCCCAAAGAATTACCATTGCTACCAAAACGTATGTACCCTTTATTAGAATCTTGTACACCAGAAATCCTAGTGGTATTAGCGACATTAGTGTCACCAATCCAAGCATCGTCACCTAAACGATAGTTTTGCCAGTCTCCGTTTGCTGAAGAGTAGTACCTTGATGCTGTGACGTTTCCAGAAACTGTACCACCAGACGTAGACAGATATGAGTGCGTATGGCTTGTGCCAGACTTGCCATCAAGAGCCGTCTGTAGCCCGTCAACATTGCTAATGACATGGTTATGAGAATCATCTGCTACAACTATTGCATCATAAGTGCCTGATACATCTCCACCAAACGTTGCTGTAGTATCAACTTTACCAGCGAGGGCATTAGTGATAGACGTAGCATAGCTAGCATCATCATTCAAAGCCGCAGCAAGTTCATTCAACGTATCCAAAGCAGAAGGAGCACCACCAACAAGATTAGAAATCGCAGTAGTCACATACTCAGTAGTAGCCACCTTAGTGTCATTAGTGGCAGCAGAAACAGTAGGAACAGTAATTATACCCGAAACCGACAAATTACCAGTAACACTAGTATCACCACCAACAGTCAAAGCATCAGAAGCATTAGGAGAATCAGTACCAATACCAACCGACTCATTAGTCGAATCAACATGTAAAGCAGAACCGCCAGCGCTAAAATCTTCACTAACCTCTAAGCTAGGAGGAGCAACCTCAACTCGCGCCCGACGCTTACGCCACTTACTACCATTCCAAACAAAATGACGACCATTAATTTGGAAAGTATCGTTAACTGAGGGGTTCTCTGGAAAACTAATAGGCATTACGAATCACCTCTATTATACATCAGTTACCCTCCGGTTCTAAATCCCGAGACCATATTTGTCGTGGAGGCTCAACAACAACATAGCCGTCATCATCGGTGCTTGAAGAAGAAATAATTGCAGTATCCTTTCTCTGGGCAACAACCATCCACGCAATAGTGTCCGTGCAGGTTTCGTCTTGTGCCTCTATTAACAAAGTCGATCCTGTCACTGATCCGCGTATTGCAGTCCATCCGGTCTCATTGCTAGTATAGCATTGCACGTTACGGGTGAGCACAACGAATGTCCCTGATGTCATTCCTGCTGCTTCATCAATGTCTACAGCCGCGTGCCCATTTACTAGCGTTACCGAACCACGATACAGCAGGTCAGCAGAAGGAGCCTCAACGCTCATATGAGCCAAGTCGGTTGTTTCGTTTAACTCTGGTAGTGGATGGCGGATACGGAACAGCTTTGAAGAGCCACGAACCTCACCGTCACATACAATGTCTGTGGCACCGTCACCAGTGAACTGGTATTCGTTGCTTCCATCGTTATAGATGAGAGAGTCACCATTTGACCATTTAATACCATACGTTGAATCTAGGTGAATGTATCCGGCATAGATTTCTAGTTTATCTCCCGGCGTGGACGTGCCGATGCCAAGCCTACCAGTGGAGTTGTTGGCGATAACCACATTTCCACCATCAGCATTGAGGTACAAGTAACCGCCTGCCCCGTTACTACGAGCCTGAATTTCGTTACCGTCGATTATGAGGTTGGTGCTACTAGTACTCCCTACTTGGAATGCGTGTGCTGTGGATGAGAGACTAGCGTCACCTGTTGCTGTAAGACGTAACTGTGCAGCAGAAAGGTTGCCTGACGCATCCATCGTCATTCGGTCTGCGCCATTCCAGAATCTAAGAATGTTCCCGCTATTGTAAACGACAAATCGCCCAGTACCAACTCTGTCTATGAACTGCACGCCAGCGATAGAGCCTTGTACTTTGAGTTCTGTTGATGAGCAGTTGACAGTTAGGTCGTCAGTAATTACGTCGCCTGTGAATCGGCCTGTGCCGTTGACATCCAACTTGTAAGATGGTGAGGTATCACCGATACCGACATCGCCAGATGAGTTGACTGTCAGACGACGAACACCGTTAGTCATAATCGCCGCACTATGAGACGACGTAGAGCCAACAGACAAAAACGGTTCGCTATCGTTCGCTGTCAACTGGATGGTGCGCCCACCCGTTGTTGAAAGTTCAACTGACCCAGAAGTGCCTGCGTTGATATCTAGTAACTCGCCAGGTGTCGTTGTGCCAATACCGACATTGCCAGACGAGTCAATCGCTCCTCTGTCGCTTCCACCAGTCCTGAAGTACATCTTGTCGGCACTGTGCTCATAACGGAACCCGCCCCGAGCCGCATTATCAGAATCACCAAATCTAAAATAACCGTTACCAGTAGTGGACGAATACACAGCCATGCCAGAGTCGGTCGCTTCGCCTGAATCAGCGATAATCATGTGCGATGTCGGTACAGATGCGGGAGCGGCAGATGATCCAATCTGGACATGCAGTTTGGTATCAGGTGACGTTGTACCGATACCAAGATTGCCAGACGAATCAAGACGCATACGGGTTACACTGTCAACCCTCATCGAAATACCGGAATCTGCAAGATCGTTACCTTGGTCAGCGGCCAACACCAAAGAACCATCAACCGAATCATGCTTAATGAAAGACTCAGAAGGGGTTACCGTGTCCTCAAAAATTAAATATGAGTCATCATCCTTGCCGATACGTATGTCACCGATCACATGCAACCTCTCGGCAGGTGATGTTGTGCCGATGCCCAGATAGTTGTTCGTGTCATCCCAAACCAGATTGCTGGCATCACTAGAGAACGTACCACCCGAAGCAAACTGGATAGCACCATCAGTACCCGAAGCAGCAGCACTTACAGCACCAACTTCAATCCACTGCGAACTCGTCCCGTCATTATAATAAATATAAGTTTTAGCAGTATCACTATCAAACCACAAATCACCATTAACAGGAGTCGATGTAGGAGGGCTAGAGCCTATAGAAATATTAGCAACAGAAGAACCACCAACATCAATCCAAGCCCCATCATAATAAATATGGAAATCAGCCGTATCTGACTCGAACCACATATCACCCTCAACAGGGCTAGACGGAGCTGCATCAGAAATAGCAACATCTTTTACATGAACAATAGCGTTAGTAGAATCTTTATAAAAGATTTTGCCATCAGCATAATTGATAGCAAGTTCACCATACTCTAAAGATGAAGGGACATTCGTAGAGGTTCCAGAATTTTTTAACTTAATGGTGTTAGCCACCTAAAACCTCCTTAGAAAGTACCCCCGTCAAAAGTGACACCATCAATAGTACCACCATCAATGTTGACGTTTGTTGAAGCTTGCGTAGCCATTGTACCAAGTCCAAGAGTGGTGCGTGCGGTAGCAGCATCAGTATCATCAATTAAAGAGCGACCAAAGGAAGTCAAAGTCGCAACAGCAGCAGTATCTGCTGCCGTAAAGTAAATCATTCTATCAGCAACAGTTGTCAAGCCAGCAATCGTTGCAAGAGTCGCATCATAAGCCTGAACATTAGTGCCAATAGCAAGACCCAAATTATTTCTAGCGTTTGCCGCATCAGTAGCACCAGTACCACCATAAGCAACACCAACAGCAGTACCCTGCCAAACACCAGTACCAATCGTACCAACAGAAGTCAAACTAGAGCCAGTAACCCCAGAACCAAGTTCGCCACCATCAAGAACCTTAGTGCCATCAATCTTGTATTCTTTACCAGAAGCAAGATCCATGTGCTCTGAAGATGTCCAAGAATCAGTCGTATTCACCCAGTTGAAGGTGTGGTTGGTTGTACCAAGAAGTGTAATACCACCACCATCAGCAGATGAATCAGATGGGCTAGCAACATTAGCAAGAATGACGTTCTTGTCTTCAACATTAAGAGTTGCGGCATCAATCGTTACAGTTGCACCGCTTACAGTCAAGTCGCCAGTGACCGTAAGGTTACGTCCAACAGTCAAGTCTTGAACAATAGAAACATCGTCCGGCAAAGTAAGTGTAATATCACCAGTAGAAGCATCAGCACTAATTCTGTTAGTTGTTCCGGTAATAGAAGTGACACCAGAGTTTGTAATAGTTGCAGTTGAACCTTCACCAGCAGTGTGAGAAACCGAGATGCCTGTACCGGCAGAAACATCGGACATATAGTTGCCGGTAGTATCAGTACCCAAAGCAACTGAGTTAGCAGCAATAGTTGCCGTAAGAGTAGCATTGCCAAGATTCGTAACAGTTGCGCTACCAGTTAGATCACCTGCAAGCGTTAGGGTAAAATCATCAACATTCAAAGCAAGCGTGCCAGCAGTATCATCATAAGTAGCTGCAATACCTGAATGAGTTGCCCCAGTAATCATTGTGGAAGCAGTATCTTCAATGTACTCTTCCAAGCCCGTCACAGCAGAAGTTGCAATAGCGATATTTGTATCAGAGGCAGCAGTCAAACGACCTTGACCATCAACAGTAAACGTAGCAACGGCAGAGGCAGAACCGTAACTAGCCGCAGTAACAGCGGTATCATCAAGATCAATAGCAATTTGATTATTAGAAACAGTAGTAGTGATACCAGTATCACCAGCAAAAGTCAAAGTATCAGTACCAACAACAACGCCATCAGCAGTCCCGCTATCAGCAGCAACAGTAAGAGTGCTACCAAAACCGGCAAGAGCGGTATCAACATATGCGGTTGTTGCTACCGATGTTGAGTCATCACCCTGAGACTTTGTTGAAGCAGTAGCAGAAGAACCTAGAGCAACAGTACCCGTAAAAGTTTTTCCACCAGAAATGGTCTGCGTACCAGAAAGACCAACAAAAGCACCGGAACCACCAATTGAAATGACAGTGTTAGCGTCACCATTGACATCAGTACCAGTACCATAATAAAGGACATCATCGACCTCGTTAAATGCCAGTTCAGCATTTTTTAGTGAAGAAGGCGCTCCGCTTAAACCAGTAGCCCTTCTTTTAATTCGAATTGTATTCGACATTAGAAATTACCTCCATTTAAAAACATCCCTGTTGACGGATGCCTATGATCTGCTCTTGAAGCGAGCAGGCTTGTCCCAGCAGAACCTGTATTGGACAACTCAAGAGGAATATCGCTAGAAAACTGAATTGCCGCACCCAAGTTTAATGTTGCTGGAGCAGCTACCAAAACTGTTGCTTCGGCGTTTGCAAACGTCACAGCAGTAGCCTGAGCGTTTGTCAAACTCAAAGAAGTTGACTGACCGTTTACAACAGAAACCGTTGTGGTTGTGTTATTAGCCACTGAAAGAGTACTTGCATCCCCTGCCCTAATCGATAGTGAAGTCGAATTAGACGGAGTAACAGAAACACTAGTTGACTCACTAGTAAAAGTTACATTGCTAGATTCAGCAGGTGTAACTTGAACAGTAGTAGTCTGAGAACTCATCTCGTAACCTCTGCTGTAACAGTCACTGTGCCAGACATAATAGTTAGAACCACAGAGCCGTTTGTTTCCTGCAAGTCATACACATATGTTCCAGCAGCAATGTTTGCTGTCTGAGCAGAAGATAAACTAAATCTCATTAAACCCGAACTGGCATTAACAATCTCTGTAGTAAAAGTAGCAGAAACATCCGTTGAACCAGCAAACGGTCTAATTTGACCAGCATATGTTCTGTCGGTAATATCAATAGCAGTATTTGACGAATCATTCAACGTCACATCATGCGTATAAGTATCACCTTGATAAATAGAAATATTTCTTTCAGCAGCCATTCACAAACCTCTATTAAATTATACCAGCGATCACCCTATAGCATAAACGGCAACTTCTGACGAAGCAGTCACGACTTCAATAGTATTGTAATCGCCCGGAACATGAATATAGTCATGCACATGACCAGAAGCATCAGGAATCATAACCGAATGCTTACCGTTCAACTTAACTTCAATCCAATTATTTGTATCAACATTAACAATGTAAATACCATAGGTGTGATGAGAAATTGTCTGCTCACCATCAGAATCAGTTAAACTAGTATTCGAATACACAATATGTCCATCAATCATTATTTCCTCCATTATCTTGATTTTCGCCTCTTTCGGCTTGATCACCAGTAGTTCTTGGATCAGTTGACCCTTCCGGTGAATCTGCTCTAGCATTTCTTGGTACAGCAGATTCATTATTAGTGTTACCGGGAGGAGCACCAGGGCCACTGCTGCCCTGCTCCTTCTTAAGTTTTGTTGGGAAAGGCAAAGGATCATCTCCATCAATCCTTTCCGGCATATTCAAATCACTACGGACTTCATTAGGCGTAATAACCTCGGTACGCAAATACCTGTCATGAATCCTAGACTGAATATCCTCATCGACCAGATCAATACGTTCAAACTTGATAGAAACCAAATCTGTGAACTCAGCAATAAGTCGGTTAAGTTTCTTCTCAATAACAGATTGATCCGGACCAATAACCTGAGTCTTGAACGTCTTGTCAGCATCTCTAGAAACCGCAAGGTTAGCATTGTCATAAACACCTACCTTCGGGGCGGGAACCCTATTAGCAACAAGAATCTCATCCCGGTTTGACTTGCGGTACTTGTCAAATGATGCATCTTGAATACCTGCCTCAAGTTTCTCAAACTTGATATCGGTATCACCACCAAGAGATGCTGGCAAAGGAACAATAAGTGTTCCGTGATTTCTGCCCTTCACCTCCTGACGGAAGTAGTTGACCAATTCCTGCTTTGAACGATTGCTAAGTTTTGCACCCTTAACAATAATTGCATAGCGTGGAATAGCCTTGTTTTCAAAGTAATCAATATTATACTCTTTAGCAAACTTATCACCAATAATAGCCGCAGCAGCAGAAACGCTTGACGGAATACCATAATAAGTATTATTTGGTGAATAAGTCTTAAAGTGAATTACTTCGTTTGGATTAGGATCTGAATTAATCGGATCTTCTGTTTCCGTGTCTTGAAAGTTTCTAAAGTACACGGCTTGAATCTTGTTGCTCTTAGCTATTTGCACATACCCGTCACGATGACGACGAATTCTCATCAAAGTCGCTGGGATATGTCCAATATAGCCGATCTCGCCAGAATTAGTTCTACCGATTTCCATATAACCATTACCGGTAGTAAGTACGTCAAGCCATACTCTAGTAATTGTTTCAATAAACGTTTCTTCTTCATTGAAATCCTCGAACTTTTGCTCCAGATCCTGTCGGGTGTCTTGAATAGCTTTTCTGACTCTGGCGAGTCTTTCAGAATTTCCTTGAGCCTTTTCAAGCCTTCTTTTAGACTTTAGGGTCTCAGGGAAAGTGTAGCCCAACCCAACCGTGTTCATAACTCTAGCATTTATAGCAGCATTGTGAATTGCACTAGAATCATAAAGATCAGCAAGCGTTTCTAAATCATAAGGAGGAGTTACAACATCATACAATGAGTAACCGTCAAGTTCCTCCGGATCGATATATTTAGCGCCAGTGCCTTCAACGCCATCATACTTTTTTGCAAGACGGGTAGCCTTGCGCTTCATGCGTGATGACAAAGAGGTATACTTTACTTTCTTGAACGGGTCGGAAGATTCAACCTTTTTCATTGTCTGAAAGTAATTTACATCATCAATAAATTCTTCAGACTCAGTATCTTCCATATGAATCATTTCACCCTTCATTATCTTCTCCTATTAAGTTCTTTACGAACAGCAGCCTCAATAACATCTTCATAAGGATCTGGATTCAGCCCAGCAGCAAGACGCTCTGCTTGATCATCTTTTTCAGAGGCAGTAACCTTTCTGGCTCCGCCTACCCAAGTTGCATAACCTTCTTCGCTGCCAGTCCAATACTTAGCAGCCTGAGCAACTTGCTTTTCAATATTTTTATCATTCATGATGCCCTCTGCACACAACACACCATCGCCATCCGACAGCGGCTTACCATCAGGCATGATCCAAATACAGACACCATACGCCCTCTCAGGGACATAAAGTTCTTTACGCTTTACATAATCGTCAATCATCTTAGACATTCTACACCACATGATGTTCAAAAGCATCAGATAACGACAAAAAGCGTACCGGTTTGATACGCTTTTTGCCAGTTAGTGCTTAACTGTAATTATCTAATCGGGCAAGCTCCACCTTCACACTCAAGATCTTCAAGAGCATACTCGTTGATCTCATCAACAAAAGTAATTTCTTTAATCTTGCCTTTAAGACGAGTGTACTCTTCTTTTGAAATCTCCTCATACGGAGCAAGAGCAAAACCGTGATCACTGTGCAAAAGGAACGAAACCGATTTCAAGCGATCTTTATAATTCTTCTTCATCCATTCTTGAATCTCAGGCAACTCCTCCTTATGATAATAAACAGTCACAGAAACATTGTTGTCAGCCCAAGCAGCCTGAGCCTTAGCAACCCACTCCAACTGATCGACGGCCTTCAAGTCTTTAGCGAGCACAGCGTGCTCAGGAGTTTCGCATGGGAATGAAACAACACAAACAGTGTGGTTTTCTTTACCATCAAGACCAACATCATACTGAACGTCATAACCCTTATCACGACAGTAATTCACAAGAGGATCGCTACTTCCCATGCGAACTCTACGGATATAGTACTGAGAATAAGCAGGATGAATACCTGGAGTAACACCGGCAAGCAAACTCAAGGTTCCAGAAGGCTTTACAGTTGTCAACTTAATTGACTTGTTAATACCCTTCTCCGCTGACCATTCCTTATCGTACTCTCGCAGTTGCTCGTAGCAATCAGAAATCCAAGACAACTGCTCTTCCGTTGACTGCATCCAGCCAGTGATGCCCTGACCCAGACGACGGTTGCGAGCAATAACGGCCTGTGACTTAGGATAAGGATATGAGAGTGTCGTAATAGCCTTCTGCGTCTTATACAGTAGACGACTAAGATCCATCAACTCTTCTTTGCTTTCAATATTAGGCAAGAAAATTTCTGCAAGATTGCAAGGCTCACCATCTTCAAGACCGATCTCACCGCATGGGTTTGTACCAATTACTTTGCTGTCATTGACTTTTTCACCCGTCCGACCAGTCTTGCGAATAAGCTGACGATTAATAAGTCCGTAAGGCTCACCTGTGCCATCGTACCCCTTCCAGAACTCATCAATAATTTCATCGTATGAGTCAGCAAAGATTGAGTTGTTTGAGTTACCACGCCATGCAGGAATGTCACCCTTAGACCAATTCTTTGCACGCAGATACAAAAAGTCATCCGGATCACCAATAGCAATCTGTGCCGAACGACGAGCAGAACCCGCTACAACAATTTTACCAATAATATTGCAGATATCCAAAGCATCAACAGAACGAACCTTCTTACCGGAACGCTCATCAAGAATCTTGCAGATATCAGCAATCCCTTCAATCAAAACCTCAGGACCAGAAGCAGTGCCACCAAAAGTCTTAAGCGGAGCACCAAACCCTCTAATCAATACCGTGCTGTAAGTGAAAGACTCTCCCGTATGAAAATAACTCTCAAGCACTTTTCCAAGAAGAGCAGACCAGCCTTGACGAGAATCAGGAACAATAAAATCTGCGTCATTTGTTCTCTCATGAACAACACCCTCAACCTCACGAACCTTAGGTAGATCGTGGACAACGGCTCTCTCAACAGAGAAACCAACTCCACCACCGACCATAAGGTGATCCATCAAAAACTGAAAATCTTCAACTTTTGAAATAGTGGTCATCCAGCAATTAACTAAAGAAACACCACTCATCTTGCGAACAAGAGGTGTACCCAATTGCCACAAAGCACGACCTGCAAAAATACCTTTCAAGTTAAAGATATAATCAAACAAGCGTTCTGCTTCTTCTTTGGTGTAATCAGCACCAATTTCTTGAGCACCATTGATTGCTCTAGCAATAGTCTCAAACCAATATTCCTTACGACCAAGAGCCTCCAAGTCTCTTGAATAAGTACGGCGGTAAACAATCTCCCCCATACCGTTGAAACCCCAAGGCGGGGTCTTATCTGTATACCGAGCAACAAACTCGGGTGTAATAACATTCTCCAATGTAGCCTCCTAAATAGTGATAGAGAACTATGATATCAAGCATTAGATGCTCAATAAAGAAACGGTACTAGGGAAGATTAGAAAGAATTTTCGAAATTTTCCAACCGTGCGATGATCATATCAGCAACGGCGGACCACGACTGCTGTTCGTGAAGAATTCTTGCGGATTGCAAAGTATATTTTTTGAACTCATCGTATTCATTTACAACATGAGTCATCAAATCACACAAGCTATCATAACTGGGCACTGCCCAGTCTCCACCATCACAGCCATACAAATGGCTTTGCAATGGCGCTTCACCCCACTCAGCATCAAGTGGAATTGACATCTTAGCAAAGTCAGCAGTACCAGTAAGATTAGTCACAATACTGGGCATACCAGTAGCAATAGCTTCAAAGGGGATCATACCAAAACCTTCACCACTTGTTGGATAAACTAAACAATGACAAGCATGATACAACTGAATCATTTGCTCATTTGTTAAAGATTGAGGCATAGCGTAAATCTGAGGATGGTTGTGTGCCGGAACAATTTTACCGTTCATATAAACATCAGCATCACAATAACCGTTATACTTAAGAACCAACTGGTAGTCTAAGTCACCTTCATACAATTCAATAAAAGCATCGACAACCATTTGAACGTTTTTACGCTTAGAGTCACCACCAACATGTAAGAAGTTAAATTTACCTGTCAATTCTCTGTCGATCACTGCATAATCTTCTGAGATACCATGTGGTATTACTTGAATATTGTAATGAAGATTATTCTTTACATAGACTTCTTTTACAAAGTTAGACGTTGCCCAAATCTCATCACATTCTGACATAGGCTGAAACCAACTCGGAGGAACCTTTGTACTTTCCCACGGAGTGTAACCTACTGTATAACTTCTACCAGTTTGATAGTAAACAGGCTGACAGAAATTTACATGAAACGGAATAGACCGCCTGTTGTAATATACAGCAACATCACTATCCTGTAGAGCACGGATAGTGTTTAGAGCAGCGTTAGAATACCCCTGGCTGTACCATGACTCGCCAGACTCATCTACGCTGCTGGGTGTGAACCAGCTTATTTTCTTCATAAGACCTAACTACTTAGTATAACTCTCAATTTCAATACAGTTGACACCTTTGCTAATTAATTTTTGGGCATCTTCTTCAGAGAGTTCACAAGTAACCGGTGTGCCTCGAAAGACACATCTTGTTGCGCCGAGATAAAATCCGTCGCACTTCATAATCGAAATAAAATCAGAGTCTAATACAGCTGCTGGTCCACAATCGTCAGACTCTACAATCGCGATGATTTGCATAGTTATATATTACCACCTAGTTAGATAAATAGAAATTTAACCGGTACACCCTCTAACTTGTATAACCAGTCTAACGGAGACCCTAGCACAGCGGATCTGGGCATGTGTCAATTTCTGAAAGAAATATTTTAGAGTTCCGCCCCACCGAGATTTGCAGGCTGTGGTAGCATCACCTTCATGACAGATAATAGAGTGATTCCAGTGCTGAACGCAGGTAGCGTTAAATTGCTTGACTGCTTTGGTTCCGACGTTGATATTGTAAACTCAGCAAGAGTTAGTTTTGCATCTTACCAAACCGAAATGGACGAGCGTGGTAAAGGTTTGATCAACTTCTTAATGCAACATAAACACGCCACACCGTTTGAGCATGTTGTCTTTAAATTTTACATTAAGTGTCCAATCTTTGTGGCTAGGGAGTGGTTCAGACATAGGTGGTCGTCATTTAATGAAATGAGTATGCGTTACCATGTTCCGCAAAATATTGACTTCTTCTACCCAGCAGAAGACTCTATTCGCAAACAAGTAGGTAAACCTGGTCACTATACATTTGAAAAGATTGATGACCCAGCAGTTTACGATTATGTTACAGAAACACTTGAATCAGTTTATCGTCAAGCAGAGTCTGTTTATTACGAAATGATTGATTCTGGCATTGCAAAAGAGATTGCTAGAAGTGTCTTGCCAGTTGGTCAGTACACAGAGTTTATCTGGACAGTGAATTTAAGAAGCCTTCTAAACTTTGTTTCATTACGGAACGATGACAACGCACAAAAAGAAATTAGAGAATACGCAGAAGTTGTTGAAAGACTAGCTACTGCTTATGTCCCTGAAACAATGAATGCTTTTGTTGCAAACAACAGAGAGGCTATCTGATGAGAATTGTTCCTTATGATGGCGATGAAGGAATCGAAGAACTTGATACAATAGGACTATTAATTAAAGCAGTCCCTTTTGAAGACGGTTTTGTACCGGCCTATAGTATGATTGCTCCAGCAGATGATTACTTTATCAAAATAGATGAAGTAAACTGTTTAATGGACGGCATTGAGATTGCGCGTGATAGACTGGATGATCTAATCGCAATGATGCTCCAAAGCAAAATTGCAGAGAAAATTATGGAAGACCATCCATCTATTTACGATCAGGATGAAGAGGAGGATTTAGAAGATGATAATGGGGAAGGTGATTAAGGATTTTCCTTATCCAGAAAAAAGATGCCCTTATTGCAATTCAAAACTTCAATTGGTCAATGCTATTCATTATGAAAATGATCCTTATCATTTTAAAGCCTTGTATTTAGACCCTAACCCTAAATGTTCTGTTTACGATGAAGGTGCAATGCAAGCATATGCTAGAATCTACTATTCTTCAGAAGAAGCATATTGGTACTACGGTGACGTAAAAATTCCAGTTCAACGCTGGAATCGTGACGACCTCTATACTATTTACCAATAATCTGATAAAATTGGAATACTATGCCAGTCGAAAGGTGCTCAGAGGGCGGAAAGCCCGGTTTTAGATTTGGAGATTCCGGCAAATGTTACACTTATACAGAAGGTGACACGCCTGGAATGAGAGAAGCAAAAAATAAAGCTCGCGCTCAGGAAAGAGCAGCCTATGCTTCAGGATTTACAGGTAAATCTTACGATGATACAGAGTATGATTTCTTAAACGAAATCCTTCTTGCTGAAGAGGTCTGGTCATACGAAGAGTTTTTGCCAGACCCAACAGATAATTACGAAATTCTTGCTGACATTCTTAAAGAGATGCATGACAACGAGGTCAACACCCCTCCCGATGATGAGGAAGAAGAAGGTCATGGGCATGATTTTCTTGAAATGCTTGACCCAGAAGAAAGAATGTTTGCTAATGCGCTGATTGCAATCACTCAAAAATATGGAAAATTTGACACCGATGATGAAGGTGTATGGGTTGGTTACACTTCAGCAGAAGAAAACGATAATAGAGAGATTGGTGTTAAGTGCGCTAACTGCGCTTTGCATGAATCAGAAAAGGTGTGCAGGATTATTTCTGCCCCTATTGAACCCGGTGGTTATTGCCGTCTTGCTGTAATCCCTAAAGGGTACGTTGACCCTTCAGCAGACGAGGATGACGATGTGAGTAAAGTCACATACGGTCGTCCGGGGCGCAACGACCCTCGCAAGACACCGGCTAAGCCTTCTGAGAGGAGAAGTGGTTCTAGACGGAACCGAAGGGGGTCGGCTCAGTCTGGTTCTTCTGTCAACTTCTCAGAGGCTGTGACAAATTCTCTTAAGACTAAGATGGAGAATCATAATAAAAAGCATGATGCTGCATCTAAGCGTGCTACACTGTCGGCACTGAAGGCAGTTTATAGGCGTGGGGCTGGGGCTTTCTCAACTTCGCACCGTCCGGGTATGACAAGAGGTCAGTGGGCAATGGCTAGAGTTAATGCTTACCTCTATCTCCTCCGCAACGGAAGACCGTCAAATCCGAACTATACTACAGATAACGATCTTTTGCCGAAGGGTCATCCCAGAAGCAAGAAGTAATAAGGAGATAAAAATGATCATTAATCTACCATATGACAATGTTGAAATGATGAAATCACATCATGACAAGATGAAGTCTTGGAACGAGAACATGGCCAAGCAGCATGAAGCCGCAGCTCTATGGCATGAGCAGCAGATTGAAGAGCTTGAAAAGGCTATGATTCAGGTTCCGCTTAACCCAGAGAGCAAGCCTGCTCCCAGCGCAGGTGGTTCTGGTGGTGGCGACACAGGTGAAACTGCATCGTCAACTCCTCCGGTAACACAAGTTCCTCTTGATCCGGTTAAGAAGGCTGATCTGGTTAGCATCCTTCAAGACCATGCCGCAGAGTATGGTGACTTTGAAAAGTCGATTGAAGATATTGCTGACATGATCTTGGGTGAGTGATGGATAGCACGGCTCTGTCTGCAATCATTGTTGCATTAATCACAACAATGGGAACAGTTTTAGTAGCTTTATTCAACGTTCTCAGAAAAGAGAACCGGCAAGATCACAACATTGTTAGAGAAAAAATTGAAGAACTTCGTCAAGATGTAAAAGATGTAGACGACAAATTAGACGGACACATCAACTGGCATTTAGACGATAAGTGATATAATAGGTTTGTGACGGACTCTCTGGTTGTAAGTATTTCGTAAGATTATTTATGATGCGGGGGGTCCGTCACATTTTATTTGATCATGAAGTTTAAATTTTACCCCGTCGTAGAACTTTTTTGGAAAGATCACTACAGCCTCGGTGATGAGTGGTATGATGAAATTCCGGAGGCCGATGTTCGCATACTTTCAGCGGTAGGATACCTTGTTGGAGAAGACGAAGATTATTACTACGTATCTTGTAATTATGATTTTGGGAACGACCAGTTTTCTGCTGGGACTGCTGTACTCAAAAATTGTATTGTCAAGAGAAGGGTCTTGAGTAGAGGAAAATTTGACTATGATCAGTTTAGTGGAAAGAGAAAGACTCGTAAAAATCGTATACCAAAACCACAGCCAGACGAATCCTGAACGAACCAGAGCGGGCTGCTGTGTGGCAACTGGGTATTACAACGAAAAGTCTCTCCCAGAAATTTGCGCTTACTATCAAGTATCTCAAGATGATGGATTGTACTGGTGGGAATACTTTGGGTTTAATAGCGAACTTGCAAAGCCCGCTAAACGTAAAAAACGAAAACAATCTGATATCTTTGCTTTCCTTAAAGAAAACTCCGGCAAAAAGATTACAGTAAAGCAACTAGTTGAAGAATGCTCGATTAGCTCTCCAACTGCTTATAAGTTTATCAACGAAAACCCTGGCTGGTTTAAAAAAGTTAAAAGAGGAGTTTATGAGGTGGTGAATGCAGATGAAGAAAGAAGAAAAGCAAAAACTAAGTAAAGTAAATGAAGAATACATTGAGCAGATGATGGTTGCTACAAAAGTTTCAAGAGCCGTCAGGGAACTTGAAGAACATAATCGAACATTGATGCTAAAACTAGCTAGCGCTTATGAGGAACTAGAAGAACTGCAAGAAGCCTATTACAGTCTGCTTAATGAAAGGAAGAGGGAGTATGGAAACTATGAATAAAACGTGGCAAGCAGCCGCAGATGCCGCTGTATCAGAGATTTACGATATGGCTATTGTCTCCAAGGACAACTCTGTTGATAATCTTATCAAGTTTATGAGGCATAGGTTTGATCAAACACTTAAAGGTATTGAAAACTACAATTACGTTCCACCTCAATCTCTTATTGTTGATGGTCAAGCGCTGTGGTCTTTTGTAGGTAGACATGCTCTTAATATTCTTACAATTACGGGATGGAGGCCGGATAAGGGCGAGATAATTGCTACCCTTATCCGTAAACAAAAAGACTATGGGCCTGAAAATATTTCTCGATTTGGAAACATAGGTCTCCTTATCAGAATGCACGATAAAATTGCACGACTTGAAAACATTTATGAAAAATGCGAATGGGACTTCAACAAGGCTATTGCTGTTAATGCAGTTTCAGATGAAACAATTATTGACACTTTGATTGATATAATGGGTTATAGTGCGATTGCTCTTATGTGGTCAACTATTGACTCTAATGGAGATCGTGCCTTTCTTTATCCCATGAGTTGATATGAAAAAAACAAACATTAAAATATTCGAGGTAAACAATTTTACGGTATCAGCTATAGAAATAGGTAATGCTCTTAATCGGCTTGTAATTGTTGAAGACTTTTTTAAATATCCTGATTTGGTTAGAGAGTATGCTTTAAACTGTAACTATTTTGAGATGCCTCACACAAAAAATCCCGGCGTTGTTAGCAGAATGGCTGTGGACCTGCCCGAAGTCAGAGAGGCTGTTGATTTTATAAAGAAAAATACTTTCTCTGACCATGCTAGAAGAGATGACTTAACTGTAATGACTTTTCAGGCATACAGGACCAACAATAACAACGCTCCTCATTACGACTTTTTTCAATACGCAGGGATTTGTTCATTAAACACTTATGAAGAAAATCCAGACATATCTGGAACATCTTTCTACAGATACAAAGATGGACATGAATATGCCACTACTTCAATGTATCGTGGCGAAAAGTGCAAAGATAATATTCATGAAGATTGGACTAAGTACCATACAGAAACTCATGAATTTAATAAGTTTATATTCTACGAGGGCTACTTGTACCACAATCTTGAGTGGGACGAAGGTGCTTGGAAATCAGAAATTCCAAGACTGACGTTCAATTTTTTCGGCGCAGAAGATGTATACTACTAATGTATGAGCTTTGAGACCACCGGATATGTTGTAATCAGAAACGCTGTTCAAAAAGATGTTGTGGGCTTTCTAGTTGACTATATGTCTATGAAAGAACAAGTTGCAAGAACGCTTTACGACTCTGGCTATCTTGAGAACCATCGTCATGAGTGGGGTGGTTGGGACGATCCACAGTCTCATGGGGCATATTCAAATTACTCAGATATTGCTATGGAGTCAGTCTTAGTAAGAATGCATCCAGTAATGGAAAAATTCACCGGATTTAATCTCGTCCCTAACTATTCTTATACCAGAACTTACATAAATGGCAATACTCTTTTAAAACATACTGATAGGGAAGAGTGCGAAGTTAGTGCAACTCTAAGTCTTGGTGGAGATGAATGGCCTATTTACATAGGTGAAGGTCTTGAAGTCAACTTAAAGCCCGGTGATGCACTAGCGTATTTAGGTGCAAAGATTCCTCACTGGAGAAATAAATTTAGAGGGGACAAGTGCTATCAAGCTTTTTTTCATTACAATAAAGTAAATAAAGATGGCAGTACGCTTGCTCTTCCATTTGATGGAAGACCACATTTAGGATTACCGCCTGAGTTTAAAGTCAACAGGAGGGGTGATGAGTAAAAAGCTGACAATTGTTGGTCGTGGAACAGCGGGGTGCTTGTCTGTGATTCACTTTTCTAATAATTTTTCTGTTGATATTGACTGGGTTTACGACCCAGATATTCCTACAGCAAGTGTCGGTGAAGGAACAACAACTCTCATTCCAGATTTTCTAAATTTGAATCTAGGA
>Ga0255772_10001009_pt1 | contig 27848 bp, 16 predicted proteins | sample 071ome_34_FD_179970 | JGI IMG/M metagenome (GOLD analysis project Ga0255772, IMG submission 179970) | Coastal salt marsh microbial communities from the Groves Creek Marsh, Skidaway Island, Georgia - 071411BT metaG (version 2) | ecosystem: Environmental > Aquatic > Marine > Intertidal zone >...
GGGACATCCCGACCACTCCCGCTCCTAAGCGTACCTTTCCCTGCACAATCGGTCTCCGCACGTTTGAGACTGAGGAGGAGTACCAGGAGGCACTGCACGACTTCCTGAATGGTATGTGACGAGATGTGATAGGGGAACCGTAACTGGTCTCCCCTGTCTTCTATACTACTTTCAGTTGAGACAAATCAATGTCCCGCAACATCTGGTTGACTTTTGAAGAATGGACCGCCATTAAGGAACAGGTCAACCCTGAAGAGTGGTGGTGCTATGAACTTAGCGCACAGGAACTTAAAGAATGGAAAAGTAGCATCAAGAGGGGATATGGCGATCAGTGGTGTTTCAAACGTGCAGGAGTTCCTACTAAAGTTCTGAATAAACTTACCACGCCTTATCTCTACAATCGTCTGTTGCAAGAAAATTATCGTGGTGGTGAAATGCAAGATATGTTTATCGGAACTCATTGTTTTGAAAGTTTTGATGAACAATCTCTGAATAATTTCATCTCCTGGGCGACTGCATCTGTTGATGGCGTTGATATGAACACCACAAAAGAGCAGTGGATTGCATACAATAAAGCGTTGAAGATTGCAGTGGAAAATAGTAACAAAAGAGTGATCTTTGCACGGGAAATGGAAAATCTTTTCCGCAGTGTGACAGTTGGGGAACTGGTACAATCCGCTTGATTCTGTCACTGTTGTCTCTATACTGACTGAAGTTCACCACTAACGAACAATGTTCAGCACCACTCTCACCGATTCCCGTTCCTTTGGAAACACCTACCAGTGGGCGATCCTGTCTGTTCTCCCGATGGACAATGGCACTGGATGCGAAGCGCAGAATGGACTGCGCCCCACTGACATCAACGAAGAACTGGGGATGCCGAACGAAGCACGGACCACTGTCTCCATGCTCCTGAAGGACATGGCAAAGCGTGGACTGGTGAAGCGTCATGAACTTGGACCTCGCTGGGTGGAGTACACTCGTCTGCTGCCACTGCGGAAGCGTGAGCGCATCGCCCGATACCTCAAGGGAATGTGAACAATGGTAACGGGGGAGACAGAATCTCCCCCTGGACCGACTAGTGTAACTTCAGTTCAAACCAAGGACATGACCACCACTCTTCAGCAACAGGCACAAGAGACCATTGAGGCGAATGTACTCAAGTGGAGTCTGATGATGTGTGATGCACTGACTCACAATGGACCTTCTGATCGTTATTTCTACACTCTAGAATCAGGTCGGAAGTATCATAAAATCTTCATGCACATCGGTGATCGTCGTGATTCTATTCACGCCTTCATTGATAAGAAGACTGGTGAAGTGTATAAACCTGCATCAATCAAGGCACCTGCAAAAGGTGTACGCTATGACCTGCGACTGATTGAGCAAAGAGAATGGTTGATGGAACATGCAGACTGGGCAGGAAGTTACCTGTACGCACGGTAAGGACAATCGGTAGACTGTCCACAGGGGGGATTGCCAAAGTCCCCCTGTCACCCTTATTATGACTTCAGTTCAAACCAAGGACATGGACCTCTGCTCAACCACCTGGAACGACGGCACCAAGATCCCTCAACTGACTTCCATTCAGCAACTGAAGGAGATGCTCCGCAACTACGATGGCACGTTCCTGAAGGTGGACGAAGCGTATGTGGTGGACGTGAACCTGGAGGAGATGTGGTTTGACTCTCGCCAGGAACTGCTCCGCAACATGTCCTGGCACTGCTTCAACTGGGGGATGGAGTTCTGAAGAAATGTGACGGGGACCACTCCACGGTCCCCTCCTGACCTTTATACTGGCATCAGTTCAGACAACCACACACCGATGAACAAGGAACTTCACGCACAGTGGCAGCAAGCGTTCGCAGAGTGGATGCTGCACAAGACAGACGCCACTGCATCCAAGGAACTCTCAACCCGCCAAAGGTTCCTTGCAACGAAATACAACAAGCACCCACGAGCACTCACCCTGACCCACTAGACTACACACAACAACACCACCAGACCGATGTTTCTCCCATTCTCCGAGACCCGAATCGCTACACAGTTCAGACTCAAAGAGACGTTCTACTTCCATGATGACACCTCACAGTCTTCATACAGAACAGTGACCCGATTGATTTCCAAACCATCACACGTCAACATTACTGGAAGAACACTTACTGAATGGCAAGAACACAATCCTAACATCACAAAGATCACTCACACCTACACACCAGTAGTAACTGAAGAGACTAACATTGAACACTTCAAGTTAGCAAACACTATTCACTCTGACGCAGGACAACTCTTTCTCTCCCAACTGTCATGAACCCTTCCATCATTGTCATCCCCAAGTCTAACAAAGCAAAGAACCGACTTGCTAATCTAATGAACAGTGACCCAATCGTAAGAGTAGAACAAGAAACACAGACACAGTTCTTCGTTGCTTCGTCTAATCAAATGAACTTCTTCTGGATTGATAAGAATAATGATAAAGATTGGAGTTTCATGCCTATGGAGTGCTAATGAGTTACTTCGTCCATTTTATACTCAAAAGTAGTTAAAATGAGGTAAAAAGGTATTAAAAACGTTATTAAATGTGTTTATAAATGTATTCGTGTGTTTTATGTTACTGATCATTATTAGTATTATTGTGGATGTATGATATGAATTCGTATCGTTAATCGTCTCTTTTATCTTATGAAATGTGCCGAGTATTATGTTCTAATGCCTTATAATACCTTAGAAATGCTTCGGGGTCTTGTGGTCTTAGCGTGCGCTCTACCGACTGTCAACATAAAACTCCCAAATCCTCACAAATCTTAAAATACCTTTTTTGCTTTTTTATAATTTTTCAATTTATTACAATATCATAAAACCACAGAAATACTCCAAGGGTTTATGATAGAATTGTACAGTACAGTTAGATATACATACACTCCTAATCTACACTGTATAATAACTCAGAGGACTTGTAAATATAATTTAATGGATTGAAATAATTATATTTTGTTCTGTTTAATTCTTTATATCTTATTATTTTATGGCAGAGGCGGTGGCGACCTTTGGCGTCATCAGTGCTACCTCGCACCTCTCTTGATTGTCCCCATAGTCTAGAGCATAAGGCGGCGGATCGGGCGAGAATCTCCCAGATTTTATGATCAGCAGTGCTTATGGGTCGGATCTGGGAAACGGTATCGCTCGCTACCGTTTGGACTTGCCAAGGTCGGGCGGATGCTGTAACTTTAGATCAATCGCAACCGACCAATGCAAGTCTCTCTCACCAAGGTCAGCAGCAACGCCAAGACGGGTCCGATCCCCACCAGCACCTCGGAGCGGGCGTCCTGCTGGTCTGGTTGCCCTTTCTACGATAAAGGTTGCTACGCTAAGTCTGGACCCCAAGCGATCCACTGGCGCAAGACTAGCAACGGCGAACGCGGCACCGCTTGGGACACATTCTGCAGCGCAATTCGTAAACTCCAGCGGGGACAATTGTGGCGTCATAATGTCAGTGGAGATCTCCCACATAACGGTCTGGGTGACATTGATGCCGCTAAAGTTTCACAGTTGGTTGATGCTAACCGTGGACGCAAGGGTTACACTTACACTCATCATCCTTTGAATGCTGATAACATTCAGGTGCTGCAGGATGCTAACTCTAAAGGGTTTACGATTAACGCCTCTACTGAAGACGTAGAGGTTGCAGATAAAGTTATGACCGAGCATAACATTCCCGCAGTTGCTGTAGTCAAGTCTGAAGAATCCCGCCGATTCTTTACTACTAGCAGTGGTCGTAAGGTTATCGTTTGCCCTGCAACAATCCACGACAACGTTACTTGTGCCACCTGCGGTTTGTGTCAACAATCGGATCGCCAGTTTGTTATAGCATTCCCCGCTCACGGTAACGCTAAGAAAACAGTCAACAACATTGTTGCCTGAGTATAAAGAACCACAGGGAGAGTTACTAACACTAACTCTCCCAACACTAAATGCCAAAAACCGTTTTTTGCTTTTTTTCTTTTTTTGTATCTTTATTCTTTATCCTTAACCCTTGAACTTTCGTCGTTATTCTTTATACGTCTACTCGATGTATTCGTAACGTCTACTACATCTGAGCGATGATTAATTCTACCACTACTTTATGCGTCTCATATGAGATTTAATGGACTCTTTATCATTAAGTTTTGTCAAAATATACTTGACGCCATGAGACTCACGATGATAAATGTAAAATAGCAGTGCTAATTGGTAGTCTTAAGTATACCTTTCGTTTTGTTACGACTGTATCGTGGCGAACAGCAGTCGCCCGCGATCCGTGGTATGGTGCGGGTTTTGCCCTTGCGGTTTAAAAACCCCAAACTACCCTAACCTACAACGAACCAAAATCGCTTGAGATATCACAAATCCAAAAAAATTTCCCAGGCCCCCACAAGACCTCCCATACCTCCCATACCTTAAAGGGACTCCCAGTTACCGCCCAGGAAAAAAAATTCCCAGGGGTAAAAACGATCTCAAAGGTCCGCCGAGAATATATAAAGGAAATGGGGGTTGAAGATGAACTTAGAGAGCCACGAAGTTGACTTATTAGTAGAGACAATTGAATATAGGATTGAGAACGACGTTGAGTTAATCAGAGATGTAAATACCAAAGAGGATCTCACGTACTTATTGGAGAGACTTGAAGATGAATACGTATAATATCTCAGTAAATGGAATAACAATTTTTGAGAGAGTGCCTGAAAACGAGGTAAAGGAGTATCAGAACCGCGTAAGAAATTTTATTTTTATGGGTAGTTCAAAGACTCTCAAGGACGTTGAGGCGGGTATCAAAGCGACTCTAAATACTTGAAGATTGACCATTGCAATAATTGACTTGTGGTGGTATAATAGTTTCGTAACTCATTCATTTTTATGGCTAAAGGATTTACAATCAAAGCGACTGCACCAAAGAACCAAGACTCTGGAGAAGAGTTTGATTTGGAAGCAGCGAAAGAGATGATGCGTGGTAAGGCATTAGTATTCTGTCTACCTGGACGTGGATGTTCTTACACGTTTTTAAAAGCATTCGTACAGTTGTGTTTTGATCTTGTACAGAACGGTGCAAGTATTCAGATCTCACAAGACTATAGTTCCATGGTGAACTTTGCACGTTGCAAGTGTCTTGGTGCAAATGTTCTTCGCGGACCTAATCAGAAACCATGGGATGGTAAACTTCAGTATGACTATCAGTTGTGGATTGATAGTGATATTGTGTTTGACACTGAGAAGTTTTATCGTCTGGTTGCAATGGATAAGGACATTGCCGCTGGTTGGTACTGCACTGAGGATGGAAGAACGACATCTGTTGCCCACTGGTTAGAGGAAGGTGATTTCCGTCAGAATGGTGGCGTGATGAATCATGAAACTCTAGAGACGATGAGCAAGCGTCGCAAGCCCTTCACTGTGGACTACACTGGATTCGGATGGGTTCTGATTAAGAACGGAGTCTTTGAGAGTCTTGAGTATCCCTGGTTTGCTCCGAAGATGCAACAGTTTGAATCTGGAGAAGTTCAGGATATGTGTGGCGAGGATGTCTCGTTCTGCTTAGATGCGATTGACAAAGGATATGAGATCTGGTGCGACCCTCAGATTCGTGTGGGTCATGAGAAGACTCGTATTATCTGATGTCTGGTTATGTTCTGATGCTCCTTTTGAGATCTTCTGAGGAGCATTGGAAAAAACCGCTTTCTAAAACCCGTCAAAAAAACCGTAAACAAAACAGTATTGGAGTATTATTATGGCTAAAGCAAAAGTTGGATTGGTGAAGACTGGTTATAATCCTGGTCCTCCGAAGAAGACCCGTCAGGGATGTGGCGGCGGCACCAAGTATGCTGCATCATCCCGTAATGCCGCCCGTAAGAAGTATCGTGGACAAGGTAAGTAACATTCGGAAATGGATTACTAAGTTAAGTATTTCACAAGAACAACTTGGTAATCATTCCATTTGTCCATTTGCCGCCACTGCAAACGTTCATATTCAAGAAGTTGAAGTTGGTGACATCGCACCTGTTCCTGGTGTTGATGTCGCCATTTTTATTGTAAGTGATCTATTAACTCTTCAGGATCTTGAGGACCTTTGTGAAAGATTAAATAGTATTTGGGTAGACTATGTGTTCCTTGATGATCATAAGGATGATCCAAGTTACATTAATGGCATCCAAAGCAATTATGGTGAGAGCAATTTAATACTAGTACAGAGAAAAGATAAGTTGATGTGGGCGAGAGAACAATTAAAAAAATCAGATTATTATCATTATTGGTCAAAAGAGATGTATAATAAGATTGTTAAGGGATAGGAACCCCTTAAAAAGTTCTAGTTCATTACCGAATTAGGAAAAAACATGTCAAATTCACCAGTAGATCGTGATACAAACTACATGAGAGAGATGTGGGGAACCACAAAACTCATTACAGACTACGGTTCAATGCAAAATACTCAGAAAAGAGTGCTGACAGAGGTTATGAATGACCATGCGCCACTTCATGATCTGAAAAAACAGTCTGAATTGCATGAAAAAATCAGAAATGATGAAGATTATGATGATTGGAGTTATGGAACTGAACCTTCATACGGGAAGAAATGGTAGAAAACCATTATAGATAGTATATTCAGTGTAACAACTTGGATGGCTGTATCAATTTCTCGTGCTTTTAGAGACATTAGTTTGTCTTTTACGAGACATCCTGTCACAAATGACATCACTATTCTCAGAAATGAGGATGCAATTAAGAAATCTGTCATTAATTTGGCGAGAACTCGTCTCAATGAGAGATTTTTTAATGATTTGCTTGGCACATCCATTGAAGATTCAATGTTTGAGTTGAATAATTCAGACATTTCTTCATTTTTAGAAGAGGAAATCAAGACCTTACTCAAGAATTTTGAACCAAGAATCAAATTGACCAACGTTTACATTGATTCTCAACCAGATTCTAACGATTTGTACATAAGAATTGAGTATGATATCACTGGATTGCCTTTTCCAACGCAGAATATAGAGTTTATCTTACAACCGACTAGGGTATAATGTCATTCAATCAGTTCACAAATCTAGATTTCAATGATCTAAGGACTCAGATTAAGTCTTATCTGAGGGCCAATAGCAATTTTACTGATTTTGACTTTGAGGGATCAAACTTTTCGGTCCTGATTGATACTTTAGCGTATAATTCTTATATCACCGCCTATAATACCAACATGGCGGTGAATGAATCCTTCATTGACAGTGCTACTTTACGTGAAAATGTTGTTTCTTTGGCGAGAAACATTGGTTATGTGCCAAGATCAAAGAAAGCATCTGTCGCAAGAATCAGTTTTTCCGTTGATGTGAGCGGAACTCCCGCCAGAGCAGTCAAATTAAAGGCAGGAGTTGTCGCTTTAGGTTCTGTAGTCAATGGAAACTACATTTTTTCCATCCCAGAGGACATTACAGTCACTCCAGATGCTGATGGAATCGCCTCTTTTAGCGATATTGAGATTTACGAAGGCAATTTACTGAGAAAGTCCTTTACAGTTGACTATTCTCAACCAGATGCAAAGTATATTCTTCCAAATTCTGATGTTGATACGTCTACGATTCGTGTTTCTGTAACATCTACCGCAGTTGAGACCTATACTGTATACAAAAACATCTTTGATGTTGATGCAAACTCAAGATTATTCCTGGTTCAGGAGATTGATGATGAAAAATACCAGATTCTCTTCGGAGATAACATCTTAGGCAAGAAACCTGAAAATGGTTCAACTATTAATGTAAGTTATATTGTTACAAATGGTGATGCAGCAGATGGTGCTGCAAATTTCAACTTCTCTGGTAACTTAGTCTATTTGAGAGGTGGAAACGAAGTACAGATCACATCTGGAGTGTCCGTTTTAACGACCACACAGGCGTCTGAAAATGGCGATGACATAGAAAGTATTGACAACGTTAAATACCTCGCTCCTAGGGTCTATGCGTCGCAGTACAGAGCGGTTACAGCGAACGATTATACCAGTCTGATTCCATTTTTATACCCCAATATTGATTCCGTCAGTGCATATGGTGGAGAGGAGTTAGATCCACCACAATACGGCAAAGTCTTTATTACAGTCAAGCCAAAAAATGGTGAGTTCTTGTCTGATGTTGCAAAAGATTCAATCAAGAATGACCTGAAGAAGTACACGATTGCTGGAATCAAGCAAGAGTTTGTTGATCTTAAGTATCTTTACGTTGAGTATGACTCAACTGTATCATACGATCCAGGTCAAGTCACCAATTCCCAGGATCTACACTCCAGAATTTCCGCTGCAATTGAGTCATATTCAGACTCTGCAGACATTAACTCTTTTGGTGGAAGATTCAAGTACAGTAAACTCCTGTCCCAAATTGATAGAGTTGACTCTGCCATCACATCAAACATCACAAAGGTTGTAATGAGAAGGAACATGGTTCCTGCATATAATGCTCTTGCGAACTATGAGATTTGCTACGGAAACCAGTTCCATGCAGAACTAGAAGGATTTAATATCAAGTCTTCTGGATTTACCGTAGATGGTATTGAAGGTACACTTTATCTCACAGATGTACCAACAGTTTCTTCTGGAGGAACTGCTGCTACCAGTTCAACTGGTGCTACAAATATATTCTCAGCAAGACCAGTTCAGGTCAATGTAACGACAGGATCAATCTCAATCATCAGTGTAAGCAGCGACAATACGGTTAGAACAGTAATACCAAATGCAGGAACTGTTGATTATGTAAGAGGGGAGATTATCCTGTATCCAATCACGATTACATCAACAGTTCTGGAGAATAGAATTGAAATCTCGGTAATTCCAGAATCAAATGATATTGTCGCAAAAGAGAATCTTTATATTGTCCTAGATACTACAGGAAATAGCATCCTCTCACTCAAGGAGGACTTGATTTCGTCTGGATCTAATAGATCTGGTACGAATTATATACCACCATCAAGTTTCAACAGCAACAAAAAATACACAAGATAAGAAATGGCAGATAAAAAAGTAAAGATCTCTAATATTCTGGGCAGTCAGATCCCAGATTTCATTCAGGGTGAAAGTCCTCTGTTCAAGGAATTTTTAGAGCAGTACTATGCTTCAGAAGAGCATGAGTATGGTACAACTTATCTTGCCGACAATCTTGATGACTTAAAGGATATCTCTAAGATATCCGATATAGTATACGCTGCTATTCCAGTAGCATTAACTGAAGACACATATCACCTTGATGAAGTAATTAATGTCAATACGACTGAAGGATTTCCAGATACCTATGGTCTAATTAAGATTGACAATGAAATTATTACGTATACTGGAAAAACTGCAACTTCCTTTACTGGTTGTGTTCGTGGTTTTAGTGGTATATCCAAAATTGAAAGCAGCAACAATCCAGAATTTTTAACTTTTAGTGATACAGAAATTGATTATCACTATTCTGGTGCTACTGTCCAAAACCTTAGTTTGCAGTTTTTAGGACAGTTCTATAAAAAATTCAAGTATCAATTCTTACCAGGCTTTGAGAACAGACAGTTTAAGGATGTATCTGTAGAAAATATTCTCTCCAGAGCAAAAGATTTTTATAGTTCAAAGGGAACTGACACTGCATTGAAGATTTTATTCAATGTTTTGTTTGGGAAAAGTGTTGAGATATTGAAACCTTTTGACAATACTATTGTTCCATCAGAAGCAGACTGGAATGTTACTGACGATATTATTGTAGAAGCAATCTCTGGTGATCCAACTAAGTTAATTTCAACCACTTTATTCCAAGGATCCACTTCAAATCCTACTGCTACTGGAGCAATTTCTAACGTAGAAGAAGTATTTTTGGGAAATAAGAGGTATTTTAAACTCTTACTGTCCAATGATTCAGTTGTCAATACCTTTGATGTTAGCAAAAAGACCAAAGTAACCAGTCTGACTAGCACCGAAAGTGTAGTTACTGTAGATTCTACTGTCGGATTCCCAGAATCTGGAACATTTTACTACTTAGATTCCTTAGGTGAATACTCAGAAGCAACTTATACATCCAAATCATACAACCAATTCTTTGGTTGTGTCGGTCTTACAACTTCATTAGTAGAAAACACTCCAATTATTGGAGATCAATTTGTATATGGATTTGAAGATTTTGATACGGCAAGTGTTTGTCAAATGAGAATTGTTGGATCAATCAATGGATTCAACAGAAATGTAGGAAATACAAAATATTTTTCAGTTGGCGATGAAGTATCAGTAAAATATCTTGGTGAAAAAGTAGATCCCACTGATAAAAAGTTTAACAATTGGTTCTACAATAATGTATCATATACAGATGTTGAAGTAGTAGATCCATCTACAAATACAATTACAACAAAAGTAAGACACTTCTTACACAAAGGAGACAGAGTTAGTGTCTTAAGAAAGTCAACAAATGCAGTTGTAGTTGATAATGTGGAGGTTAATGATGTTTCTAGCGATTTGATATTCCAAATTTCTTCTGGAACACTACAATATGGTGTTGAGTATACTGTAAAGAAAAATATTACTTATGCCAAGTCAACTCTAAATTCAACTTCAGTACTGTCTAATATTCAGAATTCATTTACTGACGAAGAGAGAAACACTTATGTTGCGTTTTCTGGTCTGCCATCGTATGAGTCAATCCAGACAACTAACAGAGCAAAGACATTTACTTCCTCAGATATAAATCAGTCTTCGGATACTATAAACATTTCTCAGCATGGTTTCTTCAATGGTGAGAAAATATACTATCAATTAGTATCTGGTGTTTCTGGTATTGGAACTGGATACTACTATGTCAATAAAGTTGATAATGATAACTTTAAGTTGACATTAAGTCCATCTTCAATCTACACAAATTCAAATGTAGATCTGACTGGTATTGGTACTACAGATCAGCATATTGTAACTCCTGCCGATTTAGTTGGACTTAACCTTGAGAACCAGAACAACTTTAAGAGAATATACAGAAATCCAAAGCAAGTCAAAGAAAATAGAAATATTGTTGGTCCAATTGGTGTCGCATTGAATGGATTGGAACTTTACTCACCAATCTCAAAAGATTCTGTTTTCTATGGCCAACTTGAAGGAATTGCAGCATTAGAATCTGGTACTGGTTATGACATAAACAACCCACCAGAATTGCTAATAACTGATGACTCTGGTACTGGAGCAGTTGCTCATGCAAACTTCAGCGGACAAATTGAAGAGATTGTTTTAGAAACTAAAGGATTTAATTATTCAGAAGTCCCATCAGTCAACATCACTGGTGGAAATGGATCTGGTGCAGTCTGTGAAGCAAAAATGAGAGGTTACACTCATACTGTTTCATTCACTGACTTTGATGTAGACTTATCTACAGATAGCATCACATTATCAACCCCACACAAGTTCTTAGATGGAGAAGAGGTTGTTTATGTTGCGTCTGGTACTCCAATTGGCATTGGTAGCACAAACGTAGGATTCTCTACGACTAGACTGTCTGGTGATAACGTTTACTACATTGCGAAGAAGAGTGATACCTCATTCTCACTTGCAACAACAAAAGCAAGAGCCTTAGCAAAAACAAATCTGGTTGACTTTAATGCTTATGGTAACCAAGACCATACGATTAGATCAAAACAGGTTAGAACTATTATTGATAGAATCATTGTAAAGGATAGTGGATCTTCATATCAGAATAAGAAGGTAACTATTGATGCTCAGCAGTACCCACCTTCAGATCAGAGAGACTTATTCAGTACTTTTGTTGGTATTAACACTCATGATGATTATGTTTATGCAAGAAATCATGACTTTAAAAATGGTGATCAAGTTGTATACTCCGTAGATGGAACTGCAATTTCTGGATTATCTACAACCTCATACTATAAAGTTACAGTTGTTGACAGAGATAGATTCAAATTAAGTGATGCGGGAACTGCATCTACGATAACAAGCACAAACTACGATAGAAAGATATTCGTATCTTTGGGCGATGTTGGAGTAGGAACTCACACATTTGCATACCCAAGTATTCAGGTTGTAATTGATGGACTTGTTTCCATTGGATCAAGCACAACCATCCCATCACACTACAACGCTACTGCAACAGCAAGTGTTAAAGGTGGTGTAAGTGGAGCATTTATTCAGTCGGGTGGTGTTGGATTTGGTGTCACCGATATCATAAATTATGTGAGAAGACCAGCAATCCGACTCCTAACTGGTAAGAATGCAAACATCAAACCAATTGTTGGATCTGATGGCACTATAACTAGCGTATTCATTTCAAATGCTGGTTCAGAATACACTACTCCACCAAAACTGGAAGTTGTTGGTTCTGGATCATTTGCAAGATTAAAGGCAAATATTTCTGGTGGGCAGATTGTATCTGTAGATATTCTAGACGCAGGTAAGAATTATAAGGTAAGCGATACATCAATTAAGATTACCCCAACAGGTGAAGGTGCGAAGTTAAATGCAGAAATTCATGAATGGAAGTTCAATAATCTTAAGAGATATGAAAATGTCATTTCTGCCACGTATAGAGATACTGTTCAAGTAAGATCAGAAGTTCCTTCTAGAGGTAAGAAACTTTCTACCTTCTATCCTGGAAGATTCTACAGAAGTCTGCTTGATGACAACGTAGTATTGACTTCATCTGGTTATGAAGAAAAGACAACTGGTCTTGCTCATTCTCCTATCATTGGTTGGGCCTATGATGGAAACCCAATCTATGGACCATATGGAAATGGAAAGGCAATTCCAGATTCTTCTGGAACTGGCGGAGTCAAAAAGATCTATTCTAGTTACTCAGAAAATATAGTTTCAAACACTGGACTTAGACCTCCATTTGGTTCTGGTTATTTCACCCAAGACTACATTTATGATGCAAATGGTGATCTTGATGAGTACAATGGAAGATATATTGTCAACTTAGACTTCCCCAATGGAACCTATGCATATTTTGCAACTCTGGACTTAAATGATAACTTATCATATCCATATGTAACATTTAAGCATAGAAATGGAACTGATGAATTCAATTACAATGTATTAGTAGACCAATCTGATGCTCATACTAACAGTGGACTTTATAAGAGAAATGTATCGCACCTCGGATTAAATGAGGCATCAAGAAAATACCCATTCCTTTTTGATTCTCTGGATTCAAATCCAGTATTACAAGTAGAATCAATAGACTCTGCAAAAATTACTCAAATTGATGTTGTATCTCCTGGATCATCTTATAAAGTAGGAGAATCTCTTACTTTCAATCAGAATGAACTTGATTGTGTAATTAAAGAGGTGCTAGGTAAGACTATTGTATCAATAGCAACTTCTGATATCGTATCTGATAATGTTACATTCTCGGTCAAAGAAAATACAATTACTGGATTTACAACAGTCGCTCATAACTTTGTAAATGGAGACACTGTAGAAATCTCTGGAATCTCTTCTTCTCTGTATAAAGACTTAGAAGGATTTAGAGTTGTCGGAGTCAATACAATTAATGCTTCCCTGTCTGTTGCTCTTGGTACAACTTCAGTAACTGGACTCAGCACTTTTATTAGTATTTCCGAACCAACAAGCACTAAGAAATTTGAGAAGAATGATACCATCAAACTTGGTTCTGAGGAGGTCCTAATCACCTCTGTAGACCGTGTTAACAACAAGTATGGTGTCCTTAGGGCAAGGAATGGTACAACAGGTTCTGCACACACAGAGAGCACTCTCGTAACGAAACTTTCTAAGAAGTTTACGTTCAATGTAAACAAAAAATTAGAAAATAAGAATGTAGAAACAGGTTATTCACAATTCTTTAGTGCAACAGGTTCTGTTGGCATTGGAACAACGTATTCTTCTGTTGTAGTTGGAACTGCTGGAAGCACAAACCTTACAAAATCAATTCCACCAAGATCAATTTATCTCCCATATCATAGATTCAATACTGGTGATGAGTTATCTTATGTTTCGTACAGTGGAACTATTACTGCTTCATCCTCTGATGCATTAACTCCAACATTTAACTTAGATGCATTTGATAAACTGTACTGCGTTAAGTTGAATGATGAATATATTGGCGTTTCTACAGCAAAAGTTGGATTCACTACCAATTATGTTTATTTCACTGCTGTTACTGGAGATTCACACAGTTTTGAAGTCATCAAGACTAATTTAACTGGATCTGCTAAGAAAGTTTCTGCTACTGTAACCCTAGACACACAGCATTCACTGGCAGTTGGTGATTCAGTCAGATTAAATGTAAAACCAAGCAGAACACAAACCTTTAATTTTAAATTTAATAATTCAATCAAGAAACTTGTCGTAAATCCAGTTTCTTTTGCATCTACAGCAATTGGTGTTGGGACTACAAATTCATCCATCACTCTGAATAATCATGACTTCAATACAGGAGACATTGTTGTTTATGTAAACTCGGTTGGAATCGCTACTCCTCTCCAGAATAATGGAATCTATTATGTAATTAAGGAATCAGATGACACAATCAAGTTAGCTGAGACTAAGTATGATGCTTTATCATTCCCATATAATCACATTGGAATCACTACATATGGATCGGGAACTCATGAGATTTCCAAAATTAATCCAAAATTAGAATTCTATAGAGGAAACAATGTTGCTATTGCAGTATCTGATGGTAGTCTGGTAGACTATGATATCAATTTCTATACAGATAATCAATTTAAAACTAGATATGAGTCTGCATCAATTATCAAAAACGGAACATTTGGTGATTTAAACCCAAGTACTGTAATTTCCATTAGTGTTTCTGATACATTACCAGAAAGTCTCTTCTACAGAATAGAAGGTGATGACTTAAATTACACCAATACCTTCCCATCGTCTGCAAATACAGATGTTGACAATTACTCCTCAATTGATATTCTAAATTCCAAGTTCAATAAGTTGCACACTGTTTCTGGAATTGGAAGCACCACATTTGATTTTACTCTTGTCGGTAGTGCAGAAACAAACTCTTATACTTCCTCTGGATTTAGTTCTGCAATTTATTCAACTAACTCTTCAACAGAAACTGGTGGAATTTATTCAGTAAGGATTTCTAACTTTGGAAAACCAACAAAAACACTTCCACAATTAACTTCTATTGGTTCTACTACTGGATCAAATGCTTTGGTTTCAGTAAAATCAAATTCCATTGGAAGAATTGTTGATAGTAAAATCATTCATCAAGGATTAGAATTCACAGAAGATAGAACACTTACACCAAAAGCAGACTCAAATCTAGTACTGAATTTGAAAAATATATTCACTCTGAAGTCAGTTGGTGTAACCACTGGCGGTAAGAATTATACTGGAGCACCAACAGTCGTTGCGATTGGAAATTCTTCAATTCTAACCGATACAACTGTTCAAGGCAACTCAGTATTTTCAGTTGAAGTTCTATCCAGTGACAGTAATCTTTCAGAAGATCTTAGAGTAATCCCCACAAACAATTCAAATGGTGTTGGCGTAATCAACGCTACTTCGTCCTTTGCAGCGAATACATTATTCTTGAGAGCACCTATTATTGGATTTACAGAGTTCCCATTTGCAGTAAATGATGAAATCTATGTTGAAAATATTAAGATTACCAACTCTGCAGATGGATACAATTCAAGTGATTATGGTTATCGTAACTTTACCGTTACTGGCATCAATACTGTAAGTGGTTCTGAGAGTATTACATATTCTATTGCTGGGATTGGAAGCACTGGTGGATCATATGACCCAACTAGCACCTTCGGTAGAGTCATCAAGTCTAATAACTTAGCATCACTTCAACCAGAATTTGAAAAAGTCAAGTTCTTTGAGGGAGAAAAGATTACATCTGAAGATGGAAGTGCTACTGGTGTTGTTGCCAAGAATGGTTGGGACCCAGAGGCACAAACACTTAAATTGACCAATGTTATTGGAGAATTTGAAAAAGAAGACATTATTATTGGAGCAACAAATAACTTTAAATCAACAGTATCTGACATCTTCTCATTTGATTTTGACTTGAATGTTGGAAGTATTGTTGAGAATGAAAGCACTTGGAAAACTGATACTGGAAAATTAAATTATGATTTACAACGTATTCATGATAATGACTACTATCAAAGATTCTCTTACTCGGTAAGAGGTGAGGTTCCATATCAAAATTGGTCAGAACCAGTTAATAGTCTGACACACGTTTCTGGTTATAAGAATTTTGCTAATTTAGAAATCATCAATGGAATCGGAAACACAGTTGGAATGAGTATAACTGATACTCAGATTGATCTGAATGTTGAGGTTAATAGTTTGGCATCAGTTCATTCTATTACTCATTATGATCTTGTTTCGGAAGATACAACTGATCCTTCACTTTCCAAAATTGTTAAGTTTGATTCAAAAGTTATTACCGACTATAACGAATCAAGAACAAATAAAGTTCTCTTAATTGATGATATTAGTCCACAGTTTACAGGATTTGTAACTTCTACTGGTGGTGGAATCGTAGGACTTTCCACGTTCTCCCTCTTCACTGGTGGAGATACTTTATTCTACCATACGTTTGATCCTACAGGAATTGATACTTCTACATCAACAATTACAATCCCAAGACATAATTTCAATACTGGAGAGCAATTATTATATTCTCCAACAAATAATGATCTGAATAGTGGATCTTCCATTGGAATTGTCACTACAAGTTCACTAGGAATAGGCATAGGAACCACCAGTATCCTCCCAGAGACCGTCTATGCGATTAGGGTGACTGAAGATAAGTTACAACTCGCTATAGGTGCCTCAGAGGCGACTGCAGGAACTGCTGTTACATTTACCACACTTACTGGAATTGGACTCACACACAGTTTGGAAGTTGATAGTGACCTTGCAAACACAAGAACAATTATAACATTAGACAATATTATTCAAAGTCCAATAGCAAGAAAGGATGTTTCAGTCTCTCTGTCATCTGCTGTTGGTATAGGTTCCACTGTAGTATTCTTGAATGACGCTTCAAATATTGTAGGTAAGTCTTTACTTAAGATTGAAGATGAGATTATTAGAGTTGAACTCGTTGGTGTTGGTGCAACTAATTCTCTTGATGTGATCCGTGGACAAATGGGAACCGTGGCGGCGGCACATACTGTTGGCGCAGCAGTTACAGTTCTTTCTGGAGACTACAGAATCTACCATGGAAACATATACTTTACTGAATCACCATATGGTCCTGCTGGTATTGGAACACTTACGACTAGAACTTCATTCTCTGGAAGAGCATTCTATCGTTTGAATTATGGTACAAACCTGATCATTGATGACATTTCGGAATCATTTGATGGTGCAACTGATAAGTTCAATTTGACTTCAAATTCCCAAGCGATTAGTGGAATCCAATCTAGTTTTGGTGCTATTCTCATAAACAACATCTTCCAAAGACCTTTCTATGGTGATGTTGGATCAATCTTAGAATCTGATTATCAGATTGTAGGTACAGGTCAAACAATTGATTTTACTGGAACTGGTGTTGAAGATCTACCAAAAGGTGGAATCATCAATGAATTTGATGTTGGAATTGGAAGTGGTTATCAAGTACCAAGAAAAGCACTTGCGACAGCTGTTGTTTCTGCTGGCGGAACCATTCAATCTATTGGTCTCTCCACTGGAGGATCTGGATATATCAGTGTACCTAGAGTTTCTATTGCAGACACCCTTGGTGTTGGAGTTGGTGCCTCGGTAATTGCATCTGTTACCGCTGGATTGGTCACTTCATTCACAATTGCAGTTGCTGGTAGTGGATATACAAGCACAAATCCACCTCTTGTTATAATTGATGAACCAAAACCATACAAAAATATTCCACTCTCTGGCGGTCAAGGATCTGGAGCAAAGATGGATGTTGTTGTTGGAACTGGAGGAAGCGTAGTATCCTTTGATATTTCTGATCGTGGACTCGGTTATGAAATTGGTGATGTACTAACTCTGACTGAACTTCCTTTCCAAGTTGGAGTTGGAACAAGCAACTTTGAGATTACTGTTAGAAATAGATACCAGAACAAGTTCTCTGGATGGACATTTGGACAGTTGTTGGAATTAGATGACTTTAGTAATCTATTCAACGGATTCAGAAAGTCATTCTTGCTCACAAGAACTATCATCAACAAAGAATACTATAGTATAGTTGCACAAAGTGGATCTGGAATTATTCTTGAGAATAACCTCATGATATTCTTGAATGATGTTCTCCAGAAACCAGGACAGGATTACACATTCAGTGGTGGAACTCGCTTAACATTTAAAGAGGCACCAAAACCAGGAAGTAAACTAAAAGTATATTTCTATGTTGGTTCTTCTGGTGATTATATTGAAGTTAATATTGACGAGACAATCAAACCTGGAGATAGATTGACTTTACAATCCCAAGATAATGTTCCACAGCAAGGAGAGAGAATCATTTATGAATTAATTGCATCAGATACTGTAGAAACCCAAAACTATAGTGGTGTTGGCATTATAACTGATACTGCATTCACAAGACCAACTATTTGGACTAAGCAAACTTCTGATTTGATCATTGATGGAGAAAAGGTTTCTAAGGAAAGAGATTACCTTGAACCACAAATCTATCCAAACACAAATATTATTGCATCTGTTGGATCAACTGATACTAAGATGTACGTGAAGGATCCATACTTGTTCAGCAGAATTGATGACCTTGGTCAAACTCTTAATGACATCATTATTGTTGGATTGGGAACAACAGCAGTCACAGAAGTAATTAAGACTGTAACATATCAAGGTGATTATGGATTAGTTATCGGTATTGGCACCAGTGCCACGGGCATTAATACTACTTCGCCAATGCTTGAGATTGATTTGATTCCACATCCAAATATCTATAGCACCAGTCCAAATAATTCTCAGGTATCTAAACCTGGAATTTCAACAGGTGACTACTTTGTCTTAGAAAATACAATACTTGGAAGTGGAGTTACATCAATTATTGATGATGTATCTAACGTTGTTGCTATTGGAAATAGTTTCATTGATAACGTTTATTATGCAAGCAAAGTTACTTCAATTGGAAGTTCTTCAATTCGTGTTTCAGTAAACGTAGATTCCTTAAATGGAATCAATACCTCAACCCTTCCAACCGATTTGGAAAGATTTGGTAATTACACCTGGGGTTCTATTGATATTTCATCTAGATCAACTACAAACTCTAGAGCATTTGAGTTTTACAATCAAAATGGTTTAGTTGGAATTGAAACTTCTGCACATGTTTCTAGAATTCTCCAAATGAGATTAGCTTATTAATTTAAGTATAAATAGTCAAAAATCGCACTGACATGCCAGCTATAATCACTGACCAATTTAGAATATTAAACGCTGAGACTTTTGCAAAGAGTTTCACAGGGATTGGTACAACCACAAATTACTACTATACATTCCTGGGACATCCAAATCCCACTAATGTAGATATTGATAATTATGGAGATTCTAATTGGTCAACTAGTCCCCCAGACCCAAGAGATTCATTTGAGCAAGAAGACTCATATCATGATAGTATGCTCTTCCTCAAGAGAGTAACTGCAAGTGATGTTTCTAGAATTGTCACAAGATATACCTGGCAGTCTGGTATAACTTATGACATGTACAGAAATAACTATGATATTGATAATGCTGCGGCACAGACAAATGCAAAAACACTGTACGAATCTCGTTTCTATATCGTAAATTCTGAATACAAGGTTTATATTTGTTTAAACAATGGTGCGAACCCAGACTACCCAAATGGACAAAAGTCTCTGAATGAACCAAACTTCGTAGATACTATTCCACAACAAGCAGGAAATGGTGCGGATGGTTATCTTTGGAAGTATCTCTATACTATTACTCCATCAGATATTATAAAGTTCACAACTGATAATTATATTCCACTTCCAAGCAATTGGGGAGACGCTAATACAGAGGCAGTAAAAAATGCTGCAGTTGAAGGGAAATTAGAAACGATTGTTATCAAAAATAGAGGTAGTGGATATTCTCTGAGTGGAGGTTCATCCACGGGAACAGTTTCAAATATTCCAATTCTTGGTGATGGCACTGGTGGATTTGCTTCAGTGTCAATTACTGGTGGAGAAATCACCAGTGTTCAGGTCACGAATGGTGGGTCTGGATATACTAAAGCACTTTTGAATTTTAGCACTACATCATCTGGATCGGTTGCAGTTGTAAGTGGAAGTGGTGGTCTTTTTGAGGTTATCATTCCACCAAAAGGAGGTCATGGTAAAGATATTTACCGTGAACTCGGATCACACAGAGTTATGGTCTACTCCAAGTATGATTCTGATCCAGATTATGTGATTGGAAATACCTTCTCTCGTGTTGGTATCGTAAAGAATCCAATCACTTATGGAAGTCAGACGGACATAATAAATACTTCTACCGCAACCAATCTTGGGGCGTTGAAGTTGAGACCAATTGGTGCTGGCAATACGTCAGACACTTTATATCCTGAGAATGCTTTAATTACACAAACTGTTGGTGTTGGGTCTACTGCCGTTGGTTATGTTGCTTCCTGGGACAAAAACACAGGAGTCTTGAGATATTACCAACCAGTCGGTCTTTCTACATTATCAACATATAATTATAAACTTTATGATTTTGTTGGTGCTGCAGCAACGGTGAATTGTACATCTATTACTGGAGCAGCACTGATACCAGATACAACTTTTAATGCCAACACCATTCAAGTTGGCGGAAAAATCATAAATCTGGGTCAAACATTTACTTCAGGAAAAGCAAATCCAGATGTAAAGAAATATTCAGGTGAAATTATCTATATTGACAATAGAGCACCTATAACGAGATCATCCTCGCAAAAAGAAGAAGTAAAAATTGTAGTAGAGTTCTAAGAACATGACCCAGAACACCAATTTAAATGTCTCTCCATATTTTGATGATTTTAATGAAGACAAGAACTATAATAAGGTTCTGTTCAAGCCTGGATATCCAATCCAGTCTAGGGAATTAACTACATTACAATCAATTCTTCAAAACCAAATAGAAAAATTTGGTCAACACTTTTTCAAAGAAGGATCTGTCGTCATTCCTGGCGGCACTTTTTATGACGATAACTATTTTGCAGTAAGAATAGATCCAAACTTCCTAAGCGTTCCAGTTTCATCTTACATTAGTTACTTAGTCAGCAATAATATTGAGATTGAGGGACAAACTTCTGGAGTAAGAGCAACCGTTGTCAACAGTCTGACCTATCTTGAGTCGGAAGATGGTTATGATACTCTTTATGTGAAATATACAAGATCAGGAAGTGATGGAATCACTAAAGTTTTCCAAAATGGAGAAAACTTAATCACTCTTTCTGATATTAATTTCTCTTCTACATCAATCAGCGCAAATAATCAATTTGCAAGATGTATTGTTTCGGATTCTACTAAAATTGGATCTTCTGCCTCGCTCAGTGAGGGTGTATTCTTCATTAGAGGATATTTTGTAAAAGTTCCATCCTCAACCATAGTATTAGACCAATATAGCAACAGTCCAAATTATAGAGTTGGTCTTACAATCACCGAAGAGATTGTCACTGCCTCTTCACAAAACTCTGATCTGTATGATAATGCTCAGGGATTCTCCAATGAATCAGCACCTGGTGCAGACAGATTTAGAATTACTGCATCTCTCAGCAAAAAACTGTTAACTGACACAAATGACTTAGATTTTGTGGAGTTAATGCGTGTTGAGAATGGTGTATTGCAGACTTTTGTCAATAAGACTGATTATAACATATTCAAAGACGAATTAGCAAGAAGAACTTATGACGAGTCTGGAGATTACTACGTAAAACAGTTTGCACTGGACGTTAGAGAGTCTCTGAACGATAGAATTGGAAATAATGGAGTATACTTAGATACTCAGACAACTCAAAATGGCAATACACCATCTGATAAAATCTTTACAATTCAAGTTTCTCCTGGAAAGGCGTATGTAAGGGGATTTGAAATTGATAAAACTTCTACAACTTCCATTGATGTAGTAAAACCAAGAACTACAAAATCAAAAGAGAATGTCAGCCTTCCCATTAAGATTGGTAATGTTATTGATGTTGAAAACGTATATGGATCACCAACAATTGGATTCTCCACAACATATTCTGTAGATTTACATGATAGAAGACTTGCGGATACTGGACTTCTTGAAGGAAGTTCCACACAAATTGGTAAAGCAAGAGTATTTGACTATAATCAAAAGAATATCACTGGAGTCAGCACAACAACTTATGAAGTAAGACTTCTTGATATTCAAACTTTTACAAATATCACCGTTGGATTTGCAATTACTGTTGCAGCAGACGCATATGTCAAGGGTAAGTACAGTGGTTCTAATGGTTTTGTTGCTACTGCAGTAAGTGGTGGAACTACTATTTCACTTCAAGACGTAAAAGGCGAATTCCAAATTAACGAACCATTAGAAGTTAATGGTCTGGACGTAGGAAGAAACATTACTGCAGTTAGGGACTACGATCTAGCAGATGTGAAGGCAATTCACAAGGCAGTTGGAGTTTCTACTTTTGCTGCTAACGTTGCACTTAATAGAGAGAAGAAGTCATTTACTGAGACAAGTCAATTCACTGTTACATCAGGTGGAACTGTCACATCAACCTCAGTATCTGACTTTAGAGATTCTGTAAAGGTTGGAGATATTGTTAGATACTCCGAATCTGGTGCCACTCTGCCAACTCTGAACAGAGTGACTGCAGTGACCGAATCTAACTTTACAGTTGCTGGTATTGCATCAGTCACTGGCGTTTGTGATGGTGGAGTAACACCATCAAACTTAACTACGACTGATCTTGACATTCTCATTCCATCGTTAGATGTAAATGTAGACCCAGGATATAGAGTCAAGTTACAAAATAAGTATATCTCATCTATTAATCTTTTAGATAGTTCATATATTGTAAGAAAGCAACTTACAGGAAACATAACTGGAAGCACATTTACTTTCCAGTTAAGTGGATTGGGTGATAATGATCTTTATTTTGAACCATTTACGGAGAGCAACTATATCTTAACTTGGGAATCTGGACAGAAAGAACTTATTCGTGCTGCTCAAGTAACTTTCAGCACAGATCTGAGAGAAATGACAATTGTTGCATTGTCTAGAACTGGAAATGCTACTTTAACTGCTGCTTGCAGAAGAAGCAAATTAACATCCAAGTCCAAGTCAATTCAGAGATGTTCTAACTTGATTGTTGATAGATCCAAGTATCAGGGATCTGGAATTGGATCAACTACATTTGGCGATGGTTTAACCTACAACACTGTTTATGGAACCAGAGTACAAGATAATGAAATCTCATTGAATGTTCCTGATATATCAAGAATTCTTGCAATTTTTGAATCAAATGACACATCAAATCCAGATCTTCCTTCCATTGTAGTTTCTTCCCAGAGCGATACATTTACCAATAATGTCATTGTTGGCGAGCAATTTATAGGAAGTGCCTCTGGTGCAGTTGCTCGTGTTGTTGATGTTGTAAGTGGAACTCAGTTAAACTTTGTCTATGAAAACGATAGATTCTTTGAATATGGAGAATCAGTCACACTAAAGACCTCTGGAATTACAGCAACAATTAGTACTTTACTTGCTGGCGACAGAAATATTTCCAAAAACTACACATTAGACGATGGTCAAAGACTTGAGTTCTGCGATTATGGTAAAATTATTAGAAAGAAAAATATTGCAGAACCAACTAGAAAATTAAGAATCATTTTTGATTACTTCACAAATAATGAAAGTAGTGGAACCATTGAGTCAGTCAATAGTTACAACTCTTTAGATTACTCTATTGACATTCCATTTGCCATTGATAGAAGAGCATCAGATTTTATTGACATCAGACCAAGAGTAGATGCTTATTCAACTGCATCAACTAATTCCCCATTCTCTTTTGCTAGCAGATCATTCTCTAGTTCTTCTTCTGAGACTGTAGTTTCAGACAAAACCATCGTTGCTGATTATTCATATTATCTTGGTAGAGTTGATAGACTGTACTTGACAAAAGATGGTATCTTTGAAGTTAAAAAGGGAGAACCAGCAGAATATCCAAAGGCACCAACTGCAAACAGTGAAGGTTTTGAAGTTGCTGTCATTTCTATGACTCCATACGTCTTCAATGCAACCATTGATTCTAGCGTGAAGACTATTCCACATAAGAGATTCACGATGAGTGATATCGGTGGACTTGAGAGCAGAATCAAGAATCTTGAAGAGTATACAACACTGTCACTGTTAGAAACAGATACTAAGAATCTTTCAATTAAGGATCCAAATACTGGATTGGATAAATTCAAGTCTGGTTTCTTTGTTGATAACTTCAGAAATCACAGAACTCATAATCTCAGTGGTGAGTCATTCTTTGATATTGATACGCAGAGAGGTGAGTGCAGACCTAGATCTGCAGAAAGAAACGTATCACTTACGTTTGAAACTAAATCATCCCTGTCTGACCCAGTGAATGCAGACTATCGTTGGATTGAAGACTTTGAAGACTCAAATATCACCAGAGGGGGAACTGGATTAACAATTGCATACAGTGAAGTTGAATTTGTAAATCAACCACTGGCAACCAGAACAGAAAACCTGAATCCATTCCACATTGCACTCTTTGTTGGATCAATTACTCTGAATCCTGCTTCCGATTTCTGGATGGAAGAGGTTATCCTTGCAACTCCAGACGTTGTTAAGATTACCTCACCATTTGATGGCATGGCATCTCTTCTTGGCGTTGAAGATCGTGAGAACGGTGGCATGGCTGCAAGTTATTGGAATTCTCATGAACAAACTTGGACTGGTAGAGAACTTATCAAGGAAGAAGTTCTTAGAGATGAGGAAGTTGGAAGAGAAACAATTTCTGATGTAACTTTAAGAGGTAATGGAATCAGAAGAATTACTACTGATGCAGTAACTAGAGAAGTTGAAACTCTTAATACGTTCAATGAAACTGGTATTGATAGAGAGTTTGGATTTGAACTGACTGCTGGTGAAGAAGTTGTAAGTCTTGGTAATAGAGTCGTTGGAGTAGATGTACTCTTCAATTGTAGATCAAGAAATATTGAAGTTGTTGGTAAGAGACTGAAACCAAACACAAGATATTTCGTTTTCATGGAAAACGTAGATCTGTCACAATATGCAGTTCCAAAGTTCCTCCCAATTACAATGGTAAGAGGATCATTTGCAACTGGAGACATTGTTGATACGGTAACCCCACCTGGTTCATCTACTGCAAGCATCCGAGTTCGTTTGGCACAACCAAACCATCTGTTTGGACCATTCAATAACCCAAGTGATACTCGTGGTTCCACAACTCAATACTCTGGAACCAGTTCACAGTTGAACATTGATACTGCTGGTCTTGCATCTCAGACAAGACCCGATCACCTTGGTTGGGTAAAATCTGGTAGCAAACTCGTCAATACAACAGGAACTGCAGAAGCAACTGTAGATAATATTCAGTTAATTTCTGATGATGAAGGAAATCTGATTTTCTCACTCCATATTCCTGATCCAAAAGTCGCAAGTAATCCTAAGTTCACCACGGGAAGCAATACCATTAGACTCACTACGAGTTCTGTGAATGCGAACAGACTTGATCCAGGTGAAAGTTCCGCCGAAGCAGTATTTACTGCTACAGGATATGCACAGAATGTACAAGAGCAGACCTTATCAATTAAGACTGCAGATGTAGAGAGAAAGCAGATTGGAAGTGATCAACCAATCACAAGAGTCACCCAAGAATTTGAAGAGGAAACTATTGTCACACAGGAAACCAGAGACACTGGATGGTATGATCCTCTTGCACAATCATTCTTGGTTGATAGAAACAAGAGTCAAGATGGAGTCTTTATCACTGGTGGTGAAGTTTTCTTCAAGACAAAGGATGACAACGTTGCAGTAACGGTTCAAATTAGAACCATGAGAGATGGAACACCAACAACTACTATCGTTCCATACGGAGAAGTTAACATTAAACCATCTAATGTACAACTCTCAGATGACGGAAGTGTTCCAACAAGATTCACATTTGACACCCCAGTTTATCTTCAAAGTGGTTACGAGTATGCATTAGTTCTTGTTGCGCCAACAGAGAAATACTTGGCATTTATTACAAGAATGGGTGAAGAGGATCTTCTCCTCAAGACTGTATACAACAGACAACCATATCTGGGGTCACTCTTCAAGTCACAAAATAGTTCAACTTGGACTCCAAGCCAACTTGAAGACCTTAAGTTCAAACTCTTTAAGGCGAAGTTCGTAACTAACACTCCATCGTTTGTCAAGTTCTACAATAACGAACTTCCTCTCGGTCTGATTAGAAAGACCAATCCAGTTGTTGCATATTCTAAGAGACAATATGTATCAATTGCAAATACAAACACTGTATTTGATCAAGGAAATACAATCACACAAGGAAGTAATAGTGCAAATGTATTTTCCTCTGGAGGACCAATTGAACTCGGTACTCTTTCAACAACTCTTGCATATGCAGGAATTGGTTTGACTGACGGAACATTTACTGGAGTTGGTTTTGAATCCTTAACTGGATTTGGTAATTCTTGCCTTGCAACCATTACGGTTTCAAGTGGTGCTGTTTCCTCAATTGATGTTACAAATTCTGGTTCTGGTTATGCAGTTGGAGATCTCTTACTTGCAAATCAAATTGGAGCAACTGGTACTGGAGTCAGAGCAATTGTAGGAATTGTAACTCAGACAAACTTACTTGTTGTTGATGATGTTAGCAGCAATATTGTTGCTGGCACTGCAATGACCCACTATAACTCCAGTGGAACTGGTTCTATAATCTCTGCACCAACTTCCGTTACAAATGATTCAATCAGAGACGGATATACAATGCTGTTTGATCACCATAATCATGGTATGCACGCAAGCACAAACAAAGTTAAAGTAGTTAACTTCGCAAGTGATGTTGCACCAACTTCACTCTCTTCGGCAATTGATGACGACACGACAGTTATCACCGTTGCAGATGCAACCGAATTTGCCAACTTTGAGGGTTCACCTGTTGGTGCTGCCAATACTGGATACCTCAAGATTGACAAGGAAGTCATTTCTTACAACACTGTCTCTGGAAATGATATTACGATAACAACTAGAGTTATTGATTCAAGTCTGAAGTCAAATCATGCTCAAAATGCTGCGGTCTATAAGTACGAATTCAATTCAATCTCTCTCCGCAAGATTAACAAAGAGCATGATATGGATCCAAGAGATAAGACATTCAATAGTTATTATCTCAAGTTAGATGATACCAATAAGACCTTTGGTTCTACAAAGTCTGGCGGCGGCAATGCTCTGGAAGTTTCACAAAACATTCCATTTGAATACATTGATCCACAGTTTAACATGATTACGCCATCTGGCACTAATGTTACCGCAAGAATTAAAACAACTTCTGGAACAAGTATCAGTGGATCTGAGGGATCATTCCAAGACAAAGGTTATGAAAGTGTTTCATTGAACAACTTAAATCGTTTAGATGACCCAAGAATCATTGCATCTAAGGTCAACGAGTATAATTTACTTGGAGATTCTAAGTCATTTGCTATTGAACTTGCACTTTCAACCACAAAAGAAGATGTATCGCCATTGATTGATCTTGACAGAGCAAACGTCATTGTAATCAGCAACCTTGTTGATAACAAAGTAACTGATTTTGAAACAGACAGTAGAGTCAGAATTCCTGGTTCTGATCCAAACTCTGCAATCTACGAAACACAAAAGATTCTCCTTGAATTCCCATCCAATTCACTTT
>Ga0255772_10001010_pt1 | contig 27834 bp, 49 predicted proteins | sample 071ome_34_FD_179970 | JGI IMG/M metagenome (GOLD analysis project Ga0255772, IMG submission 179970) | Coastal salt marsh microbial communities from the Groves Creek Marsh, Skidaway Island, Georgia - 071411BT metaG (version 2) | ecosystem: Environmental > Aquatic > Marine > Intertidal zone >...
AGTCAACTTCGTTAACTAATGTTTTACCAGCATCTAGGATACCTTCTAAGTTAGGTGCAGAACCATCTCCATTAAGAAGTTGGTTGTCTAATCTTAAACGAATCATTGTTGATAGACGTGAGTTTACATATCCTTGGATACCACTAACATCTGCCAATAATTCTTCTGTTACAGGTAAGAAAACAGCAATCTTTCTAATAGCAGCTGTTTGCTCTGTGAAATCAAGTTCTGCTTCTCCAGCAGCACCTTCTTCAGCAGCTTCTGCAGCGCTGTTTGTGAAAGTTGTTTCTTCCAAATATTGAAATGCGTTTTGGTCTGTTTCGATTTGGTCGAAAAGTCCGATAACTGCATTTGGGTCTCTCAAAGAGTATTCCAATACGCCCGGTTGTCTTAAGACTTCTGGTGGATATTGGTTAGCTGTTCCAGCACCTAATGTAGCTTTGAAACCCATTGGGTTAAAAGATACGTGTGAATCAACTCCGCCGATTCCGCTTTCCATATAGCTTTTGTAGCTCTTAGAACCAACAAATGATTCTCCTATGGTAAGTGGAGAAACAGCGTCTCCTTGGATTGCGCCACTAACTGGCTTTGAATCTTCAGACATTGCTTTTTCGTTTGCAACTTTAGCGGAAAGAACGTTTACTTCTTCAACTAATTCAGAAAGTTCGCTATTTCTTTTTGCAATAGCTTCTTTTTGGTCAGCTGAGTACTTGCCGTCTTCTGCAGGTGCATCAAAAAGCTCTTTCAATTCAGCTCTTTTAGCAGCGACTTTTTCTCTTAGCTCTTTAATTTCTGCCATGAGAATAATCTCCTTACTTTATTAATTTATACTTCGTCGTCGAGTTCCGCTAATGCAGCGTCAGCAAGTATTTGCTGAGTTTCTGCAAATAAATCAGAATCATCGTCTTCTTCCACTGCTTCGACAACTGCTTCTTCTGAAACTTCAGCTTCAGCTTCTGCAATTTCCTCTTCAACAATTTCTTCAGATACTTCTTCAGTTACAGCTTCAACTTCTTCCTCTGAATCAACTTCTTCTGCGATTTCCTCAGCAGATGAAGCTTCAACTTCTGAAACCATCTCCTCGGCTTCATCAATTTCATCAGATTCATCAATATCTTCTGGCTCTGAAATAGGCTCTTTACCGACTTCCTCAATGAGTTGGTCGATTTCAGCCCAAGCATCATTCAAGTCTTCTTGAACAGCTCGAAGTGCGGTAGTTGCGTTTTCTGACAACTTCCTACCATCCCCTTTTCGCAACTCTCCTATTGAGGTTGCTCTTATTATGAGGCTCTCCAATGCAGCAAGCACATCCTTTACCTCGTCTGAGAATCGAGCACCTTGCACGCTAGTGTCGCTTCCAGAATCTTCGGATAAATCTTTTTGTTCAGATTCTATCCTCAAACTTTTTTCTATTGTTGCTAAATAAGAAGCATGGTCTTTACAAGGCATATACATTGTTCGACCTTCATAGTCAATTGAATGACTTCCAGAGCATCCTAATTCTTCTGCTCTTTTTTCAGCTTCTTCAGCAGTCTCAAATAAATCTTTATGATATGATTCTTCATCTTCCATTTCTTCGTGAGAATCTTTTATATTTGAAGCTTCGTATACAGCTTCCTCTCCAGATTTGATTGAAAGAGTGTAAGTTTCTCTATTAGCTCCAACAAGTACTGGAGAAACTTCGTAAACTGTTAAATCTTTAAGGAATCTTGCATCAACTTCTGGAGAGTTATCATCAGCTTTAAATTTTTTAATTTCTGAATCATTGATTCTAAAACCGAATGACCATTCTTGTAAATCATCCATAGCTTTTGCTAATTGATAAGCTTCTTTTCCAGCTTCTGTATCCATGAAAAAGTTACCTTTAAAAGTTGCTTTTTCATCGTCTTGCTCTATAACACCTTTTCCAATTGGTTGGTCCCACTTATGAGCAAATACCATTGGAACTTGGTTATCTTTAAAACCAGATTTGATAGCACCCGAAACAACTACGTCGCCATCTGTATCTAAATTGTTGAAGACTGAGAATACAGCCTCTACTTTGCCAGTCTCTTCATCGAGAGCTTTAAATTCAAAATTCTTTGATTCCTTATTCAATTTATACCTCTAAATCTCTTTCTCTAAATAATATTTTAACATCTATTTTTCTGCATTTTTTTCATCTAACAATAATTGAGCTTTTTTCTTACGAGCATCAACTTTTTTCTTTTGTTCGTTTACAAGCTTCTTCATTGCTGGAACACCTATATTGAGAACGCCACCCCACTTCATAGCAGCAATAGCACCATTTAATCTATTATCGCCTTTATGACGATTCATAAATCTTTCTCTTCTCTTTACCCAAGAAAGAACTGCTGGACTTCTGTCTCCAGATTTATATGCAGACCATCTGTTGAATGCATCATTTCCAGTGAAAGAAGTAGGTGGATTACCACCAGTACCAGCTCTTCTCCAAATTGTTGGATAGTTTTCTTTCAAGTCTTTAACGTATTTAAAATCTGGAAATTGTTTATATTGAGAATTGCTTAAAGAAATCTTTTGATTATCTCCACTTCTAGGAAAGTTTGTAATATCATCTGCTGCTTTTTCTGTAGATTCATTTTTAATTCTATCTGCATAAAGTAAAGCCTCAGCTTCTTCTGTTGATACTTTTAGTTCGTCAACAACATCTGATTCTTTCTCCATATTTCTTAAATAAGCTTCAGCTTCAGCTTCAGTTTTAAAACATTTAATTATTTCGTTATCTTCATGACCAATTACACACCAAGCACCATTTGGCATTTGTGCGACATACTTTTCTTCATGTCTTGGTTCATCAGTCATTGAAATAACAGATTGTCTTTCAGATTCAACTGGAAAATCTACAGTAGAAAGAGTTGCTTTTAATCCTAATTCTTGCATATCAATTCCAGCAGCAGCTATGTCAGCTTCTTGTTGTTGAGTAATTTGATATGGTTTATTACCATCTTCTTGAGGTACAGCAACCATGTTAAGTGGTCTTAAGTAAACTTCGTGTGTTTCATCTACTTCTAATCCAGCAGCTTTTCTAGCTTCAGCTATAGTTACCCAACCACCAGCAACACCCATGTTCATTCTCTTATAAGTTTCGTTTTTATCTTGTGATAAAGCTCTTACTTGGTCCAAATCATAAGCACAATAGGTATTGGTATCGTTTGTAAAATCAGCTAAAAGTAATTGATGTGTTAATTCATTAGCAACTGTTTTCCATAATGGAATAAGCTTTTGCTCAGTAAAGAACTCTCTTAATTCTTTTGTATTGTTGTAAGTTGCCGCATCCAATCCAGCTCCGAGTCCAGCGAGAATTGCTGGGACACCTAAAACTGCAGATACTCTTTCCTCTGGAAGTCTTCTTAATTCTTTTAGGTCCATTTGGTCTGGAGAAAAAGAAACTGTTTTAACATCCATTGCACCAGTAAGAACCATTGGAGCACCTCTATTGGAACCACCAAATTTAGATTTATACATTTTTGCAATAGCTTCTGCTTCTTCTCTTGAAGGACCACCAGCTTGGTCATCTTTTGGACTTAAGATAACGCCCGGCACTGCCATATTATGCAAAAGAGCAGTTGCATACTGTCCAGCAGCTTCATCTCCAAGTAATTCACGGAGTACAGATTTGAGTGGGGCAAATCCTCTTCTGTGATTATTTGGGTCTATTCCTTGTCGTATGTGAACTAAATCGTCTTTCTTTAAGACAACAAACTCTCCCATGTGTTTAGAAGAACCAAAATATTCATAATGAGTAATCAACTCATCTTCAGTTCCTCTTGGATTTACTCTATCTGGCATCATTGGGATTAGTTGGATAACCCTTCCAGATTTATTTCGGACTTTTAATAAATAAGCATCTCCAGATGCATTTATTGCTGTAACTATGTAGTGAGAAAGTAAAGAACCAGAGGTAAATGGATTAGGTCTTTGCATAAGTTTTTCAACTGGATGCTCACTAATAAAATTAATATCTTCTTTTGATTTTTGAAATATTCTTAATTGAGGTTCAGCAAATGAGGTTGCAAGTACATTCAAACATGCGACTACAGCTGAATTACCAGTTCCTTCTCCTAAATCGTCAATTAACTGACTTGGGAATGAACCAGATGTTGTATTGTATCCGAATACAGCAGAATCCAATGCAGAGTTAACACTCTGATTGTAATTTAAACCTTTAAGTTGTCTTTCTGGTGGAGCTTGTAAATATTCCACCGCTCTTCTATAAAAACTCTTCTTTTCAGCCATTAATAAGCTTCCCACTTCCTTTGTCTACGTTCTTGCACGACTGCATACGACAAGCAGTCGACAACATCGTCGTGAGCGCCAACGGGAAACGTAAGAAGCTCACGCTCTACATTAGCAACCCAAGAGTACTCTTCATTCTTAGGAAGATAAACTAATCCTGCTTCCATCTTAGCAGATAAAGGCATGGCTCTTTGGCGTTTGTCTTTATCTGCCTTCAATTCTAGAACTGGAAGTCCTTCTCTTCTTGCAAACTGTACCAATGCTAGCTGAAATCCGTTTTTTTCTATACCAACAAACTCAAGATTATGTTTTAAAAGTTGTCCTTTGATTCTAGGAATAATATCTGGAGCTTCCATTCTTTCAATAATCATATCTAAAACAAATAGTTTTTTTGATTCTTGGTCTAATCCAAAACTACCAATAACTGTATAATCAGCAGATTCTCTAGTTGAAGTAGCTAAGTCAACTGTTGCAAACTTAACTAAATTATTTAAGTCGTATGTTTTACCTTCTGCAAATACTTGACCAACACCCATGTGATAGTATCTAAACCAATCTTGTTTGAACATCTGAGAACCCTCAGATATAAATTCAGCCATGTACTCTTGTGCATAAACTAATGAACCGATTTCTTCTTTAGCTGATAAAACTTCTGATTCTTCTACAAGTGGATTAGCTGTTGATGGAAATTGAAATCTTTCCCAATCTTCTCCAGTTACTGCATGTTCCCATAAACGATAAAACCAATTGTCCATTCCTTTTGGAGTTGAGATGAATAATGCAGAACCTTTTCTTTCAGTTAAGGTAGGTCTAAGAACTTCAGTCCATGTTTCTTCTTTAACGAATGCAGCCTCATCCATTACTAAGAAATCGAGACCTTCTCCTCTAAGTCTCTGTGGATTATCAGCAGAACGAACACCAATAAAACCGCCATTACCAAAGTCAACTTGCATATCGCCTACTTTGATATTTACTCCCATTTCAGAAGGGAATGATGCGGCAGCAGCTTGAATATCTCTCCAACCTACTCTTGAAATTGCGAATGTAGGAGCTACCCACCATGCACGACCACCAGCTAAGGCAACTTCCATGCACATTTGTACACCTAATCTAGATTTACCAAAACGACGACCAGCACATAAAATTTTCCAACGAGCTTTTGAATCATGAACTTGTTTTTGTGCATCATGAAGAGGTGGGAATGTAATATCGTATACCCTACTCTTAATCTCTGATACTGATTCTAAAATATCTTTAGGTGCCATCAGAATAAGTATAAACAAAAAAAACCCCCTAATTACTAGGGGGACAAAAAAAGCCTACAACCTCGCTTGTTTTTGCTACTTTAAGTTTAGCAGAAGAATTATTCCTCTTCTGCTTGTGCTAAAGCAAGACCTAAATCTTTAAGATAAGCTTTTTCTGATTCAGAAAAGCCATCTTCAAGAGCTTTATGCCAAATTTCGCTGTATAACGAAGTTTGACTACGGTAATAATTTTTAGAAAAGTTGTAAAGTTTGCTTTGAAACTTGCGTTTAAGTCCAACAACAAAACCTTTACTGTGATTATCTAAAAAGAATAGCTGGAAGAAAAATTTCCCCCACCTAATTGGTGTGCTATGGTCGTTAATATCGACCCTAGACCAGTTTTTGTGAGAACGAAATTGTTCTATTAAGTAAAATTTAGCTTGTTTCCAGCCTAGCTTATACCAACTATGAAAAAATATAGTTAAGTAAGATAACCAAGTACGCTGTTCCCAGCTTGGATGACCGAACCAAAAGCCCGGCTCATAACCTGCGTGGCTATGACCCCAGTACATACCAAGTACTTCTGGATTACTTAACCAGTTAGCAAATTTATGAGCGTGCTTGTGACACAATCTAAATGTATTAATATCTTCGCCAAGAGAATCAGTGAAGTCGCCGTAGCCACCAGAAACTTGAAGGTCTAAACCACCCTCGTTATTAGCTTGCATAGTTCTACTGCATTTTGCACATTGAAAATACAATTTTTTTTGCATTTCTGTAAAATCAGACATAATGTCCTCCTATATTGCTTATACTCTTCATCTGATAGGCACCTTGTAACACACAAGAAAAACTATGTTAGGTCCAACACATTTAACCACCATAATTTTTTAATATAAATAAAACTTATGCGCTACAAGCTACCTATCGGTAGCTTATGATATACGTTATATACACGTAGAACAACTAAACTCATTTAATGACTTACTTGGGTCGAGACCGAAATCTTTTTTATCAATTGCTCCCAATGCAACCTACAATTTTAAGCTGCCACGCCCCTAGCATTTTGATTTAGACAAAGGACACATTCGCAACGTAAAGTCAGTGCTTAACCACCTACCTTCCCCACCGATGACACACCGAAATGGTTCTTATACTGTTTTGCGAAATAGCCACCGATTTTGCCCTTATTCTAGGATTTTTAATTAGTACTTACTTGACCGTTTTGAGTTACCCACTCAGCGTATTCAAGCTTTCCGTTTTATCGCTATACTTTAAGACAGCCGATTAGCTTTATTTAATTGTTCTATGTATTTCATCGTATGGTATTTGAAAATAATTGTCAACTATTCTTTTGAAAAAAAATACAGCTCTGCCGTTAAGCAAAGCTGTTGATGGGAGGGCAGTCAGCTCGGAAGATAAATCTTCCTTTCGGGAAGCCGACATACCCATAGTACCACATCAAAAGTTGCCAATTCTAGACATCGTTAATATCGTTCAATAAACCACTTTTTCTTTTCACTTCTGATATTCTGAGACAGATTTCAGTAAAGCTCAAACTTGCTGGAATGTTAAACAACTCAAGAGTCTTTTCTAATTCTCCGTCAGCAAACAATTCACACATTGCAGCTAACTCATACTTTCTATCTTTTTCAGTTTTGTTAGTGCCGTGAATTTTATCATCAGTATTTGAAAAAATAGAAGCTACAGTTCTTAACCATTTAGCTTTCGTCATGTCTTCTTTTGGTTTATCCAACATTGCATGTTCAGTTGGTGGAACTACTTTGTAATTGTCGCAACTACCTTTATCGTCACGATTTTCACAAAGTAATACGAATGTGTATTTACCATACTTATCCATCATCCAATATTCTGTATGAAAAAAACAAGTCTTACCTACACAATCACAACCGCCTTTGACTTTAAATTCATCAGCTCTAATTTTAGATTCTGCTCTACTGACAAGATGATTATATACAATACTTAATGAAGGTGGAAAGTCTCTAGGCTTTTTCCTAATCTCATTAAATGAATATTCAATATCTTGTCTTGTGTAAGGTGCAAAATTTTTAAACCAACTTGCCCAATGCTCGTCAGATAAATCATCCACAGTTTTTGGATACTCAGTCTCCCACATTTCTCTAAAGTTTGACATCCAATATTCTTTTGTGATGCCAACAATATCAACTTTGCTTGGAGCAGAAGTTTTTTTATCTTTAAGCATTTGCTCGTATGGTAATAAACTATTTTGTTGAACTTTATCTATTGCATCAGCCATTATTCTTCCTCCTTAAACATTGCTTCAAAACATTCTGGATGCGAACCCGAAATCATTTGCTCTCTTAAATCTGAAGAAATGTCGGTAAAGGCATCTTGTATAAGCCAACCTTGTCTGTAATAAAACATTGATTGAGCTTCAACTTCTATTATGCCCGTTTTACCACAATGAAAACATGTTGGTGTCTCAACAACATAGCGATGTCCTTTACTATCGTAAATTTCATCAATTACATTCATTATTCTTCTTCCAAACTAAAAGCGAGAAATCTATATTTTAAATAATCTCTCCATTTTTCATTATTCATTTGACTATATTGATGCGCAAGAACTTCGTCATTACAAATTTTACTTGCAGCATTAATCCAGCTTTTACGCATTTCCCATAGTACATCCTTATCCTCAACCCAAGAATAAAAATCGTCTTTATTTATATCTTTTGGAAATGTTAACTTGTATTTACCTTTTGTATTTACAGCAACATATTTTTTTTCTGGAAAATAATATTCTTTACCTTCAAGTAGTACTTTAATTTTATCTTCATCAGAAGAGGGTTTAGTTATTGATAGCACAATTGTGCGACCAAATAATTTAAAACTAAACGTTCTTATTGTCATTATCTATCTCCTCATCTACTAGAACTTTAAAAATTAAATCATCAACTTTTCTGACTAATCTATCAAGTTCGATTTTTATTTTACTAAATTCTTTACCTAAATCAAGCACTCTTCTTCAACTCCTCAATTTTTAGACCAAGAATATTGGCATCAAATTTACCTTGGGGATTCCAAGGAAATCCAAAAAGTCTCACATAGTTAAAATAAAAACCATGAAACTTTTTATACTTATCGCTTAATACTTCAATCCACCATTCGCGATTTTCTTTTTTCCAAATCTCGTGATTTGTAGTTTGAGGAACACCCTCGTCTTGTCTTCTAATATAATTTTCTTCGGCATCTGTTAAGCCGTGCATATTCTCTCTAAATAATTTATCAGATACTGCTTCTCTCATAAGCTCACGCACATAAGGGTCACAATCCTCTAATAAATTAATATTGTGAGTTGCGGAATATTCAAATTCCCACTCTAGCATTTCTAATTCAGTCATTCTTCTTCTCCTAACTTATCTGAATTGTGTGTGTTGGCAAAATGTTCAATTTCTTCCATATCGTATTTAGCTTCCACTTCGTAATATTCACTTCTTCTGTTCTCTTCTCGGTTATCCATAAACCCATCAACATCGTCAATCCAATCAAACCAACCTTCATCTTCATTTGTTAAAGGCATTTCTCTGCTTACCCAATTTTTAAACAATGCAAAATTTTCATCTGAAGTACTAAATTTTAGAAAATCAAACAAATCATCTTCTTCTTCAAAAAATTCAGCTTCAAATAATGCACTCATAAATAATTGCATATATCTTGTTATGTGTAATTGGTCTCTCGTTGGTTGGTCTAAATTAACACCAGCTTGAGAATCTTTTGTTCCATCCCAATTTTTTATTTTGGAAAGAAAATTGATTATTACTCCCCATTCAGCTGGGTGCCAATTACCACTTAGCCTCTCTGTAAAATAATGCAAAGCATCAAATTGTTCTTCGCTCCAATCAAACTTATCTTCCACTTGGTCTTCTTTCTCCATCTCCAAGTTCTTGAGCCCATTTAGGTGCACTACCTAGTTCAACATCAATAACTTGAAGTTTTGGTTCTTCATCCCAAATCTTTTCTGTAAAAGTATCTCTAGCTGTTTGAGTATCCATACCTTTTTTAGATGCAACTGCATCAATACCTCTAAGTTTTGGTGCAAAATTATTTCCAACAACAGCAATAAGATTGTCCATTGCGTCATCAGATAATTCTTTATTAGTCGCCCAGTTGAGAAGTGCTTTAGCATCTTGTAAAACAGTCTTGGAACCTTTAGAAAAACTAAAAACAGTTTTACCTATCTTGATAGCTCCCTTTTCTTCTACATTTTGTGCCATCTTTGTGTCAACAAAAGAGTTAATGTTAGTGGTATTTCTTTTTGCCTCGCCAGACAAACCTCTAGCAATATAAAGTTCTTTTGGTTCTACAATATGTTCTAATTCTGTATTGCTTAAATCTTCTTCTCCAGATTTAGCAATCTCCCAAATTAAATCTCTCATTTCTTTTTACCTCCATACACTGGTAAATTGTGATTCCAATTTATCTCATAAGTAAATTCGTGTTGTTCTTTACGAAATCTTCTTCTATTTTCCATTAAATACCTCCAAAATAACGCATTGCAGCTCTGATAAAAATCAATGCAACAATTGTATAAAATACTATTGGTCTCATGTCAAACATTACTTTTACTCCATTCCTAATTGGTCGATTTTAGAAACAATGTGTTGAACAACAGCATATAGTTCCTCATTATCTAATGGGTAATCAACCAATACTCTATCTATTTGATGAGTTACATGTGTAAGGATGCCTTTTCTATTATTCAGCATCGTTATCCCATAACTGATTTTGTGTTCTTATTTCTCTGATTTGATATTTAACATTAGTTGGAAACAAATCAAAACTCTCTTGAGCAAATTTTTCTGCTTGAGACAATGAGTCTGCTAACAATGTAAGTTCTACATCAAGTTTAAATGTATATCTTTTCATATCTCTCCTAAGTAATTACAGTATTCTGTATCTTATTTTTGATTGTAAGGTAAACCTTTAAAAATTGCAAGCTTATTCCTCAAAAAAAAACGAGGGTAGAAATTCCACCCCCGCTCTTTTCGTTTTCTTAGCACTTGCGTGTCAAGAATACATGTTTTTTGGAAAATAAAAAAAGTAGAGAATTAGACCACTTTTTTTAATACGATTACTTTTCAATCTACACCTCGCAAGTGAGAAAGGAAGCATATCGTATTATCTATCTTAGGGTATTAAAAATTTAATGCAAACTTTGCGTGAAAAAAAATTTTTTTATTTTTCTTGTTTTTTGTCATACCTTTACCTTACAATAGAAATTGTAATTGTAAGTTAGGAGAAGAAATGAAAAAGAAACCAGAAATTACAAAAGAAGAACAAGTTATCTTGTTGGCAAAAGAATATAGTTCTCTTTCAGATGCCTCTAAACGGCTCGCAGAAGACCTAGAAGGGCTAGATGATACTATTGATGACTATTTACGCCCAGATATGGATAAAAACGATTGGTACGATATACAAGCCCACTTGTTTTATAAAGCTGAAACCTACAAAGCTGCTATTGAAGTTGTAAATCAAGAAAAAAAGCGCCTTTTTGATAAATTAGGAGAAGCTACTGGTTCTATTTTGAGTGAAAAAAGAGAAAAAGAGTTAAAAAGACGAGAATTACTTGAAAATGAACCCCCATTCTAAGGTATAAAGAAAAGAATATCAAGTTTATTACAAAATATCTTTATTGGTAATTCTAGTTAATTGAGTCTAGTTCTATGAGTCTAGTTAGTATGCCAAATCTGACGCCCGGTTCCCGCCATATTTGACGCCCGGTACACGCCAAATCTGACACCCGGACGTCTAATCTGGCATGTATTAACCCAAAAAACCACTATATCTAGTACATGTCATATCTGACGCTACTACATCTTGTATATTTACCCCTCCCCTACCCTATTTTGCGCCTAAGATGCGCCTAAGACATAGAGAAATCGCCGCTAAAAAACTTTATTACTAGCATAATACACAATAGGGGAGTGAGGAATAACTAAATAACCCTATACCAAATATAGTAATCCAATATAAAAATCAATATCTAGTATCTATATCAATCAATACTATATCTAGTATATGCACAAGCAACACGAGATTGTGAAAATGTTATTTCATACAACATTGCTATTAGGTGTGGGCGGGCGGACCGCTATATCTCGCCGTTTTTATTTTCCGTCAGAATATTTTACGTTAACTTGAACTGGAGCATCAGAATCGCCAGTTAATTTTATATCGTGAGATTTGCTCCATTTTTGGAAACTTCTTTCCATCCACCAAGCTGCTGCTTGCCATACGCCACGAGTCGCTGCGTTCCTAATTGAGGACAAGAAAATACCCTCAGCTTCGGCTCTAGCTTGCTCTATAGCGTCTAAAAACTCCGTGTAAATACTCTCTACTTCAGCGTCTCTATCTTCCTTAGCTTTATCCATCCAATTGTAGAATGTAGCCTTGCTGATTTTAGCCATTCGAGCAGCATCTTCAACGAAATATCCAGCATGTAGCCATGAACAAATCTGTTCAATTTTCTCTGTTGTTAACTTTGTAGGTCTAGCCATTTCATCTTAATTATACCAGACGTAAATAGACCTATTGGTAAGTTCATCTGACATCTAAAAATTTAAAAAATTAAATTTTGAGATGGAGAATTGCAAGTAAAAGGATGTCCGAAATCAAAAAGTACCCCCCCATATTCGTATCTGAGACGTGGATTGGGGACTAGGATTTCACATAGCGTGATAAAATATTTTCGTTCATACCCTTGAATTAAGATGAGTTTGTGGAAAGGTTTATATAATGCACGTAGGCGAAGTTAAAGGTTATGAATCGGGGTTTGGTATTTATACTAAGGGGAGCGAGCAAAGTTACTATGATTTTGCTTTAGGTATTTATACTAAAGTATCGGTTCAGTTCTGGCTTGAAAGGACCCACACAAAAACTATGAAGACATGGGGTATAAAACAAGCCTAATATGCAAAAAAGCTGGTTGCTCACAATGGACAGCCAGCTTTTAAGCTTTTCTTTTAATGTAGGAGTAAGATATGTTAATCAACTTACTCTTTCAATATAACACTATTTTGAGGTAAAGTCCAAAAATTGTAAAAAACGTACGGGGTGTAAAGAAGGAGATTTTTTTAAAATCCTAGCGATTTTTGAAGGTACCCCGCCCGAAGTGGAGCGGGGCGCCGTTCAATGTTTAAGCTTGTGCCATTTCCTCTGTGCCTTTGAGTTCTCCGAACATCATTAAAGAAATATTTTTGTATACTTCTTCATAACCGTAATTTTCAAAGACTGCGAGAGCCTTAGCCAATGCGCATAATTCAAGATACCCGAAATTATTCGCATAATCTTGAATCGTACTAATCGAGTCAATTGAAAGACATCGCTCAACGTAACCCGATAACTCTAGGAACGCGTTCCACGGAGTCGATACTGCTTGAATCAGCTCTTTCTCTGTTCTCGCGTTGCTCATGTTGTAGTTACTTTCTAACTCGTACACGGTAGAAAGTGCCTCGATAATATTTTTATTCATATTTATTTCTCCTTTTAATTTTGGTCGTTAAGACCATAAAGCCCACGCGGTCGGCGTAGGCTCTAGCTCTTAACGTCTCGCCAATTCCTCGGCGGTAGCTTGTCGAACTGTGACGGCGTGAGTTTTGCCGTCTGAATCTCTCAAGCCGTTTAATCTTTTAGTTTTTGGAAATGCTAATTTTCCATTTCCTAAATTGATTAATGGCTCGTAAGTTATTTTATTATCTAAGTAATACATTATTTTTTATTTTCCTTTCGGTCTTTTTTGTTAAGACCATAAGGCGAACCCGTTAGCGTTCGCCCTAGCTCTCAACACATATCAACAAGGACTGAAACAATTTCGGCGCGTCTTCCTCTGTCTCGATGAAAATCGGCAGTTTTAAACGCGTCGCTTTGGTTTGTCTTTGCTGTCACTTTAATTTCGTTTTTGTCGTTTATATAAATAACTCTATACATAATTTTATTTTCCTTTTCTTTCTCGGTCTAGCGCCTAGACCATAAAACGCCCCGTTTCCGAGGCGTTCTAGCTTTAGGCGGTAAGCTGTTTTTGTGTTGAGCTGTTCAATCTGAACATTTGAAAAGCTCGAACGTTTTTACCTTGACGGCTACGATAATAAAAAATTCTATTTAGATTTTTATCTCTTAGCCCTGTGTCGAAGCTTTGAAAGATTGTTCTATTAATTCTTTCTGCTCGGTCTCGGTCAGCCTTTACCATTTTTTGAAGGTCTTCGCGTTTGGTTCTTTTTGCTTTAACAAAAGGAACTTCGACAACGTCAAAAGTTTCTTGAAATGGTTCCCCGCATGTGTGAACTCTTTCATTAAATTTTGCTGTGTGGCTTGAAGCCTCGGCACAAGCTCGATTTAATTCTGCGTTTTTCATACAAGGGTATGTTCTAACTGTTTTTTTATTCATATTATATTTTTCCTTTTTCCGAATTTTTACCACGTGGAGAACTTCGGAGATTCTCCACGCCCTAACAATTAAGGCGGAAAATATATTTAAAAATTTTGTACAGTTTTTTATTACGCTAGATAACGCCAATGGCTTTGGCGGTCGCCCCGTGGGTTGTTGCCCCCGCTGTCTTACAGCTTACAGAGGGTTTGAAATTTAAAGGCGGGATTCCCTCGAACTGCCTATATGTATTATTTATTTCATACCAATAATCTACTAAAGATTCAGACATAAGCAATTTATTGAGCCCGATTTCTTTTTTAAAAATGTATAAAAATAATAGGCGTAAAAGCCCGTAATCATTGGGTTTATTCATAAAATATGTATATTTTGCCATTTTTTGAATAATTTTGTGCATAAATTAGCAAGAAAGCCCGTAATCATTGAACCTTTTTATTCATGAAATGTATAATTATACATTTATATTCTTAGGCTCAATTTGCGCCTAAGACATATTTTAAATTTGCTTTTGGCTTTCTTTTACCATACGATTTAAAAGGCTTAGAATCTGAAATATTCTATTGGTAATTTTTACCATTTTTTTAAGCTTGTGAAATTTTTCACAAATCGAACATTTGTTCGATTCCCCTTGATTTTCGGCGGGGCGAGGGAGAGAGATTGCTATTAGGAACCCTTAAAAACCGGGTGAGATATTTAAAATTCAGAAATTATTTATTAATCAAATCTTTGGCGAGTTTAGGCAAGGAAACATGTAAAAAAACCTAATCGCCTTTACTTACTTATTCAAGTACGTTTTTACTAGATTAAGCGTTGAAATTAATCAACGCCTAATCTTTATCCTCGTGCTTGAACCACATTTAATAAATTGAGAGGAATTTATTTCTTATTTCTCTCGTCTTTCCAAATCTCGTAGCTTTCCCTAGCATAGTTAAATTCTTCTTTGAGAACTTTACCGCTAAGAAATACTATATAGATAAATCCTAGAAAGAGTATTAATCCTTGAAAAGATAGCATAATTACTTACCTACCTTTTCTAAGTTTCTTTTTGCTCTTTTGGTGCGAACTTTGAAATCAGTTCTAAAGTCATAATCTCCTGCGTACCATTTATGTCTATTAGCTCTAGCTTTTCTAATAGTTTCATAGTATTTATCTACGCTTTTGTATATAAATTCGCTAATAACCGCATTTCTCATGTTAACGGGAATTTGGCTCTTAATTGTTCTGTGAGCTTGAAGTAAGGCTTTTTGACCCCCCTTACTAACAGAATAATCGCCGTTAGCTAATTTATGGCTTGTAATCCACTCTCTTAAGTATGGATGTAACTTTTCCCACTCGTTTTGTACATTTGTATTCATAATTTTCCTTTTTTTTAGCGAAAGAACTTTTGTTTCTTTCTTCCTTATATATATAATCGTATGGTAAAGCATTAATTAATGCAAGTTATTTATTAACTTTTTTTCTTAACGCATGACCAAACTAATTCAGCTACTTCAATATAGTTGATAGAACGCCCGTTAATATCTTTGCTATCTTCTAGCCAATTGGGGTTCTCATCAAGATATTTGATTATACTTTTAAATTGTTTATTTTTTAAACGCATTAGCATAACTTTTTCTTTAAAATCCTTCTGCACGTAGTTTAGATTTACAATGGTCAGTTAATTCGCCTTCCTCTGTAATCCACCCGTAGTCCAAGGTATCCACTCTAAGATTTTCAATCTCATCATTTTCCCGAAGATAATCCAATACTTTTGAATTTTCTTCTGATACTTTCTTAGTTAGCGTCGCCATAAACATAAAGACTTGCTCCATGTTCAAGTTTCCGTCATGAAATAACTCATGCATTATTTTTAGATAATTATCTACTGACGGGTGCTTGTCATGGTCTATCAAATCTTGGTTAACATATCCTTGGTAACTTTTTATTTGATTCATTATTCCTCCTCCATAAACAATTCTCTTATCTCCTCTAACTGCTCTCTAGCGGTTTGTAATTCATTTTTATCTACAATATCACTATCAATTACTTCACTAAGTTGAGCATGTATATTCTCTAGTTGTATCAATATCAAATTATTTTCCATTATTCCCCCACCTTTCTTATAAAATATTCTTCTTGTTCTAGATGTTCTAACCAATCGCTTGGTTGCATATCTAATACAAATTCCTCTGCGTCTTTGTCATCTTTTGCGTGAAAAGATACAAATATTGTATATACTTTATCCATTATTCTTCCTCGTCATAAATATCAATATCAAGGTTTACACCTAAAGGTTGATATAGCTTTTTAATTTTTGCAATAGCTTCTTCTTCGCTGTTAGCTTTGACATAAATGTCTTCGCTAACACTTGCATAATATTTCTTCACTATTCCTCCTCTGTTAACGTTTGTATTTTATAAAGTGGATATAAATCATTTTGCATTATCCAATTCAACACTTCATTATTTATATTTTCTTCTTCGCAGTCAATTTCTAACTCAAAGTCAAATATAATTTTATATCTATTCATTATTCTCCCTTTATATTTATTTCTAAATTGTTATCTAATTCTTTCAAGAATTTAGATAAATCTCCAGCGTAATTAACTTTAAAATTATTATTGAATAAAGCGTCAACAATAATTTCTCTTATATCTTCTTTCATTATTTCCCTTTCTTATATAGAGCACTATTGTAAGTGCTCTATATTTTCAAATAAATATGTGTTGGACATATATGCGTCGCCCTTTCGGTCGAAAAATATCGGGAAGTCCTCTTTTGGAACTTCTGCCGTAATATCATCTAATCCCGTTGGGTTAGTCAATATCTCGCCTAAGTGCATAGCAAATACATAGTTTCCGTTCTCGTCCTCTTTATCGAACTGACGACCTAAGAATTTTTCCATTTCCTTAGTCACGTGATAGTCACAACATTTTTTCATATTTTTCCTTTCGTTTCCTTATATAATATATTGTATGGTATATGAATTAATAATGCAAATCATATAATAAAAAAATAGATAGCTTGTAACACACAGATACGAGTATCTCACTAAGTTCCGATACTGTTGAATTACACTATATGCTACAAGCTACCTACGTGAATTAGGTTTATAAGTAGCTTGTAATACACTAACCTGTAATCGAGCTTAGGTAACTCCCTAGCTATGAAAGTACATATCTTTAAATATGTTTTGCATGATTACAGTAATGTACCTATCTCATTAGTGTATTACAAGTTACCTACGTTATAGATAGCTTGTAACACACAAGTTGGTTTTACTTGTTAATTGATAGCGTTTCCAACTTCCTACTATCTAACTAAGAGATACGCTTATGCTTAGTTGTCATCTGTTCTCTCTTATGTGCTACAAGCTACCTACAGAACTTGGATATACCAAATACTTCTGTATCGGGCAAGGTTTAGTAAGTTCAAATTTCCCCTCGCTTATCCTTTATAGATAGCTTGTAACACACATCTTTTGGATGACCTTATATCGCTAGGATAGCTTCTCATCTACCTCATATTTGCGACTACTAGCTTATATTCTCTGCAGGGCTAGAGTATGGCAGTCCTCAGTCTATGTGCTACAAGCTACCTACCTTCACAGTTTCTTCGCCGAAGCTACTACCCGCTGTTACTACTATAGATAGCTTGTAACACACAAGATTACGTTTGGTTTCTCTATTTGGTCTGCAGACTTTCCTCGACCTCTTATGTGCTACAAGCTACCTACTTCTGTACTTATTCGCCCTTTAGGTATTAAGTTTCAGTAGATAACTTTTAAATTTTAGGATAGTGAATAACTATCAGACGGCAAACTCAACGGGTCATTAATCCGACTCTTGTTCACACACTAACATAATAGACTTAACATAAAGCTTTTGCATTTCGACAACTCGCTAAGTATTGTAGTTGGTCTACACGTAGCTACCCTCTTAACTTCCGAAACGGGTTCGCCGTTTCAGAAGACCACATTTACACATGGCGGGGCTGATTTTCACATTACGCTACTATCTTAGGCTCGGTTCCGTCATTTCTCATCGACCGCTGTCGACTGACGCTCCTCATATCCTAACATGCACCCCGTTTGCGACGGGTGTTAGGAACTATTTCCCAAGTTACTCTGTCTCGCTTTATAGCTATCTTTTTCACTCCAACTCTCGAAGTCCGTCCCTTCGACAGCAATGGGCGTGTTAGCTCTGATAGTTACTCACTATCCCTTATATATTTAATTGTATGGTATATGCTTTTATAATGCAAGTACCATTTAAGATTTCTTTAAAAGAAATCTTTCAGAGAATTTCAATCGGTGTTTGATTGCAATTTATCCTTTCGGATACCACTCTGACGAGGTAGTTTCGATAAGCGCCACTATCAAACTGCGAACCGATAAGTGTATTAAGTTAGAGCCATTGGATAACTTAATTTCTTTTTTCGTCGGTAGCGAGGAAGTTTCTTTTCGATACTTTCGAGCCGTTACGAGCCACCTTTCAAAATCCTCTGAAAGATTTCAATTCTATTCTATTGTAAAAAAGCCATTTTGAGAGAGAGCTAGAATCTCTGCGGAGTGTTGCTCTCTCTCTGTATTATCTATCGTATGGTAAGTCTAATACTTTGTCAAGTATTTAATCTCTCCACTCTTTAGAATAATTGTACGGGCTAAACCCGTAAGCTTTGTTATAAGAGTAGTCAAATACTTTTCTGACTGCTCCATAACCTAGCTTTCTTTCTCCTATTGGAGTTTCTAGCTTATAAAGTAAAGCTAGTGAAAGTTTGTTTAATGTTTTCATAATTTCCCTTTCCTTATATTATTAATCGTATGGTATATGAATTAATAATGCAAGTTATTCCCCCCGATTTTTTTCGGGGGTTGAACCCGTAGTTTTTCTGTTCGCACGTCTTTTTCAAACTACTGACGCGGTTAGACTTAACTAACAGTTTTCTCCACGTTATAGAGTAAGCCCTCTAATAGCATGGAGCAATAGGAAGATACTTCTTCGCCAAGCTTTTCGCTATTTTCTTTAGCGAAAGCAAGTTGAAAAACTATCCAATCTAATGGTTTATTTTCCATATTTCCTTTCCTCAACAAATTTAATCGTATGGTAAGTTAAATACTATGTCAAGTATTCAATCTAAATGGTCAAACCACTTGCTTTCCCCGTCCCACAATCTAGCCCAAGAGTATTCACTAATTTTTATATTCCCGTCCAATACTCGATGAGTAGTTATGTTATCACTAGCAAACATATCAACTATAGGTACTTCTCGTCCCGAAAAACCGCCATGACCTTCAACAGTTCTTTTAGCGAGTTTTCTAATCTTAATTGTTTTACCGCTAGGGCTTTTTTCAACTACCTTATACCAATCGTTTAAGCTCATGGAATAACCCCATCCACAATAAAAGATGTCGCCTATTTGAATTTTGTTAGCAAATTCCTCGGCTTCTTTATTCGCCTTAGCTCTTTTCTCGGCTTGTGCCTTTCTATTGGATATTAGGTTATTAAACCAATTATCAATATATTCAGTTCGCTTTTCCTCGGTTCTGAACGCGTATCTGAATTTAGGCTTTAAAGATTTACCTATAAAGCCATATCCAAATATTTTTCCGTTAATAGTTCCTACGTAAACTAAAGCGTTAGCGTCTTTATTCTCAATGCATTTTAAGTCTTCAGCATTAGGAACGTAACGCCCTTCAATAGTTATACCTTTCATATTTTTCCTTTCGTCTCTTACATTTAATATCGTATGGTAAACCTTTTTATAATGCAAACTATATTTACTAATTTATATTTTCTAAATCTTACTATATATATGTCTTTGTTTAAATTTTAAATACTTGACTTTAAATACTAAATACCATACGATTAATAATGACAACAGAATAACAAGGAAATGTGTAAGCAAGGAAATATGAAAAAATGCTCTACACAAATAATTGTGTAGCCCCCAGCATCTAATCGGGGAGAGTGCCCCCTGCCCAAAAAAGCTGAGGTGGGGATATGGCTATTAGAACCCTAGAAAAACCGGGTGGTTTTCGCTATTACACATACTTAAAAACCGGGTGGGTTTTTTCTATTCTGTTCTTTTCTTATTATGAACCTTGTTAAATAAAAGTTCATGTTTGTTAATGCTAGACTTATATAGTAAAGTGGGGGATATTTTTTTCTAAATGTATACAGATATTTTAAAGGGTGGACGCATCCTATGACCTTCTGGAAGTAATTCCAAATCTTCCCAAACCAATGAATCCAAAACTTCTTTGACAAATCCCGTCCTTAATACTCTCATGTAATCTTGTATTCTTCTTTTAAAAATACTACTAGATTTACTTTTACTCTTTATATCAAATAGTTTACAGTAAATTTCATGGCGATTCCAGATAGCCACTAAGACATCGTATTCACAATACTTTGATGGAAGATGTCCGTATCTTTTGTTGTGAGATTCAGCTCTCTTTTTTAGGAAATCTAATATCTCTTCTTCCATTAATATACGAAAGTATGTAGAAAAACTGGTGTATGTTCTCCATGCCAAGCACAAAAAGTATTATGCTCAAGATACTCTACTGCTGTTTTAACTGCTTCATCTTCAAGCTCCCTCTGGCTGCCCCATTCTACGCTGTTTTGGAACTCCTCGTCTCTAACAAAAGTCTCAGCTAGTATCCTTACCATTTTTCTTGCATCATAACAAGCTACGGGTGCTGACCAACCTTGTCTTTCAACATATCCTAAATATGCTTGATAAAACTCATCATAAATTATTGCATCGGGATTTAATTCCATTAATTCCCAATATCTACTTCCACTTTCTTCGCTCATATCACATTCCTTATAAATTCTGCTAATCTTTCTCCATCAGTGCTTAAATCTGATGAATCCTTTAACCATTTCAAGAATCTAATCCAGTCATCTCTTTGACCAGAGTTATCAAACTTAATAGATACTTTTAATGGGTCTATTTCATTATCTAATTTTTCGTTTACTTCTTCAGATAAGTCTTCAAATAATTGCTGTAAATCTTGCTCATCGAACCCTATACCATCTAAAGTACCAGTTTCAACTGCAATCTTTTCAATTAAGTCTTTTAATTCTGGTGGCTCCCAACCGCCAAGTTCAACTAATCTATTGTCTGCAATTAAATAGGCATCGGCTTCAGCATCTGATTTAAAACTAATACCAGTTATCATTGGAACTAACCAAAAACCTTCTTCATCAACTTTGATGCCTTTAGGTGGTTTATTTTTATCAATCTGATACTTCTGCCTTAAGGTTTCTATTCTGCCATGTCCACCAACAAGCTTTCCAGTTGATTCGTTGCGAATAATAGGCATAACAAAACCAAATCTATCCATAGAAAGATGTAATGTACCTATATCATGCTGTTTTGGATTTACGTCAGCACGTTTAACATCGTTAATTCTAACGTATTCTATTTTATGGTCGTGCATTAATCTCCCTCTTAGGATAAGGCTTGATGATATGCTCAACAGCCTTTCTGTTTTTCTTATTTGTTTTCTTATCAGATATAAAATGCATATATCTATGCTTTTCTACTTGATAAGTTATTTCGGCATTAGGGAAATGTTTGAGGATTTCGTCTCTTCTCTGAGAACCAATCTTAGCTCTTATTGCCCTACTACCATAAAGCTTACCATCTATTCTAACAGCAAATCTTTTATTGTTGCCATTATATTTAGGACTATTAGCTCTCATAGAACCTAAATAAACCCAATTAAGAGATTGATATATAGTTCCTATTTCCCCAGCCATTGGGTCAACAGTAGCAGTTATAACTTCAAATCCTTCTTTGGCTACTTCTTTCTGAACTCTTGATATAAACCAAGAATTGGAATTAGGTGGACACCACCATTTGTTAACACCACGATTTAATAAAATCATAGTGTCAGTCATTCCATATTTATCCCAAACACCTAAATTTTTAGCGTAGTCTGGTCCAAGACAAGCAACACCGCCTAGTACTTTGCCATGTTCCATAGTATCAAAGTACATACCATAAGAATGAGTAGTTATTGCAGCCATAACACCTAAGTATTCGTATTCTTCTATAACAGCTTTTGCAGTTACATTATCAATACGTTCTACCCAAGCATTTTCAAGCATGTTATTAGACAAAGGCTCATATAAACCTTCCTCTTCAGCTTGTTTTTCTAATCTTCGGTTGTACTGATGGCAAGTTCCTACTGAAATACCACTCAATATACTCATTTTTATCTCTCAATCTTTTTGTATTAGGTGCTAATACTTCTTCGTACTTCTCTTCAACTGGTGTCTTAGATATAAATCCAGTCAACGCATCGAAAGCAGCAGAAAAACCTAACAGAACTCTAAATGACCAGCTTTTTCTTTTTCGAGATGCAGCTATAGTCTCTCTTTTTATATCATTAGTTAACCAAGTATATATATCTTCTGGTCGAACATTATATAGTTCTAACAAATGTTCTATTTTATTAGGATTTAAAAGAGTGTATTCTGTTGGTTTTGGATAATTATACTTATCTTTTTTCCTACCTATATATCCGTCGATTAATCCTTTAAATCTATAAAGAGACCTAATATCAATTCCCCAAATAGCTTTACCATTATTTACTTGAGAAACCATTCCTCTAGATAGCTTTCCAAGTTCAGCCATTCTTTGAATTTGTACATCGCATTCTTTATACAAGAATTGCACAACTTTTACTACATCTTCGGGTTTATATACTTTAATGGTGTTTTCTAATACTGGTAATTCAACATACTTTCTTCTAGCATACCAATGGTCAGTCATTTAACATCCTTTTCTTAATATCGAACTCTAGCATGTTAGTAATAGGCAATTTACCCGTGTTTGCTGCCCAATCCATAATTGTAGACCTTAACCAAACTTTTGTTCTTCCAGCATTTATAACAAAATCTGGTTCGGGTAATGTCATTCTTTTTACCATCATGGATACGTGATTAGTCGGAACCGCCAAGATTTCAGCAATCTCGGCGACTCCTACAATTTCTAATTGATTAGAATGGGGCATCTTCTACAGTTAACTCTTCCATAGGTCGAGGCTGTGGTGCTGGTATATTCGCAGCTGTTTTAGCGAATGTCTCCACTCTAATGTCTTGACCACTAGATGTATTAGCAATATCTTCTACAACATTATATTGTGTTGATACCGATATATCATCTGCAATAATCTTGACAGAGGTTTTTTCGTTATTATCTCCGTATTTGGAAACTTCGATTTTTCCTTTTACGGTAGCCCTCATCGATTTGCCACCTTTATTTACAACAGCTTTCATCCAAGAGTTGTAAATATTTTCGGCTAAAGCATCAAAGCAAATGATATTAAACCAAGATGCTTCTTTATCTTTACCCATTGAAACAGCTAATCTACCAACTGTATAATTATTACCGCTAGCGGATTGCTTCATTTCTAGACCAGAAAGATTTCCAGTCATTATTGCTATATTGTTTGCCATTTTCTATTCGTCTCCTATATCTTCATTAATTGGCTCGAACACATACCCGAAGTTTTCAAGTAGTGCCATACACGCATTTTCTATATCAATAGTCCTAAAAGCGACAATCCCATCACTTCTGCCGTCTGGCATATTGATATAGATAAATGGTTTTGATAATGAACCAAAGCTTTTATGGTTCTTATCTGATTGCTCTTTAGCTTTATAAAATGGTTTAGCAAAACTTTCGTGTTGCTTCCCCGCTTTAACTTCGTAACGAGCGTTACCTTTCCAATTTTCTTCATCAGAATCAGCTCCTCTGAATCTATTGGAAGGAATATTTAATTGTTTCATAGCAGCAACTTGCTTACGCTTGCCTTTGCTACGATTACGTCTGTTGATACATGTTCTACATTTACAAGAACGTTTGTTCTCGCCCGATGTTTTACAATTACCCGCAGCGTTTTTTCTACTATTTGGTTGCCCGACTCCAGATTGTCCACTAAACCTATTGGCTTTGTAATCGTCCCAAGATTCTTTTTCGGGGTCCCAAAACTTAGTCATTAAATACTATATTGCCTTCCTTATCTAAAGATAACCCTTCTGGTAGGTCTTCAGATAAATTCTGCATCTTAGCAGCTCTTTGCATTCTTCTAAGTTGTACTTGATTATAACTCTTAGGTTTGATATTTTCCCAATTATCAGCAAGTGCTTTAGGATTTAATGCAATCTTATCTCCATAAAGATTTATGTATGCACCGCAAGCAGTCATGGTCATAAGCTTAAAGTTATGTGGTTCCACCTTTTCAGCTTTAAAAATATCAACTAATCTTTTAATATTTTGATTCCACTTACCAGCATTTCTATCGTCAGTTGGAGCAGAACCTATAATCTCTACAAACCCGTCCCAAATTTCATTGTTAAGACTTCTCTTTCTACCGTTAGCTGTAAAGCCTAAATCATAATTTTCATAGGTAACAGTCTCTTCAATAATTTCTAATTCTTGTTCTAAATCTTTTGAATCTTCAAAAGTTTTTAAATTAGCTGTGCTAGGTTTAGCATCCATTAAAATATATTCGTTAACTAACCATTTAGAATTTTCAGTTTCCTTTTTCTGTATAACGATACATCCAAAATCCTCTAATTCTTTTATGTATCTTTGAGTAGTTCTCAAAGCCATATCACAACGTTCAGCTATAGTCTCTTGTGAAGGAAAACATCTAAGAGTTTCATTATCAGCGAAACTTGCTAAAGCAATAAAAACTTTAAATGCTTGCGGGGATAAAGAGTTACCATCCTTATCCCTCACGTGTAGCATCCATTGTGGAACTATTGCAAAAGGATTTTGCCTTCTAACTGAGAAAGATGATTCCTTCTCAGACATTAACCAATCTCCTTCATATCAATATTATATTCTTTAGATAATTGAACATCTAAGAAATAATTATCTTGAGCCCACAATTGTAAACCAAGAGCTAATTTAGAAGCTGCTCTTTTAAAAGCATCTGATTCCATTTTCTTGATTTGTTCTCCGATTGGTTCTGAAGTATTTTGTGGTGTACCCGCACCAGCTACAGAGACAGTCTTACCGTCTACATCAACTGTAAGAGTGCCCTTGACTGCTACTACTTTGTTATCATCTGTAATGACATCAAAGTCCCAATTGTAAGCACCGACTACTGATAGTAATCTTTGTGCGATAACTGCGTGATTGATATAATCTTCCTCACGGCTACCCATTTTCTTTTTTTCGATGAATTTATCTGGAAACTTTTTAGCAAGTTTTAACAAGTCCATCGGTATTGTTTTTTTATCTTCCATTTATTTTTCTCCTACTCGTGTATCTATCTTACCATTAAGGTATGACAGAAATCAAGAATCTTTTTATACAAAATATGCATAAAGGTAGATTCTAGTTTTATCCTCATATTGTTGTGTTCTAACAGTTGCATCTAACTTTGGAAACTTACGCTTTGCATAATTAGCCATAGCTGACATAGCAACTCTCTTCTTTTTTATTTCTTCAGAATCTTCTTTGCTGAAATCTTCGTAATGTACAACATACTTCTTACCTCTATTTTGCAATAGCATATTAATTACTTCATCAGTAAAAACAGAAGAAGTTCTTCCAGAGCCCTGTCTAGTAGTTATAGGTATTGTATCTACCTCGAATGGTGTTATTGCCATTTCCTACTCCTCTCTACTTTACCTATGATAAGGTATACATATTTATTATGCAAACTATTTTTTATTATTTTTTTCAATAAACTATTTTTCCTAAATATTGATTTACTTATCTTTAATCTGTTTATAATGGATTATGTCTATGTTTAGAAAAGAAGAAGAATATTGTGAAGCATGTGGGAGTTATCCATGTGCTACAGATTGTCCGTCGTCTTTAGTTGATGATGATATTAATTCTTCATTGATGCGCTCCATATTTTTAAATTATGTTCCTAATACAGAAATATTGAATGAAGATATAGCTGAGGCAGTAGGTAAGCATCTTTTATTAATTGCTGATGCAGTTTTAGACGCTCAGAAAAAATGGGAATACAAAACATATATGGAAAAGCTTGATGATGTTATGAATGGTTATTCAAGCTTTATTAACTTTACAGAATCTTTAAATAAAGCAAATGCATTTGATTCGGTAGATGAAGTAATTGATTTTATGAAACATCCTAAGAAGTGGAACAAATTATTTAATTATTGGTATGAAGTTTACAATCCAATAGTTAAATCAAACATGTCTCAAAAAGATATTATGTGGGAGATATTTCAAGAGAAAGTTTTAGAACAAAAAAACTTGATTAAAGAAGACTAATACCATACAATCATTTGTATGACTATATTTGAACAATATTGGGGTAAACAGTTGGGCTATACCTATTACGAATATCGAGAAGAAGATTGGTTTAATAAAGGTATAGATTCATTAGTATTAAATAAATTATTGCATCCATACTACACTTACGAAATTATCGAATGTGAAGATGATGACTTTTTTTATTTTCCAATACTAGATAAAGATGGTAATAAGCATAGATTCATTAACAGCGAATCTGATTTTGTAATGTATGTTAAAAAATACAAAAAACTTATTTATTCTTTTGAAACAACAGCTCTAAGACCACGCATAGCTAAATTAATGCAAAGCAAAGATTCCAAATATTATGGAATGCCTTTAGTTGAATTGCAAAACAATATTATGTATGTATCTCTTCCTATGTCAGAATTTGATGACATAAAAAAAGAACATAACATAAATGCTGCTGTTCTTCACTTAGTAAATAACTATGGTAAGTCGTTACAGTCTAGTGTATAAAGAGGCTTTTCTTTTAATTTACGCTTAAAATCTGAGTATTTAGCTCTTTTTTTAGCTTTTTTATTTACATAAGGCTCATTATAAAAACTATTAAATGCCATATAAAATATATTGTTATTCATTATTTCTTTCATTCTTAAGATATTAATAATAACATATTTAATACAACAATATTTATAATTGTTAACAGAATGTAAATATATGTTGACAATCAATTTCATATACCATACGATTAAAATTAATGAAAGGGGTAGATAATGCCTATTAATATACAAGAAAATACTCGTGAAATGCGAGAAGCTGGACAAAAAAACTATACGCCTTCAAATGCAGTAACTAAAGCACCTTATGCTGTACAAAATGCAGCTAATGCTTTGAAGTTTGAAGGTAGAAGATTTTTAGGTACAACAGCTGGTGGTAAAGAAATATGGGTCAACTTTGAAATGACTCGTGAGAATACTTCAGCTACACCAAAAATTAGAGTTTGGTTTACTGCAAATGTTGACTTACTACGTCAAGAAGGTGCAGTACTTGCTAACAGACGTATTTCATTTGGTACGGGGGTAGAGCAAAGAAGTAGTATAGATTCTTTACTTATTTCTAGAGAAAAACCTCAAGGTGCAGTTACATTGAGTACTCTAGATTGGCTAGAAAAAATAATACATCAATGTGATATGGAAAATCCAAAAAGAATGCATGCTTCTGATATTGCTAATGCTATCTTTGTTGGTACCATTGAAGATGCAAATTTGTATACAAACAGATTCAGAATTCATGACATGTTTAATGTTTGGGGTTTTGAAAAGAATTTTAACTAAAATAACTTTGTGTAGAACAAAGAGATAATTAATTTAGTACTGTGATACTAAAATTATCTCTTCTAGGGTGCGAAGGGTTTAGACTTATCTAGCGTTGCGGGACAATAGATAAGTAACGTGGGTTCAACTCCCACCGCATCCACTAAGCTAGTTCTCCTAATTGCTAACTTACAAAGCGGGGCTAAGGTAAACGAGTACTAGCTTTTAATTTAACAAACATGAACTTTTATTTAACAAGGTTCATAATAAGAAAAGAACAGAATAGAAAAAACCCACCCGGTTTTTAAGTATGTGTAATAGCGAAAACCACCCGGTTTTTCTAGGGTT
>Ga0255772_10001013_pt1 | contig 27825 bp, 20 predicted proteins | sample 071ome_34_FD_179970 | JGI IMG/M metagenome (GOLD analysis project Ga0255772, IMG submission 179970) | Coastal salt marsh microbial communities from the Groves Creek Marsh, Skidaway Island, Georgia - 071411BT metaG (version 2) | ecosystem: Environmental > Aquatic > Marine > Intertidal zone >...
ACGGCCGCGCGCGCGACCGTCTTGCGCTCGGCGCGCTTGTTGAGCTTCGCCGGCGCGGCGACGCGGGAGCAGAGGGCGGTGGAAGTCATCGCGAACATGATCGACGCGAGCGCGTTCTTATGACGAACGCCACGATTCCGCATCGCCCGGTCGAGGTTTTTTTGCGCGCTTATCCCGGAACCCGGTTTCATCGCTCGATCGTCTTAGTGTGATTGCTTTTACCCCTATGAAGGGTATGTATGGAACGTGAGGAAATCACACAATGTGTGTGTCCGGATGTCCGAATATATCGATCGATCGATGGATGACCCAGGAGGTAGGGGATCTTCACGAGGGGAATTCGGGGGGATATGCATCGTCCGTCCGTCCGAGCGGGGTGGTACTACAGTAGTTTGTAAATACTAACGGTAGTTACACTGGATCTATCTATATCTAAAAGGCGTTTCAGATACCTAAAGTACTATCTCACGTACGACCCGGGGCTTTCGAGAACCGTTTGATGGTCATCCGTGAGGCTTTTATACGCACTCGGACCCGAGGTTGGAGGGCGCGACCGTTGCCGCCCGCAGTGGGCGACCGCGAATGCGTCGAGCGGTGTCATCGTTCGCGAGGCCGGTGACGGCGGCGTGGTCGTCGTCGTCGGTGGCGGTGGCGTCGTCGTCGTCTTCTCTTTCGGTGGCGACGTCCGCCGGCGGGATCGCCGGGTTCGGGGCCTCTCCTTCGGCGTCGCGCCCGCGGTCGTTCGTCGGGAAGAGTTCGGCGAAGGAAGACGGCGACGCGGCGACGTCGACGTCGGCGCCGGCGTCGGCGCTGCGAAAGAGGTACAGCGCGAGGAAAATCGTCAAGGGTGTGAGTCGGAGCGCGCTGTGCGACGTCGTGGCGGACGTGGATAAGTATTCAGAGTTTTTGCCGTTTTGCGCGGGGGCTCGGCGAACGCCAGAGGATACGTGGGGGGCGGAACGCGCGAAGGCGGCGGCGGAAGCCGGGCACGAGTACTTTGAAGCGGATTTGGAGATTGGGTTTAAGGTTTTTAACGAAAAGTACACGAGCGCGGTGACGTGTGAGAGGCCGAATAAAGTGACGGCGAGGAGCGTGTCGAGCGGGTTGTTTCGGTCGATGACGACGACGTGGAAGTTTACGCCGTTGGAGGGGGACGCTTCGGAGGAAGATACGGGATTACCGGCGAGCGACGGTGTCGTGGTCGATTTTGAGATTGATTTCGAGGTGAAGGAGCCCATGCACGCGGCGGCGGTGAGCGTGGTGTTCGACGACGTCGCGCGGTCGCAAATCCAAGCCTTTGAAGCGCGGTGCAGATCGCTCGCGCTGTTGAAAACGAAGCGCTAGACATTGTTACGTGTTAGACGTGAACATTCATTTCATTTGTATTTACCGGTATAATATTCGACAAGTAAGTAGTGTGCTCTATCGCATCGAATGGATTCACTCGTCCTCCTCCTCGTCGTCTGAACGTTGTCGTCGTTCGTTTACGAATTGAATTGAATAACTCCCCGTCGTCTCATCCTTCTCCGCCTTGAAATTATCCAAGCTTAGACCGAAATTACCGAGAAGAGAGTTGCCCAAATCTTTCATCGACTTGATCATCTCATCTTTCATCTCTTCCCTCTTTTTCTCCACGATTGGTTGCAATCTTTCCTTTGCTCTCTTCGCCGTTCCGTCTCTCGGCGCGAGTTCCAGCGTCTTTACGTAATCCTCGTACGCTGCCTCAACATCACCCAACGCCTCCCGAGCCGTCGCTCGACGCGCGTACGCCTTGACGTAATCCTTATCAATCTTGATCGCCGCCGTGCAATCCTTCGACGCGGCTTCGTAGTCTTCCAATCGTAACGAACACGCCGCGCGATTCGCGTAATACGCCGCGACTCGCGCGTCGAGCGTCTCACTCGTCTCACCATCGATCGTCTTCAACCCGTCCACCGAAGGCGGTGGTGATGACGATTCACCCATCGGTGTCGTCGTCGTTGACGTCTTTTCGTCATCGTCCGCATCCAGCGCCGTTCGCAACGCATCGTCGTACAGCTCGCGCGCCTCGCGAAACTTTCCACTTGCAAAGAGCGCGTTCCCTCTCAACTTGAACGCCTCGGCGCGATCCATCTTCGTCTCCGCCGTCCCGGCGCGATCGCCCGACGACAGACGATCGTTTTGCACGACGTTCGGCGCCGGTGAATTCTCGGTCACGTCCTCTAGAGTCACCATCGTGCGTCGAGTTGTCACGATGCGAACTCCAGAACTCGACGCATTTTGTCACTTGAATTTTCACTCCGTTCGAATGACGCACCGTGGTGACGACGCGTGACGGACGACGAAGACGAAGATGGCGACGCCCACGACGCGGGGAACAGCGGCGCACGCAGAGTCTGCGCTGGGGGATCTCGTCGATGCCGATGTCGTTCGAAAGGCGTTGGAAGAAGTCGATGTGCGTAGAGCGGTTCGACTCCAAGTTCACGCTTGTTTTTCTTTACGACGACGACGTTCGCTTACGACGACGACGACGACGATGACTGACCGATGCATACTCTCTTTTCCCGTCGTTATCGCGCGATAGAGTGGAAAGCTTTGGGAATGTTTCGAGCGAACGCGCGCGCTCGTGGACACGCACGGTTCTCAGTGCGTTTCGGGTGAAGCGCCGTCGACGTCGTACGTAGTTCCGACGGCGCTGAGATCTGTCATGTTGGACGAGATTGACGCGGCGATGGAGGAGTATGACATCGCTATGCGGGCACCGTTGCGAGTGGTGGCGCTCGGGAGGTCTGGGGTTGGGAAGAGTCACGTGTTGAATCAGTTGTTGAGCGAGCTCGCGGGTTGCGACGACACAAAGGGAGCACCGACGAGGACGCGCGCGCCGGCAAGAAGGGATGGAGCAGAAGAAATGTTGGTCGTGACGTCGATGACGCCGTACGATGAAAGACAGGAGGAACGCGAGGCGAACACGCGAAGAACGGTGGAGGATGAAGGAATGTCCAAGGGCGTGTCGCTGGATGCTGACGCGCGTGAGTTTCCACCGCCGCCGCCGTTGGATCGAAACGCGAGCGCCGAGCTGTACGTTCCGAGACACATGCGGTCGAGAGGAATCAGTAGGGAGGCTTCAAAGATGGCGGATGCGGTGCAGATTCGTAAGGACAAGCTGAAGTCGATCGCAAAGGCGAACGCAAAGAAGGGGACAAAGACGAAACCGAGCTACGTGATTTACAAACAGTTTCATGAAGAGAAAGCGAAAGAGCGGGCGGAGAAGAGCGCCAAGGAGGAGAGAAGGGAAGCATACGAGAAACTGATCGGTGAATTCAAGATTCCGATTCGCGAAAAGGAATTCCCAAAGTCTCACATTGACGTGGCGAGTCTCGTTGAGGATGTCCCCGGCGTTCCGTTTTTGCTTCCAGAAGGCAATGTCATGGATACCACTTCAGTAGCGTGTTCGGTGAGCACGTCTGATTCTTTTCGCGTGACGCTCGTGTACTTTGACGAAGATACCGTCAAGAAGCACGTGCACGCCCTTCGACACGAAGCACTCATCGCTCGATCGATCAACGAGTACATTTCAACGTTGGGCCCGCACACCAAGCGTGCCGTTCACGAGCAGATGAAGGCGGAAGGTATGGATGAGCTGACGATGTTAGACATCAGAAAGGACAATAAGGAGGACGGGAACGATGCTGAATACGCGCTGGCGTCTCCTTTGCGCGTGGCGTGCGCCATGGTGGGGTTGAGTCCAAACTTGGCCACATTGAAGGATGTCCAAGACGACGACGTTGCACTTCCCGCGGACTATCTAGAACGTTTAGGACAACGAGTGGTGTTCGAGTACAAGCCCGATGATTTGGATGCGTTAGATTACAGCGATGAGAGTACTTTTAGACGCGCACTCGTGGCCACGAGGCGCACGCTTGTCACGCAGACGCATCTCCCGTCGGCGTGTTGGGGTTTGCTGAGAGAGGTTCGCGTGGAAATTCCAACACCTGAGCGAAACCGTGGGTTGGTTTTGATCGATGCCCCGGGCGCAGGGGACGCTGATCCAGCGCGAGATCGACACCTAGTCGCCGCTTTACGCAACGCCGCCGCGGTGATCTGTCTGGGTGATTCGCGAGAGGTGACGAATGACGTCGCTCGAGCCTTGCACAAGAGCGGATTTCTGCAACAGTTGGTTTTGCGGCCGGCGACGCGAAGACTCATCAACGCGGTCCAGGGCGACCTGATTTGGGGTCGAACCGACACGACTTTTCGAAAAGCGCGAAATTGTTTCTACAAGGCGTGTGGTAGATTGGTTGATGTCGAAGATTTAGCGGCTGAAACGCCACCGACGAATCCGGAATACCAATGGGCGATTGATCAAGTCATCAAGGCAAATACGCAAGAACTCGCCACTGTGCGGAGAGCCGAACTCCTCAGAATGTTGATGGATCCGGACGGTAGCGTCGGGGAGATTCATCAAACATGCAACGCAGTCATCGCCAAGGCGTGGAAGTTTATAGAGATTCGTTCGTCGTGGTCAAAGGTGTTTGACGTGTCCACCGCCAAGGGACAGAGCGTCACGGGACACGGAGCGCTTTACAGATGTTTAGAAGATCTCAAGCTTGCCAGAAGATTGAAGATGATCAGACGCGCGACGCGTCGCGTGCACGCTCAACTTGAAGCGTTCAGAACGTGTGCAGAGCCTCTACACTTGCTTCCAAAGAGTGATGACGATACTCTTCGCGGATTCCACGACGACTTGGAATTTTCGCTAGGAGAAGGCGGAGCGTACGCGGCGAGGAAAATATTTGAGACGGCGACTGAATTTTGTCTCGACTCCATCAAGGCACGCAGAGACATTGCGCTGAAAGCATTAGACGATAGAGTGAAGGAAATGGGTCGACCGACTGTGGTTCGTGAGGTGTTGTCAGCCTCTGCGATGTCAGAGGACAAACTGAAGGGTATCACTGCACTGCAAGACGTCCACAACATGTTCGTCGAGCTCGTGGGAAATTTCGAAGACGCTATCAGGGCAATCTTCACCCTGCGATCGGATGGATCTAGAAATAAGTACGCACCGCACGGCATGGTCTACGCTGCAGTGAGCGATCTAGTGGATCACTGGCATGATTCAATCATCTCCAACTCTGGTGACAGCGCGCTGACTCGCCGCGTCAAGGATACATTTGCAAACCTCGCCGGAGACGAAAAGGATCCTCAGCGCGCAACCTTGCGCTCGTTACTCGACCTGTCTCTCAGGAAATTCAAGTTGAGCGCGGCTCGGAGTCGTGGATACATTAATATTTCTGGTGGTCGTAAAGAACACAAGTTGCGTTTGTGGAACTCTGTTTCGCGCGCAATCGCGTCAACGATGACAAAGCAGACGAAGGCAATCCTCATAGGCTTGACGATAGCTTATGATGGGAAAGGATACGAAGGGTGCGAGCCCACTTCTGAAGGGGTGCTTAATTGCGCTCGCGACTCGGTGTCTCTTTTGTCGTTGTGCGCGTGTACGCTAAACGACGTCATTATGGAGAGCGTTGAAGTTGAAATCATCAAGTGGTTCCAAACGCACATCAACGCCGCAGCGGAGGATCATAAGACGTCAATCATGGAATGCATTCTACCGTACGTCAAGAAACAAGTCATGCCAGAGTTTAGGACACTCGTTGCCAAGCCGAGTATGCTCAAATTGATTCACGAAGATGTCAAGTTGGCTCGTTCGCTTGGGCAAATGACTGAAACCGTCTTGGGCGACGAAGCGAAACCAGCCATCTCGCGCGCGGATAAGCTTCAAAAGCTCATCAATCTGGCGGCGTCTGGTCGCGAGCCCGTTCAATTGTGCAAGCAATACCTCGACAAGCCAGCCAGTGTAGATTGGCCGAGAGCACCGGACGATGCCGTCGACATTACTTTGGATGAGTTTCCGCTGCGCATCTTCTTGCCGAATCGTGAAGTCTTCACTCAGACGAAAAAAGTCACAGAAGAGGTGCAAGAGCCGGCATCCACGCGCGGTGAATCACCTGTTCCGATTACGAACAAGCCGCCAGTCGTTGACGAGGAAAAGGAAACGCCCAAGAGGGATGAAGAGATTTCTACCGTCGAATACTACGAGGAAGAAACCGAGCCTCAGCCTGAATCGCCGCCGAAACAAAACTCATCTTCAAAGTCTGATTTTACAGCAACGGCGTCGATGATGGTAGCAAAGGAAAAGGTTCTCAAAGAGAATGATTCTCTGCCTCTCTTTTCTGGTATATGCGACCATTGCGGTGCGACGCAGTCTACCGTATGGATGAAAGGGACGACGAAGAAGCCAAACTTGTGCGAGGCGTGCGGTACGTTTTACATCAGGTCGGAGCGATGGTTGCTTCCAGACCTCAAGACGATGCGCAGGGTAGTTGGTCTTGCGGAGTGGGTCAGTATGACTCCCACGCCTGGTAAAAAGGCGCGTGAGAGACGAAGCGAAGCGGTTGCCACATCAAAGGCGGCTCGTAAACAGACTCCAACGAAACCGATGAGAAAGAGACAGCCGAAGCGTCAAGCGACAGAATCTCGCTCCATATCGGTAAAACGCTCCAAAAAAGTGGGTAAGACGCCGATACAGTCGTTCCGCATGTCAGCGTCCGTGGACGATATTCCGCTCGCCCACCTTCCACTATCGACGTCTCCGACGGTGGACGACGGCAACGCCGGACCATCAAAGGTTCGAGACGCGTTCGATTTCGAAAGTGACCAAGAGAATGAGGTTGCACCGATACCGGTGCGTGCGAAAAAACCGCGTGTTCCCATTCCAGAGCTCACACCAGACGACATCGCCAAGCGAGTGGGCGGTTCGCCCGCCGGTCTCGCAAAGCGCCCAACGCCCGCCCATGGCGACCACAAGTCAACCTCCAACCGGGCAAGCGCCGCGAGCAAGCAAAAACGAAACCTACTTTCGTCAAATTTGGACATCAGCGACGACGACGACGACGACGACGATCCGACCAAAGAGGAGGATCACTGGATTTACAAGTTTGCCGGTCCAAAGTCTCCGCTCAAGCGAAAGATTCACCACGCGCCATCCGCGGATGCTACGGATGCGTAAATCGCAAGTCATCCCCGTGCGCACGAAACTTCTTTTTCGATTGATTTCATTGTAAATACTCCATTGTACACAACGTGCGTGCACGAGCGCAGCGAATGATTTCCCGAGTACCAGTCAGTAGTTCCAACTAACTTTCCAGCCCCCCTTTTTTGACATCAGTCAGACACCGACGCGCGCACCCATTCATGTCGTCGTCGACCGCGGACGCGCCGCCGCCCGTGCGCACGTCCCGCGTCGGTGGCGTCCTCCACATTCTCATCGATCGTCCACGCGCGCTCAACGCGCTCAACGCCGAAGCGGTCGAGTGTTTACACGACGCGCTCGAAGATGCTGACAAAGACGCCAGCGTGCGGTTCATTCTCATCCGCGGCGTCGGTGACCGCGCGTTTTGCGCGGGTGGAGACGTCCGGGCGGTGCACGATATGATTGCGCTCGGGGATGCAAACCGAGCGGTGTCGTTTTTTACGAGAGAGTTTGCGTTGAATGCGCGGTTGCACGCGCTGCAAACGCCTTCGTGCTGCGTTTGGAATGGTGTCGTCATGGGCGGCGGCGCTGGTTTGAGCTGTTACAGTCCGGTGCGGGTGGCGACGGAGAAGACGACGTTTGCGATGCCGGAATGCGCGATAGGTTTGTACCCAGACGTCGGGGCGAGTTGGTTTTTACACGAGCTCTGCGGGCACGCGACGGCAGTGTATTTGAGTTTGACGGGCGCGCGCGTGAGAGGAAGAGAGTGTAAAAGTATCGGTCTCGCGACGCATTACGTCGAGTTGGAGACGTGGGAGCGTGAAATCATACCGAGGATCGAAGAGCTCGGACTGGAGGCTGGGGTGGAGGATTTGGCGCGCGTCGCTTCGTCAGGCGAAACGACGTCGAGCGTAGCATTGGATTCGACGTACGCGACGAGCACGAAGGGGCGTCGCGCCATCGAGGAGGTTTTCGGCGACGCAGACATGTCGCTGAACGATATTCGACGAGAAATGGCGCACAGGGCAAAGACGGCGAGCGACGTCGAGGAGCAGAAGTTTTTCGCGGCGGCTATGGATGCCGTCGACAAGGCGTCGCCCACGAGTCTTCAGGTGTCGCTCGAACTCATGCGTCGAGCACGCGGCAAATCGCTCGATTGGTGCCTGGCGATGGATAACATTCTCATCACAAAGTTTATCGCATGCGATGATTTCAGACGCGGGGTGAATTCAATGTTGATTAAAAAGACGGGCACGCCGCCGCCAGAAGGCTGGGTCGCACCGACGGACGCGCTCGCGCTCGAGTCGTTTTTCGCCAAGGATTCAAAGCTATAGATAGAGCTGTAGAGGTAGTCTTAGTCGTAGATAAAAATATTGGCACGCCATCCGCGCGTGACTACGTTTCAATGGAGAGTCTTACAGTTACATTCCTTCTTAAGCGCGCGACAATGGCTGTGACGGTCGCCCAGCCCAAGCTAAAGACGCCTCTTGAATCGCATCCATCCCTTGCGTACCCGTCTTCAAACCACTCGCCGCAGCACGAATCGTCTCACGCTTCGCTTCGAGTTCCGCAATCTTTTCCTGCGCCTCGCTCTCCAACGCCGACGCCTGTTCTCTCAAAATCTCCGCCTCTTTTCTCTTCGCTTCCGCGCGCGTATTCCTCGCCACTTCATCCGGAGACTTGCCCGAATACGCCACTCTCGACGCATTCTCCGCCACATCCAAATCCGTCACCCCACGTTCTGCGCACAACGCATCAATCGCATTCAATCGCGTCTCCACCGCCTCGTCGACACAAATCGCATCGAATTCCGCTTCGGCGTTTTCCTTGACTTGGTCCAACAGTCGCGCGTACAAGTCGTACAACGGTTCGTGGTGCGCCGGGTTCAACCCAGGAAACGCCCGAATGAATTCCTATCGATTCAACGAAAACGCGCGAGAGCACGCGCGAGCTTTTAATCAGTCTTCCATCGCGGGCGTCGAATCAAACTCTCGCGAGTCAACGGCGAAACCGTTTAAAAGTTGTTCGCTGGGGGAACCAGCGCGACAGCTGATTTTCAAAAAAAACAAAATCAATTCGTACGTACCTGCGCCGTCGGCGGTTCAACGCACGCGCGAAGCGCGTTCGCGAACGATTCCTTAAGTTCCGCGTATCTCGGTCCCTCGATCGACGGCGCGATTCGCGGTTCCTCGGCGACGTCGTCCGTCGACATCATCATCGCCCCGCTGGTTTTCGCTTCCTCTTCTTGAGACATCTTTCCTCGACGTCACGTGACGTCACGTTACGCGCGTCGTTCTATCGATCGAAGACGCGCGCGGTGGTCGTCGTTCTGGTACGTACGTGCGCACACTACGGACGAATTCGTGCGCGCGCACCGCGCCGCGGTTGGCGTCGTCGAGTGAGGTTGCGACAGAACGTCAAGTCTTCATTCAACGACGCGCAGACACACACACAGACACACGCGTCCCCACCCGACCCACATGCCGGCGCGATTAGACGCGCTCGGGACGGTGACGACGTCGCGTCGACCGATGTGGCACGCGTGTTTCGACGCGACGCGACCGGACGTCGCGTTCGCGGCGTGCGCGGACGGGACGACGACGCGGGTGCGTTGTGTGTTAGAAACCCGTATGGGTAAACAGTATAGTTCGTGGTCGAACGTGGAACATCTGAGCCCGCACGAACGCGCGGTCAGGGCGTGCGCGGTGTCGCCGTGCGGGAGGATGCTCGCGACGGCGTCGTTCGATGGAACCTGTGGGGTGTTTGTAAAGACGCGCGGTGACGCGGTGATGACGGAGGAGGACGATGGAGAGGATGGCGGGTCGGATGGCGAGACGTGGCGTCGGGCGTGCGCGTTGGAGGGACACGAGAGCGAGGTTAAATCGTGCGCGTGGTCCCCGTCCGGGGCGCTATTGGCGACGTGTGGACGGGATAGAACGGTGTGGGTGTGGGAAGCGCACGGGGAGGATGAGTTTGAGTGCGTGGCGGCTTTGCATGGACACGGGGGAGACGTGAAGCGCGTGGTTTGGCATCCGACTGAGGACGTCTTGGTGAGCGTGAGTTACGACGAGAGCGTGAGGATTTGGAAAGAGGATGCGGACGGAGACGATTGGTCGTGCGCCAAGGTTTTGGGTGGGGAAGACGCCGGCGGAGAGGCGGCGGAGAAGGGGCATCAAGGGACTGTGTGGTGCGCGAGTTTTGAGCCGCGCGAACGAGAGGATGGCGTCGCGGGAACGCGCGCGGTGACTTGCGGCGGTGATGGGGCGTTGATCGTGTGGAACGGGGCTGGTTTTTGCAACACAGATCTTGATTTTGCCACGCGGTTTCCTTGCGGGCACGACAGGGCGGTGTTGGCGTGCGCGTGGGGTAAACACGGCGTCGTCGCCGCGGGGGGCGGCGACAATTCCATTCGTCTGTACGCCGAGACAAACGACGGTACGTGGCGCGAAATTGCATCCGTCCCTAACGCGCACGACGACGACGTGAACCACGTAGAGTGGAGCCCGCACGATTCTTCCCTCCTCATATCCGCCTCGGATGACGGTACGGTCAAGACGTGGCGGTACGTAGCAGCCTAGCGACGCGTGAATATTTTTTACTCAAAAGTTCTTCGTAACATCAAACACGACGAGACGGATGAAAACCAAACCAAATCAAACGGCGCACGACCCTTCGACGTAACGCAACCGAGAACAATCCGCGATGCACGCGTTGGACACAGACTGTCCGTTTTCCGCGCACACCGGCTCGTAAACCGCGACGCACGCCCTCGCGCACGCGAACCCCGCCGTCGCGAACGCTTCTCGATCCCTCGCGCACGCCCCTCGAACCAACGACGCCGACGCGAGCGGATCGTCGTCGTCGTCATCCCCGGTCGCGACTAACCCACCCTCGACCGCGCACCGCGCCCAACACTCGTTCGAATACGTCCTCGTCCCGTCGACGCACACCGGTTCAAACGTCGCTTCACGACACCTCGTTCGACACCCATCGATCACCGTCGTTCGCACCGACCCGACCGCGGGAGACGCGCGGATCGATACCGGGGGAAGCCGAGACGCGTCGAGTCGCGGGGCGACGCGCGCGAGGATGGACAGAGTGGCCAAGATCGCCCTCGCGAGCGCGCCCATCGTCGGTGTGTGACGCGCGCGCGCGCGACATAAAAAACCTCGAGTGTGACGGTTCATTTTCCCATGGTCGTTTTCGCGAGTCATGACTCGTCATTTTGTGACACATACACCCGTTTGGTCGTCGCGACTGTTGACCGCGTCACTGAGCGCACCCATCGCGACACATCGCGACGCGACGGGCGAACGGGCGAACGCGCGAACGCGCGTCTGACACGCTCGACGCGGGGTTGGTTTTTTTTGGTTTCGCACACGGCGGTGAGGTGTCGAGCGCGACGTATAATACGAGATGCGCGCGACCGCATTCGATGACAAGGGGAACGACCGATGGGCATCCGCGATGCGCGATGACGACGGGTGCGTCGCCCGGGACGCGTACGCGACGCCGGTGCACCAACGAAGAAACGCGACGGGGAAAACGACGGGATCGGTGACGCGCGATGGGTATCGTCCGACGGGGGCGTCGTGTGATTCGGCGTTCGGGGATGGACGAGGGAGAAGGTTGACGACGCCGACGTACGACGAAAGCGGGTCTCCGAGTAAGAGGAAAGGGTCGGCGGTCGGCGCGGTGGAAGACACGCTCTCGGCGGTGGACGAAGCGATCGAGAGTATGATGATGACGACGATCGGGGCGACGACGGCGGCGGTTCGGGCGCTCGGAAGGACTGCGAGCTATTTTACTACGGCGGCGGTGGAAGCTGACGAAGCGCAGCGGAAAAAGCGAGACGACGACGACGACGACGACGGGTACACGCGACGACGGAACGGCGGACGCGTCGGACATGGGAAAGAAAATATCGAGCCATTAGCGCCGAGGGCGATGTATTTCGGGAACACGCCGATGCGGGCGCAGCAAAAACAAACCCAGGGGGTGGCGTCGGATCAACAAGCCGTCGTGGCCGATTTACGCAGGGCGCTCGCCGAGTCGACGAAGAAGTGCGAAGAGCTTAAAAAGCAAAACCTGGCGCTTCAGCGAAGAGAAATCGCGAGGGATAACAAGAGCGCTGAATCCGCGCTCGTGGAACAGCTGCGAACGCAGGTTGAGGCGCTCATGAGCGAAAAGGCGAGCATGGCGAGAGAAAATGCGACGTTGCGGCGCGAAAACAAGACGCTGTCGGATTACATGGTGTACAGCGGCGTGATTGAAGAGGACAACGGTGATGACGACGACGATGTCTCGGGCGCGTCTTCTGGTGACATTGAAGAGCTTTCGCCGCAAGAGATTGCCGCGCTCGAGCGCGAAATCGCAGTTTTAGAAGCGTCGTTGAACAACTCTGACTCGACGCTCGAGTACTCGCCCGACAAGTCGAGCGATTCGGGAGAGAGCTACGGCGGTACGGACTGATATTTAACTCTCAGGTTGTAAAGTAGTAATTGTACACACAACATTATACCTATGGTTTATGATCATAACTAATCTAACGATCCGTGCGAAGCTCTTCCTCGTCCATGCTCGCGAGATCAATCGAACTGTTACCGAGCGTGCGCAAGTCGAGCGCTTCCATATTCTTCTCCACGCCCGCGGCAACGTCGATGGCGTCCTCATCCTCGCTTTGCAATGTCGACATGAAGTCGTCTCCGGCAATTTTTAGCGCGAGATCTACGGAAAGGGGTGTGAGCGCCATGGATAGGATGACGACGACGACGAGCAACTCATCCAAGCCCATTGGAAAGAGCGAACCCGTCGAACCCGAAGTCGCTTGGCCGAAAATGACAAAGGCGAACTCGCCCCCTTGGCTCAAAAACGAACCCGCGACAAGAGCTTCGCGCCATGAGAGACCGACCGCCGGTCCGAGGGCGGTGACAACCGCCGTCTTGCTCGCCATGAGCGTCAGCGTCATGGTCAACACCACCGGCCAGAGCTTGATGGCGAGCGGCAAGTCAATCGTCGTACCAATGGTGACAAAGAACAGGGAGAGGAAGAGACCCTTGAAGGCTTGGAGCTCTCGGATGATTGTGTGCGCGTACGGAGTATCGGCGAGGACGATGCCCGCGAGAAAAGCACCGAGGGAATCTGAAAACCCAATGGCGCTCGTGGCGAAACTGAAGCCAAAGAGCACCAAGAGCGACATGGCGACAAACACGTCGTTACCGCAGTTGTTCGAGCAAATGGAGCGGTAACCCATCACCGCGAGTTGTCTACCACCGTACGCCAACACACCCAGATCCAAGAATGAAGTCGCACCTCCCGCCGCCAAGATCGGGACGTCAACGCCGTCACCTCCACCACGCACAGCTTGCAACACGGGCAACAAAATAATAAAGGGCACGACGGCCAAATCTTGAAAGAGCAACACCCCGAGGCTCGCCGTACCAAACTTTGTCGTCAACATGTTTCTATCCGCCAACAGCTGCAAACCAAACGCAGAGGAGGAAAGAGAGAGCGCGAAACCAATCACGACTGCTTCCAAAATGGACGACACTTGCAGCATGTCGTCATTGCCTGGCTGAATGAACTCCAAAACCTTGGTACCGAACGCTTCGCCCGCCGGAAGCAACGCGGCGGCAAAGACGAGGTTCACAAAGAGCACTTGTGTCAAACCGAGTCCGAACGCGTACTTGGCCAAAGATTGCAAGCGCTTCGCCGAGAGCTCGAGACCCATCTCGAATAATAAAAACTGAATGCCGAGCTCGCAAAATTGATCTACCTCCTGGTTCTCTATGAAGAGCCCGGCGCGGTTGAGGAGGAGACCAGTGCCGAGGAAGCCCAGCACTGGACTGAGCTTGAGCTTGGTGAACAACGGCACGATGACGACGACAGAGGCGAGAAGCAATCCAATGTCCACGTCTACGGATTTCAACACCTTGGTCCACTCTTGATCGTCGATGACAGCGCCCGCCTCCGCTTCCCTTGAAATCGTGGACGCTATCCTCTCCACAAACAATCCCGGGTCTTCCACAGCCTCGACAACCATCCCCGTCGGCAGCGCTGCCTCCTGTCGCTCTCCATTCAACAACCCCATTGCGTCCTGCGCGAGCTCCACGCCCCTCTTTACAAACGACAGCGGCGTCACCCCGCTATCCGCGTCGATCCTCGGCGCCAACGCCTCGAACGACCGCGCCGTCTGATCCGCTATAAACGTCGGCATCTTCACGTGCGACATCCACTCCATCGCGTGCGCGCTCGCCGAGTGACTCGCGTGTTTCGCCGCTTCGCTCAACGCGTCCAACGTCGACCCGTCCAACGCTGAGAACGATTCCAACCCCGCCCGCGTCTTCGTCTTCATCGTCCTCCGCCTCAGTCCCCCGCGCGTCGTCGTCGCCGTCATCGCGAGTCTCCGCCCATCGCATCGCACGCGTCGTCCATTCGACGACGAAGACGTCGGTGTTGGCGCGGCGCGCGACGATAACATCGTCCTTCAAGAGGTTTGGTCTATCTCGCCCGGTTGACACGGCGTTCAACGTTACGCGTGTGCGCGCGCGTCCACCAATCTGAAACGCCCGATACGACGCAGGGAAAAGTCCACGTTCACCCGCCTTTGGTTCGCGCGCGCACTGCTCGTCTCGCGCGCGTCCGGTTCCCGTCGCGGCGCTCTGGAGCGAGAGTGACGTCTACGGACGCGGTTTCAAATGGAAAAACTCATCATAAAACCTAGTTATAAACCCTAATCAATTGTACTCATACTGTACATTTCATAAGTATATGTAGTAAAATTTTACCGGTCTCGTGATAAATCAGTGTATGCTGACTCACGCGTTCGTTGATGGCAACGGACGCGTTCGACGACACTCATCGACGCGACGCGACGCGCGATCGACGCGCGATCGACGCCGAAAGCGACGCGAAACGAAGCGGAATATTTCCTTTGCGTCACGAGCGCTGAGCGACGAATTCAGTCACCATGCACGACGGCGACGACGCGTCATCATCGTCGTCATCCGTCGACGTGGAGTGTCCGCTGGAACAACTCTTGGACCCAAAGTACACGGGTGAGGTGACCAAGGCGAGCACGATTGCGTTACTGTCGAAAATGTCCGCGGCGGAACTGTCGAGAACGAGCGAGATGTGCGTGTGTTCCGGGAAGAAGGGGTGCAAGTATAAAAAGTTTGTGGACTGCGACGAACTGTGGTGGCCCAAGTGCGCCGAGACGTGGTTCGAAGCGGGAACGGCGCCGGAAAAAGCAATGGGGAAACCACCCAAGGATAAAAAGACGTGGAAGAATGCGTACTTGGCGTTGAGACCAGAGGACGGACCGACGCCGGAGGAGGTGGCGAGACGGGAGGCAAAGGTGGCGAAACGCGAGGCGTTGTTGGCCAAGTGGAAGGAGGAAAATTTGGCGGGCGCGGGCGGGTTGAGAGGACGCGCCGCGGGCGTCGGGGACGTGATCGCGCCGAATGATTTGAGCGATAAAAATGCGATGCGAGACTTTTATAAATCTGTGCGGGCCAAGCCAAAGGGGAAGAGCGCGAGGGGGAGTTACGTTCCAGTGTTCGCTGGTGAAGACTGATCCAATGATCCAACGTTCGTTTGTTTGTTTGTTTCAGATACTTGTACAATTACTACCGTCGGTGACGATTTTTTGTAGTTTCAACGTTTTGTGTCTTCAATTCGTTCCTCCTAAGCGCGCCTTGAGTTCGTCAAACGCAGTGGCGCCGTCAATGCTGACGCGACCAAACAAGAGCGCGAGTTCATCGTCGGCATCGGAAACGTCGTCTCCGAGCGCGCGAGAGACGACATTCATCAAATCTCCTAGCGTGTTTTTCGTCTCCACGGAAAGTCCGGACGAAGATTCGACGTCGACAATATTTTTCATGATTTCGCCGAGCACCCCAGTCGTCATGTCGACGAACATGGCGTCGAGAGGCGATTCCATCTCGGCGCGTTTCGTCGCCAACGTCTCGCACGTCAATTTCAACCAACCGCTCTCAATCATGTTTTCGATTCCGTACGCCTCTTGGGTCGTCATGACAAAGTACCCGGCAAAGAATCGCACGAGTGAAACGGTGGCGGTGTCTACAGCGTCGTCGTCCCCGCGAAATTCGTCGAGAAATCCACCAAACCAGTAAGGCATGAGTGTGGCGACGCGTCGGCTTTCGATCTCTGGCGCCTGCGCGATGTGACATCCGACGCAACGCAATACAGCCAAGAGCATCATGGGATCAATTTTCTTCCGGTCATCTTCATCTTCAAAACATTCCAACAAGCTTCCCGTGACGTCGTGCAGCGTTTGCATCACCTGTTGCAATTCTTCTGCGCTGAGTTTGCCCATTTCGTTGCTGAGCTCAAACGCTTCTGCGTCGACGTCTTCAGCCACTGTAGACAAGGCTTCAATGAGCGTCTCAAAGAGCGCGAGTGAGCTCTGCGCGTCGTTCAAAGCCTTCATCGCGCCCTCTTCTGACGTCCCATCGCTGAGTAAAGTGTGAAACGCGACGTTGACTTCGACTCGAACGAGCTGCGAAACCAATGTGAGAAAACTCGGCACTTTTTTTGTCGCCCCACCGCTCACGGCGCCCGCCAAAACGGCAGACGGCGGCTGGGTGGACGAACGAACGAACCACCTCCCACCAGAGTAATTTGCAACGAATGATGCGAGCGCCATCGCCATGAAACGAACGTCTCGAGGGGTTCTAGAGCTCAAAACGATCCACAATCCGCAAAGACAATCGCGTTGCCAATCGGCGTTCGCTTCGTCGGGTTTATCCAAACGCGCATCCTCTGGCACGTTCCACCCGCACCCGAACGCGCTGGAAAACAACATGAAGAGCAAAGAAAGAACGCTCAGTTGTACTTCGTCTCCCACGGCGTCACTCATGAGTTTACAGAGCGGCGGTACGCACGAAGCGAGACTACTCAAATCCTCCCGCGTCTTCATTCCCGATGTAAACTCCAAATCCAACAAACTCACCGCCGCCTTGGACAACGGCAGCTCGCCTCGGCTTCGCTGGAGCGCTTCTATGGCTGTTTCAAATACGATCCCCTCACCGTGCGCCTCGTGCGCTCCTTCGCCTAGTTTCGCCTTTACGAGCGAGTACGCAAACGCGCACATCAACGCGTCCGCCGCCGCTTCGTCTGACAACCCCCCGTACACCCCTCTCTTCCCCCCAGCATCCACGAACGCCCGAAACCAGTACTCCATCGTCTTCGACCCGGCAAATTTGTCGCTTCGACACAACACCCGGCACACGTTCAACCCCAACGTCGCGCTCATCGCCGCGTCCTCCGCCTCAGCCGTCGCCTTTGGTTTTAACAATTCATCCAAAAACTTTGACCCGAGTGCCCGCGCCACCGCATCGAGCGTCTCCGTCGGCGTCTCGCGCGTCATCACCTTGGTCACGAGCAACATCCCGACGAGTTTCTTCTCCCGAACGTTAGAGGAACACAGTTCCAGCGCTTCTTCCAACGTCGGCACGTCATTCACTTCTTCAACGCTCACGACGTCCACGCCGGCGGACGCCGCCGACGGCATTTCTCTATTCTCTATCGAGACCGGACAAAGAAGAGGGTGAGATTGCGCGATCACGTGTTCGTTCGGTCCTGTATTGAGATCCGCGTATTGAGATCCGCGCGTCGCGGTCGTCGTCGTCGCTTTCTGACGCATCAATTCGACACTTTTTCCTCAAAACGAGACGCGTCGATGACGCCTCTCGGGGATCGTCGACGACGATTCCCGCTCGACGCGATCGACGTCGCCATCACTGTCGTCGTTTTCGCGCACGTCTTCGTCGCCCCGCACACCAAGGTGGAGGAGTCTTTCGCGTTGCAGGCGACGCACGATGCGATCGAATACGGTTGGTCCATTGATGATTACGATCACAAAACCTTCCCCGGGGTCGTTCCGAGGACGTCCATCGCGTCGTATATCCTCGCCGGGGTGACGTCGGTAGTGTGGCGCGTCGTCGGAGTGGTCGTGGAGGGCGTGAAAGGGGAAGAGGGGACGAAATTCTTGGGGCAAGTGTGCGCGCGTTGCACGTTGGGATTGGCCGGCGTCGCATCGCACGCGTCGTTTCGACGAGATGTAGCCTTGGCGTTCGGTGAAACGACGAGTGTGATGGTTGGTATAGTGTCTTTGTGTCAGTTTCATACGTGGTTTTACGCGTCGAGGCCGTTGATGAATGTGTTCGCGATGGTGTTGACGACGAGAGGGTGCGGAAGGTGGATTGGAGCGACGGTTACAAAGTCAAAGCGCGACGCGTGTGAAGCCGCGGTTTTGGTCACCATCGCAACCTTTTTGTTGCGATGCGACGTCGTATTGTTACTCGCGCCGATGGGGATGCACATGCTCGCGTGTGGGTTGATTAGTTTACCGAGAGCGGTCGTTTTGGGAGGCGCAGCGGCGACGGCGACGACAGCGGTATCCGTCGTCGTAGATTCGTGGTTTTGGGGATACCGCGTGTGGCCAGAGGGATCGGTGTTGTGGTACAACACCGCGTTGAATAAGAGCGCGAATTGGGGCACGTCGCCTTGGTACTGGTATTGCGCGTCCGCGCTTCCGAAGAGTTTACTCTTTGCGTATCCGCTTGCGCTTGTGTCAGTTTTCGTAGAGCGACGCGTGAGACCAGTCATGTTTGCGTGTGCGTTTTACGTCGGTTTATACAGCTTTTTACCTCACAAGGAATTGAGGTTTATATTCCCGACCTTGCCGTTGTTCAATCTCTCGGCGTCAACCGTGTTGGCGCGTGTGTGGAATAACCGCCGCAAGCATAAATTGCTCGCTTTGGCTGCAGCGGGCGGTTTGGCGCTCAGTCTGTGCTTGGTGTTCGTTTTCACCGCGGCGTCGGCGGTAAACTACCCCGGGGGTGTCGCGTTTCAAAGGTTACACGGCGACGTCAACGTTGCACCCAAACCTGGTTCGGTTCACGTCGATGTACCCGCCGCGATGACTGGTGTGAGTCGTTTCGGCGAAGCTAGGCCAAATTCTGGTTGGAGCTACAGCAAAGAGGAAGGCTTACGCGTGGACGAATTCGCCACTCGTAACTTTGATTATTTGATCAACGCACACGATTCCGTGCCCGGGTACGAAGTCGCGGACGTCGTGCATGCATACGCGGGCTTACGACTCGATTTGAAATCTCTGCCCAAGGTGCTCGTCATTCGTACGCGACCAGAAATTTACATTCATCGCAGACTCGTCCAAGCGGCCATAGAGACGGACAATGATTAGCCTAGCAATGTCGCTATATTTCATTTGCAACAAACAATGCGTTTCCTTTTAGTTAATATCTATCGCGATGTCGGTCGTAGTGATCGCGTCTGTCGTCGTCTCGGCGAGAGTATCTATCGTCCCTGCGATACCTGTCGTCGCGTCTACCGTAGGGCTCGTGGCGTCGATCTCTACTGCCGCCTCTGTAACCGCTTCGATCGCGAGAACGAGAGCGAGAGCGGTATCGTCTGTCTCGGTCGCGAGAGCGAGAGCGCGGGGGAGATCTAGAGCGTCTACCGCCCCCGCCGCTTCCTCTGCGACGTTCGTCATCCGCCGCACGCGGGGAATCCAAACCAGCGTCTTCGTACTTTTTGAGGCGCTCCGCCAACTCGTCCCGCAACTCGCGTATGTGCTTCCAACCTTGATACTGTTTGCCGATGAAGTGCTCCTGACGACGCTCCGCCGTGTCCGTATTCATCAGCAACGTTCCACTGATGGGACAAGGCTCGGTCAGTCGGTAGCCATCCAAACTCTCCAACTTTGCTTGGACTTCATCCGCGCGCTTCTTAAAGGTTTCAATCTGCGCAAACTCTGCCTCTGCGCCATCGACATCACCCTCCTCACCGAGTTTTTCTGCTTTTTCCGCGCTTTCATCCATTTTTCGGCGCAACAACGCGAGCATGTCCGCGTCCGCGCTCACGGCAGCCTTCTCCGTCGCAGCGTCTCTCTCTTCTTTAGCCCTAATCATCCCACGCTCGATTCGCTTGTCGCACTCGCGAATCATTTTATCCAGAACGTCTTTCGTCATTCTCTCGTAACCTAGTTTGGCTTTCTCCTCGCTCGGCGCTGCTTCAAACGCCGCGCGCAAACCGTCGTCTCGCAGTTTCTCCAGCGCATCCGCGCCCACGAACCGCTGCACCTCACCGTCCGAGCGCGTGTTCTTAAAGCACGTCACGTCCAATCCACAGAGGTAGTATTTACACACCTCCGGATCCTGCGTCGCGCGATCGTTCGTTCGTTCGTTCGTTCGTCAGTCAGTCATCGAGGTGTCTAACAGAAGAAACTCTCTTCCTTCTTTTTCGATTCCTCCTAAGCAACGAACAGTCGGCGGTGCAACGCGTCGACGCACCGAAAAATGCCGCCCGCGACCGGTTCGCTGATCGAGCGGAACATCGCGTTCGGTGCCCATGAGCTCGTCGAGCATCGCTCGCATCGCGTCCGCCATGGCTGCGCCTTTCTTCTCCTTCGAGTCTGACACTGAAGCTCGGCGAGTGCGCGAGCCGACGACGGATTTCATTGGTACATCAACTACAACAATCGGTGAATGGGCTAATTCTAAAATGGATGACGCCGCGCGAGCGAAGCGTCGAGTGTGTGAAACGCTACTAGGCCGCGCTGCGGAATCTATCAATCGATGGCAAGGATTCTCCGCGGCCTCTATTTGCCACGCCTTTGGCGATGGACCATAACTGTTCAGAGTTTGAGTTCGCGGTCGCCTTGGCGAGTTCTAGCGCGGTTCTCGAACGGGTTTTCGGTGCTGTGATTTTCGGCTTCGACACCGCCCTAGGTCGTCGCGGTGGTTCGTCGCGGATGAACGCGTCAGGCGGCTCGCCGCCGCAGAACGCTAAAACCAAAGCGTCCGCTTCGCTCACGCCAACAGACATCAAATCCTTTTTCGAACACTCTCGCGCCACGCTTACATCGAGGAGATCTTCCTTGACGTACAGCGACTCAAAGTACCGCTCCATACCTATCCTCTTGAGCCAATCGTGAATGTCCTCCGTGCTGAGAATAGCTCGGCGCTCAACTTTAAACTCGACGTCAACATCTTCTTTTTCTTTTTCTTTGCTCGTCTCGGCGTCGGCGACACGTTTTCGACGACACGCGTCTATTTGATCGACCAACATGAAAAGTTTATCATCCAAGTCGTCGTCTAGTTCATCGTCTCCGTCCCCGTCGTCTCGTTCGTTGTCTTCATCATCTAGTTGCGTTAACACGGCTTCACACTCCTCTGCGTGTCTCTCCCGATCCATCAACGGCGCGTGGGTCAAATCGAGACCGCACGTCGGGCACATGACAGACTCAAACGCCCCGAACCGCCAAGGGGCGGAGATGGCGGCTCGACGACTCTCAGACATGAGTCACCATCTGAGTACAACGGTTACGTGAAAGCGCTTTTTCTCAACACCAGATGCCGACGAAAAAGCCGTGTAAAACTGCTTGAAGAGGCCCGCCTCCGACCAATAATCGCGTCCCGGTTTCATCCCAAGCGTGTGTGAGTATCGCTGGAACCAAATACTCGGAAAATTGTGAATCGTGATACAGCGTTTCATCGTTGAGTTGGACGCACGGATCCATGTTGTACAACTGATGGATTCCGCCGTACAGAGGCTCTTCCAGATAGCGGCGCATTCGTTCTTCGTAAAAGCTAATCAAGCCACGCCCTCCACCAACGGTGAGGAGATTGGATGGTCCGTCGAAGGATAAAGAGCGAACAGAATTTACGTCGTCGTACGGCAACGGAACGGACGCATACAGCGTGCGCTGTCTAAAATCAGCAAAGCCAATGTGCGAGCGCGAACCTACCGCAACTATTTGCCCATTCGTCGCCATGCACGCAGTTTCGAGATAACCTCGACACCGGTATCCCTGATTGATGAGCTGGAGAGTTGAGGCGTCCAATTGATGGATCAATCCCGTCGACGATGCGGTCGCTATTTGTTTCGTGGGCAATCGATCCACCACTTTCACGCTGCGTATGCGATCAGAGAAATGCGTGCACGATGCCAATGGTGCAATCGAAACGCTAGGCGCTATGACGCTCTCGCTCGCGCCTGATGTGCTGTATGGAAGGCTCCAGAGCTTCACGGTGCCATCTCGAGAGCACGACACGAGATCGTCTCTGCTCACGAAATCCATTCCGAAAACCACATCTGTGTGTCCTTTCAGAGCCAACTTTGGCGTCAAGACGCCATCAACTCTCGCAAATGCGATAATGTCGTGCCCAGGACCTCCGCTCGAAACGATGTGTTCGCGCGTGACATTTGTCAATACGGCGTGCCCGCCGCCTCTACGTATCTCCGGCGGCGGTTGCGCAGCCACCGTCCCGTGCCCTTCGTGACCAGAAAGGATCGGTGGAAAGTAATTCAAACCCCACCAATGTCTCGGACGCGCAGAATTTTCTTTGATTGACCCGAGGGCCACCTCGCGAAATATCGTGCCGCCGCATCGGCCTAGTCGGTCCAGTTCAATCTCAAACAATTTATTATCCTTCGTACTGATCATCGCCTTGTCCACCGACAACCAACACGACCCGAACACTTTATCGCACCCTCGCACCGCATCTGCACCGCTCACATCGTCCAAATCACGAAAGTCACGCAACGCCAACGCTCGAGCGGCGTCCGACGCCGTCGCGCGCCGAGAATCCCAACATTTCCATCCACGTCCCATCTCACGCGCACCACAGCCGCGGTACCCCACAATCGCATCCGTCCGTCTCGCCCGCGCTCGAAGATCCATCTCGCGCGTCGTCATCCTCCTTGGTCGTCAATCGATCGATCTAATTCGTACACACGATGACGACGACGACGACGACAATGTCACAAATTTTTGTATCGAACGAACGCACGCGTCCTCGCGCGTCCTCGCGCGCGCGAATCCGCCACGACGGACGCGACCGAACGATGAAGAAAATTTTTAATCGACAATGTATCGCTCAGGACGGTCGATTTTGCGTCGCGCGCGGTTGCGCGAGGCGGCGAATGTGGTTCGGTGCGTTATTCCTAGCCTCGTTTGTTGCAAACGAACACTCATCATGACGACGGCGCTGACGGTGCGATAGGACGGACGGAAGGCAACCCGACGATGAAGAGACGCGCAGACGACGAAACCGACGCCGACGCGTCGCTCAAGGCTAGGTCGGAACGCGCGGTGCGAGAAACGCTCGAACGAAAGCGAAGCAAAGCGCGCAAAGAAGCTGATGACGATGCGAGTGCGAACCGAGCGACGGATGTGAACGGCGACAAAGGGACGACGGCGACGTTTCCGGGCGGGATGATGACGTTTCCGGGACGCGGGGTGGATGAGGTGGCGCGGCGTTTGAACGTGCCGCTGCCGTTTCGACGCGTGACGGAAGACGAGACGGGAGCGGCTGACGGCGTCGGAGCGTGTGGAGCCGAGGCGAAGACAAACGCGGACGCGAGCGATGTGGAAGAGGATGAGTGGGACGACGTGGATGAGTATGATTACGGTGCGTACGTTCCGGATGTGGAGTTGGAAGAGACGGTGAAATTGGAGGAGACTCGGGATCCGAAAGCCGTGGAGGAGGCAAACGTGGGCAGGCGTAAGAAGAAGGTTCGGAGATTGAACGACGAAGAGAGAACGGCGTTGTTGGCGACGCATCACGCGCACGTCTTGTGTTTAGTAGCTAGAGGTCGCATAGTGCGGTCCGCGGCATCGAGCGCATTGCTCAGAGCGCTTCTGGTCTCCTGCGTACCGAGAAATTTGGTCGATGCGTGCGCTACGAAATCGTCGACGGTGGAGGCGAGTTCTTTAGCCATGCTCGCCGATTGGTTCTCGAACGCCGTGGCGCCTCCGATATCGATTGATGATGATGGTGATGATGATGATGATGACGGCAGGCGCGACGTTGTGAAGGATGCTCGTTGGCGTCGACGCGAGTTTGGCAAGGCGATGTGCCGCGCCGGAAAGTCGACGTGCGGCGGCGTAGTTGGTGTTGCCTCTCGTCTCTCTAGGGTGTGGTCACAACGCGGCCGAATGGCGATGTCGGAAGAGGAAAGTTGTGCAATTTTCGCGTCTTTGTGTCAAGGCCTCGGGATGGTTTGCCGGCTCGTGTCTTCGTTAGAGCCAGTGCCGATTCGAGCGAGCGCGTCGCGGCTCGAAGCCATGGGCGTGGTGAAATCTTCACGTCTTCCGCAGGTGCAACCTCTCTTGGCAGACGGTTTCGTCAGGCACTGGTGCGAAGTACTTTGCGCTCGGCATGGTTTGGAACCGGACGCGAAGGGTAACGCGCGCTGGGTGAGCGTCGTCCCATCAAAATCAGGCTCTGTTGACGCTCCCGAAATCATCTTTGGAACAAGAAAACGTGGAACCACGGCTGACGCTAGCTCATCCATGCCGTACGTGCTCGCATTTTATAGCGATTCAGGCGCTCGTGATGTGACGCGAAAGTATGCAATCGCTTTTTCACAAGCATTGCATCACCGCACCCCCGATTGGAAATGGTGGGAAAAAGTTACAAAGCATGTCGAACTGCTGCATCAGAATGGCGTTGCAAGAGACGCGTCACCAGAGCTTAGAAAATTGATCGAAGCCGCCGATGCGGCGGAATTATTTGAAATGGATACACGGAGTTCCAAGGAGCGCGTGCCGGGAACCATGACTGAGATAAAGAATCACCCGCTCTGGGCCGTCGAGCGCTTTCTGACAAAATCGCAGTGCATACATCCTCGGCATCCAGTGAAAGGTTTGATTGCCGGAGAGCCCGTCTTCCCGCGATCGTGCGTCAAAGAGTTGAAGAGCGCCGAGCGTTGGAAGAGCGAGTGTAGACGCCGCGTGTTAGATGAGCTGTTGGAGTCACCTGTGCGAAAAATTCATAGCAGAGCGTCGCAGGCTCGCATCAAAGCTTTGACTCGCGCTCGAGACGGTTGGTTCATGACGCAAGCCGAGGGCTCCAGAGAGCGCTTAGAATCTGAAGAGTGGAGAATTGAAATGGCTTCTCGAGACGATTGCCCGGCTGATCCTGCGCGAATGTCTGGGGACATTGCTTTGTACGGCGAATGGCAAACAGAGCCATGGACTCCTCCCGCCGCCGTAGGCGGTCTCGTCCCCAAAAATGATAGAGGCAACGTCGACTTGTACGGGAATGCGTTGCCGCCTCCAGGTACTGTACACATTAACCTACCGAGAATATACAAGACGGCAAAGATGATGCAGATTGATTATGCGCCCGCGCTCGTAGGCTTTGAGTACAAGGCAGGTGGTAAAACGCTTCCCGTTTTCAATGGCATTGTCGTTTGCGAAGAGTTCAAGAACGAGTTACTGAAGAGACACGAAGAAGTCGAAGAGGCTCGCAAAGCTGCCATCGAAGCCAAAATGTACAGAGAATCTTGCCTCAAGTGGCGTTTACTTCTCGGAGCAATTTGGACTCGCAGACGTCTGCGCGACGAATTCCAAAAGGACGCTCAACCTGAACTCGATCCCACTGCCGCTCGTATAGCCGCCGCAAAGAAATTGAACGAAGCATCCAAAGCAAACGACGATGCTCCTAGCCAACCCGTCGCCGTCGAACCATTGACTCTCGGCGCTACAGCATTCGTAGAAGAATTGTAAAAGTAAATTTGCTCCTCACAAATCAGCGACGCACGGACGATGAGCACCTCCAGAAGGAACGCTGTCGGCGAGTCCGATCCCATAAAGAGGACGTGTTCGTGCGAACCGAATGCAGGCGGCACAGTCATCTCGTTTTACAAGTACGTCAAGCTCGACCGAGCGGCAGAGGTTGCGGACGAAATCGTAGCTTTCGGTGCAAAACAGCCGCCGGGAGCGCTCACTGGTAAGATTCGAGTCGCGCGGGAGGGAATAAACGCCTCTCTCGCCGCCTCGGAGCCGTCGACGATGAAGGCTTTCACGGATTTCATAGAGTCTCTCGATGCGCTGGCGCTGAAAGGAGAGGGCGCGGTTGATTACAAACCAGAGCCTGGTTGCGCTCACCTTTTTCCAAATCTGAGCGTGCGGTTTGTCGACGAGCTCTGCCCGTTCGGGGAGCGGGAACTCGGCGTCAAAGAGTCTGAAAATATCGATAGTCTCACCCCGGAGCGTTGGCACGAAGCTCTGGCGTCTAGAAAGGAGGGTGAAAGCTATGTGCTCGACGTGCGCAACTTTTACGAAAGCCGCGTCGGCTCGTTCACGGGCGCTGATCTCGCCCCGGTCCGGCGTTTTTCGCAGCTCAAGGAGTGGTTTATCGCGCGTCAGGATGTTTTGAAGGAGAAAATGGCAAAGAAGGATTTGTACATTTATTGCACGGGTGGTGTGAGATGCGAAAAAGTTGCCACGTACGTAGCGACAAAGCTTCCAGAGGAACTGCGTCCTCGCACCATTCACAAGTTGGAGGGCGGTATTGTGTCTTACGCGAAGAAAATCGACAAATCTGAGAGTTTATTCAAGGGTTCGAATTACGTCTTCGACGCTCGAGGCACTGTGCAGGTTGGACCAGAAGATGAGTTGCCGAAGACGGCTTGGTGCGACGGCTGCGGCCATGCATCCAGTCGACTTGGAAAATGTTCCGGACGACTCTGTCACTACGTCCTCATCGCGTGCGATGCGTGCGAAACTGAGGGTGTTTTTTGTTGCGGCGCGTGTCGAGAGCAGACCGAACGCTCGCAGGGTGAAGAGAAATTTAAGAGGCGACCGTGCGACTGCGATTGCTTCGAAAGCCGCGAGAGGAGATGCAAACCTTTTTCCTTGGAGTGATGTTTCGGTATGAAAACACATACAAACAAATTTTTTAGCTTAGATAGATAGGAGTGGGTGTGGTTCGCGATGTAATAGTATAGCTTAGACGGCGATGACAGGAGAGGTGATCACAGTGCCGACGCCAGTATCCGTCAGGATTTCCAAAAGCAACGAGTGCTTAGCGCGACCGTCAATAATGTGCGCGCTCTTCACGCCATTCGAGATTGAACTCATGCAGCACTCAACCTTGGGAATCATACCACCCGCGATGACACCCTTCTCGATGGCTTCCTTCGTCTCATCCATTGTCAACTCGCGGATGAGCGTGGAAGGATCATCCTTGTCGGTGCACACGCCAGGAACATCCGTCATGAGAATGAGCTTCTCGGCGCCAAGCTTAGCCGCAATCGCACCTGCCGCGGTGTCCGCGTTCACATTGAGCGCTTGACCGCTCGCATCCATGGCAACCGTAGCGACTACCGGGATGTACCCAGCCTCAACGAGGTTGTGGATGAGCGTCGTGTCGACCGACGTCACCTTGCCCACAAATCCGAGTTCTTCGCTCTTGACGACGCCGCGCAAAAGGTTACCATCCTTACCACAAATACCGACCGCCTTTCCACCCGCGGTGGAGATGAGACTAACGATACTTTTGTTCACCTTACCCGTCAGCACCTGCTCGACAATCTCCATCGTCGCCGCGTCGGTGACTCGCAACCCATTCAAAAACTTGTGCTCGATGCCAACCTTGTCCAACATCGCGTTAATCTCCGGACCACCACCGTGCACGAGCACGGGTCGAATTCCCACAGTGCTCAGCAACACAATATCACGAATTACCGCCGCCTTGAGTTCGTCGCTCTTCATAGCCGCCCCACCGTACTTGACGACGACGGTTTGCCCCGCGAAACGCTGCAAATACGGCAACGCTTCAGACAAAACCTTCACCCGCGTTTGGTTTTCGGCATCCGTGCTCGCCCGAACGACGACGGCACCCTAGAGACGATGATAAAATCAAACGAACACGCGAACACGCGTCAGTCATCACGCTCTCGCACTCTCACCCCTCTCTCTCCGCCCATCGCGCCCTCGACGTCTCGACTCAAACCGGTGGTCGACCACACACACA